>Ga0208134_1001658_pt1 | contig 12568 bp, 20 predicted proteins | sample VirMetDEL_Mar_31_FD_184515 | JGI IMG/M metagenome (GOLD analysis project Ga0208134, IMG submission 184515) | Aqueous microbial communities from the Delaware River and Bay under freshwater to marine salinity gradient to study organic matter... | ecosystem: Environmental > Aquatic > Marine >... | reverse complement strand
ATTATTGACCTTTCTTTTTGCAACTTTAGCGCGATAATTGAAGTTCATGCTCTTAGCTGTTTTGCTAATAAGTTGCTGAACCATATAATTTTCAATTTTAGGGCTTGACGGATTTTCAGGCATCGTTAAAATCAACTCCGTTGTCTATCTTAACAAAGATTGAAAGCTAAGATTTTAAATCTTTTATATAGATAAATAATCATTCGCTTGCTTCGTCTGTGTAAAGATATCTGTGTAAAGATAACTCTATATAGATCGTGTTGCATTTCGCGCCGCAAACTCACGCCAGCACACATCATTGCAGCATAAAAACGTCCCTGCACCTGTAATAATCCACGTTCCATCTGCATGTTTATGTAGCTTTCTGCACAACGCGCAGTTGTCTTCGCCTTGGCTCACGCCAGACATCATCAGTGGCTTTCTGCTTACTGCCTTCTTCTTCTTCACTGCTTATGGCCCTCACTTGCTTTGCCATCTCCGCAAGCAGATAAGGCTCGCTCAGGAAGCCCCTCTGCTTTAGTGGCTCTGGCGTGTCTATCCATACAAGGTCAAGGCTGAGAGCCTTTACAGAGCCTGTATATTCGCGCTCGATGCCCCACGCCTCTGCAATGCGGAAGATACCCATGCCATCAGCTATTAGCCGGGCATACTCATCACGGGCTATCTGCATCGCTTGCTGCTCTGTCATAGCCCCTCTGCTTTCTTGATTGTCTCGCCTATACGCTGCGCTATCTGCGGCACTATGGCGTTACCTAGCCCTTTAAGTCTGTCCACCCTTCTGGGTATCCCATGAGCCACTCGACCCACTGGGGGTTCAACTGCCCACCAGTCTTTTGCTGGTTGTCTGTGTGCTGTACTGCTACGTCCAAAGTGTCCATCGACACCTTGCCGTTCCGTATCCGACCCCCTTGGTAGCCACCCTTGTGGTCCCTCGTTGTCGGTATAGGCCACATCCTCACTTGGTCTGATAGGTTCGCCCCGAACACTAGGTTGCTGCTGTGGCTGATGCGCCTGCCCCTCTCGTCCAGCTTGCGCGGCCCGCCCGTCCCGTCCGTTGTGCGCGGCGTTGCCCACATTTCTTGCGATGATCCAGACCCTATCTCGTCTGTGCGGGGCGTTGACACCGCAAGCTGGCACAATAAACGTCCTTGTGGCGTAACCTTGGGCTTCCAAGTCAGCAAGCACTTGGTCGAGGCCCAATGCGATGTGACCATAAACATTCTCGAAAACGCACCAAGCGGGTCTTTTGCGTGAAATAATTTGGCTAATGTACGGCCAGATGTGGCGGTCATCCTCTGTGCCTCTCTGCTTTCCGGCAACACTGAAGGGCTGGCAGGGATATCCGGCTGTGAGGATGGTGTTTCTGGGGTCTGTTGCTGGAACAAGTCTTTCTGGGTCATTTGCAAGCTCCTTTACATCTTCTGAAATCGGCACATCAGGCCAGTGCTTTGCCAGCACCTTGCGGCACCACGCATCAGTGTCGCAGAACAGCACAGGCTTGGATAAGCCAGCTTGCTGAAAGCCAAGGCTGAAGCCGCCTATGCCAGAGCAGAGATCAATGTGATGCATAAGCTCAGTCATCGAGCGACACCCTGCCCTCGAATATCGCAATCTCTAGCTCATCATCAGTCAGGTCATCCCAAATCAAATCTTGGTCTGACTTCTTAGGCGGGGTTTTCTGCGGCGCTTTAGCAGGCGCTGCTTTCTTGGTGACGGTCTTGCCACGGGTCAGCCGGGCTAATTGCTCAACAGTGCTGAATGATGATTCACAGCGCTCACAAAAACGCCTGCGCCTTATAGACTTCTTATAAGGGCGGCTGTCCTTCACGATTGTGCGGTTATTGCAGGCAGGGCAAAGCATGTAGCTGCTCCTCTTCTGCTTCTGTCAGGTGCCGCCAGCCATTACCCGCGCAGTCTGAGCAATCAGCAAACCGGGTGCCGATATAGCCGCCATGATCATGGTCTATAACGTGGTAATCTTGGTCGCGGCTTCCAGAGCCATTACAGCCCTCACATTCAGCAACCGTCTCCCAGATGCCACATTCGCGGCTGATTTTCATGTAATCAACCACCTTGCGCCTCACATAACTGACGCACTAGGTTAGCTCTGCCTGTATCGCGCAAGGCCAGCAACGGCCTTAAATACGCCTCAACCTGCGCTAGACGCTTTGCTGTGACGCAATACACGCCGCAACAGCGCAACCGTTCTTGTATATCTTTTTGATTTGGCGATAGGCTCCCGCCCTTGGGGCGCTTTAGCTCAAACATTATCGGGCCTTTAGCCTCAATATCTAACCACCCGGTGTCCGGCACAAATATTTCTAAATCAGGCCAGCCAGCCGCCATGCCGAGCTTTTTAAGCCTTACCTTATAAGCAACATGGCGTTTACCCTCATTTGGGGAGTGATGGACGACAGACCCCATAGGCAGCGCCGCATCAAGCCATTGAACGACATGCGCTTGTAGCTCGTCCTCAGTCATCCTGCGACACATCATAAAAGCTGTTGGGCTGAACCAGCCCGTGAGTCAGGGTTACAATGCGGCTCATATATGTTGGATGAGGGATTTTGCGCTGCACATTCCCAGCGGGTAGACACCAGCGCCGGGCTATTGTTGCGTGGCTCGCTCCTACAGCGTCAGCTAGTTTGCTGTAAGACCAGCCCTGATTTTTTCTAAAGTCATCAAGTGTCATGCTTTTGTAAGTAATATAGTTGACATCTTATGGCAACCCACTTACAGATATTTTTAAGTGACACAAAATGACAGGGTATGTAACATGGTTATTATGAACAATAATCTAGATAAAATGATCCGGGCTGCTGGCTTACAAAAGAAAGTAGTTGCAGAGCGAAAAGGCGTTACGCCTGAAACCCTGTCAAGGCATATTCATGAAAAGGTGCCTATGACTTTGCGTGATGCAGAGGACTATGCCGAAATCCTTGGCTGTACCCCACATCAAATATCATACAAATCAGACCCTGTGAAAATCGTGGGTAAGGTTCATTTAAAGAATGATGCAGACAACAACACTGTTAGCGTCAATACTTTTGAAGAATCGCCAGAAACAAATAAACTTGGCTATGCTTATCTAAGTTCATTCCACCAATCTGGCACTGGCGCTGTAACATGGGCTGCTGAAAAAGATTTTGTTGGGCCGTTTTCACATTATCATAACGCATTAGAAACGATTAGATTAGCGCCTATCGAAGGGAACTATATTGATAAAGAATGTTATCAGTATCCTTCTTGGGTAAAGTTAAAAGAACCTCAATTAATAAGCGGTGTGATGAAAACATTTACACAAGGCGTTTTATTTCCAGAGCCGGGCGGTCTTTATACGATTGCGCAACAAGTTTTTTACGACAATAACTGCATATATAGAGGCTTAGAACTCGAATGGGCTACGCCTATCTTGGCAGTTATACTTCGTCCAGACCTGCGTGATGTCGCTTTTGTTGATAGTATTGCAGACTTTTAAAACATACCCGCTTGACATTTAAAGTCTAGCTTCTTAATCTCCTCTCAGTGATTCTTACTGAGAGGTTTTTTTATGCTAGCGCCAAAAGATATTTCGTGGGCAACGAAAAAACATTATTTACATCACAGCAACCCTTCGCGCCCTCTATGCGCCACGCTTTTTGATAAGTGTGTTTTGCGTCCTCGCAAAAATGCGGCTTGGAAAGTTTTAAAGGGCGAGGCTGATGGCGATAAAATTATTGCCAAGCAAACAATTCAATTTTTAGACAATGATAATGCAAACATGCTGGCAGGCCGTATTGTGCAGGATTGCGTTAATCAGCACTTGCTTGACGGTCATAGCTTTGATGCGGTTGTGCGTTCTGGCATGGCTCTATTTGATGAATATGAGCCAAGAGGCTGGGATGATGGCAAGGATGAGCGCAAGCTGTCTGTCAATCGTGATGAATATGACCTTGTTATTAAGAACGCTGTCGATGGCATCCGCGAGGCTCACAGCATAGCAGGCATCAATCAAATCACGGGCGAGACAGAAATTCTCACACAATTAAACGGGCTTGATTTGCCTTACTCTGGGTTTCCAGATTTTTCACGCCGCATCGAGCTAAAAACAAAATGGTCGGGTGTTGCGGCTAATACTAAGTCCGGCAAGCGTAGCGCTGCCCTGCCCTCACAGCCTGACTGGAGCCACATCTGCCAAGTTGCAGGCTATTGGGCTGGCACCGGGCTGATGCAGACAATCGTTTACGCAACAGCAAAAGATTACCGCATTTTTAACGCTGATAACTGCGAGAGGCTGACTGAGCAAGGTTTGCAGTCAGCGCTGAAGCACATCATTGCAAAATGCGCCATCCGCGAAAATCTACTCAAAAGCACTGATTCAGTTGAGGATATGCTGCGCCTAGTTGAGCCAGATTTTAAGCATATGTGGGCATGGGATATGAAACCCAGCCTTGTTGATGAAGCCAAAACGCTATGGGGGTTCAAATGATAAAAGACAAATATATCAACTTACATTTCCATCAGGTCAACGATATTCAGCGCAGTCGGCGCAGATACAGGACTGCAATGCAGGTGCTGAAATATAGCTGTGGCGCATTGTTCACGACCCTTTGGCTCTGGGCCATCATAAGCCTGCTTTATGCCGCTGTGCCGGGGCATTTCTAATGGAACAGCAACGCAACCTATTTGACGTGCTAGAGGTGCCTCGCAACGAGCGAGAGGCTAAGTTTATGGCGTTTCATAAGCAAAACCCAATCGTCTATCAGCTTTGGGATCGCTTTACAAAGCAAGCTATCGAGCGCGGTTATGAGCGCATTGGTAGCCAGATGATTATGGAGCGCATCCGCTGGGAGACATCAGTTGCAATTATTGATGCACGCCCGGACGGGGAAGCTGTCAAATTAAACGACCATCACAAGCCGTATTATGCGCGGCTATGGATGAAGAATAACCCAGCCCATAAGGGCATATTTAACACGAAAAGAGTGGAAGGTGACAATGAATGAATTAGCAAAAGCTCTTGCTACATTCCAAGCCGCGCAGACCGGGCTAGAATTAGATAAGACGGGCAACAGAAGCCAGTACGCATCTGTTGGGTCAGTAATGACCAAAGTAAAAGAAGCGGCCCAGCACGGCCTCTCATTCAGCCAGTTGGTTGATTATGAAGAGGGCATAGGGATGCACCTAAAGACCTACATCATGCATATTAGCGGCGATGAGAAGGTTGGGCGCTATCCGATTGCTGTCGATGATATGACCAACAACCAGAAACTTGGGTCAGCTATTAGTTACGCCCGGCGTTATGCCCTTATGGCAGCGCTTGGGCTTGCCGCTGGCATCCAAGAAATAGATTTTGATGATGATGATGACGGACAAATCAATGGCTCGTTGCAGGACAATAGCAACACAAAGCCAGTCGATACGTCAGAGTTAGAGGCAAAATGCAGGACGTTTAAATCACTTGTCAGCCTTAATGCCTGGGTCAGTGAAATAAACCCGGAGCTTATGCAGATGCATAAAGAACAGCCTGCACAATACAACCGATTTTACGCGATTTGGAAGCAACACGAAGAGGATATAAGAAATGGCAAGACCTGAGTATAAAGCAACCGTAAAAGCTGAACGGCTACAACGCGAAATCCGCGTTGACGAAAATCTAAGCATCTCGCTTTGGTTTAATGTGCAAGACCCGGAGCTAAAAGCACAGCTTGATAATTATTACAACACCAATAAAGACGATTGGAAAAAGCAGCCTTCGCTGGAATTGCAGGTAAAAATTGGTGATACATATCATAAGGTCTGTAGCTCTACGCTGTTTATTAATGATGGCGCTGGGCCAGCCTCTGTCAGCCCAGCACCTGCTGCACCTGCACCCATTGCGCCAGCGCCGCCTGCGCCAATAAGTGAGCCGCCATATGAGTTCTAATCAGCTTCTATACACGCTCAAAGAGGCTTGTGATGCTCTGTTTGCTGAAGGCTATAATGAGGCCAGCCGTAAGAGGGTAAGACGCTGGATAAAGTCAGGCGTGTTTAATGCGGTGATGGATGGATCACGCTACTACATTCCGAAATCTGAAATTGATAAATTAGGAGAGACAAAATGCGAAAACCAAGAAAGCCTTGGACAGATGAGCAAAAGGCCGCGCACTCAAAACGGCTAAGAGCTTACTGGGATAATCGGAAAGCTCCAAAATCATTTTGGCAGAAACTTTTAGAGAGGATTAGAGGGGCGCTATAAGCGCCTCTCTTTTTTTACCAATATGCCGCCAGCCGCCTCGCGCTTGCGCTGGCTCTTCTCCTCATCAACGATGTAATGACCGTATTGTTTGCGTGTAAAGTCGGCGTTTGTGTGGCCCATGCTTTCAGCAACCTCTGCCCAATTAGCCCCAAGACGATCAATCAAATTACTGGCAAAAGCGTGGCGCAAATCACCCCAGACAAAATGCAATACCTCGCCAGTGTCTTCATCTAAAAACGGACAAGCCTTTCGGATTGGCTTGCAGATATTACTAAAATCATTTTTTCGCAGTGGCGTTCCAACTGATGACGGAAAAATCAAATCAGTCGGTTCTTGAAATTTGCTTGTGGCAAGGTAGCTATCCAGCATAGCGCAAACTTCCGCTGGCACCTCGATACTTCTGTTTTGCCCCTGAGAAGTTTTGATTTTACCAACATTTTTTGTTTCATGTTTTATAGTTTGGCGCGTTGTAATAATTTGCCTGTTAGATGAATAGTCACAGCGCCTGATGCCTCTTAGCTCACCCTGACGAATCCCAGTTGTCATTGCCACTAACATCATTAGCTCTAGCCGTTGTGGTGGGATGGTCAGTTTGTCACGTTTCTTATATTTCTTGCGTCCAGAGGCAAGCACCTTTTCAGCGGCATTTATATATGCGTCGCTGTAAGCATCAAGACCGTCAGTTTGCAACCAGCTTATGAAATCTTTTTGTACCTTTGGCGCTCTGCCATCAACCGCATCTTTTTCTGGCAGTTTTAAATCTGCGATAGGATTTGCATCAAGCCAGCCCCTGCCAACTGCATAGCTAAAAAACTTCTGCCAGTGCTTGCGGCGTTTAGACATAGTGTCGTGGCTCTGGCCTTCGTTTTGTATTTCTAGCTGGAGGCAGGTTCGCAATTTTGCGCGGTGAGACTTTGCGCCTAGATTTTCGATCTGATGTTTTTGTATTTGCATGCCATCATATTTAATTGCCTTCATTAACTTTAAATTAAATGTCTGCTCGTTATGATATGCAGTTGTCATTAGCAGTTCTTGATTTGCTAAATAATCGTCAATCGCATCTGACACTGAAAACAGTTTTGGCTTTTCAGAAGCAACAACATCTACGTTTAATAGAAACTTAGCTTTTAATATTTCTGCTTCTTTTTTTGCATCATCCTCAGTTGCGAAATTACCATGCGAATGAGAAAGTCCAACTCTTACTGCATTTATAACAAAATGGCCCCGGCCTGACCGCTGCCTAACTTTTAAGTCTTTCATCTAAGCCTCCACAAATGCTATTTCATGCACTGAGTATGGCATAAAATGTCAACTTATGGAAGGCTTGTTAATAAAAACCTTAACCAAACCTTAACCAAACACAAAAAAACAGCCCCCGACCAGAAGGCCGAGGGCTTGTTAAGTATATGATATTATTTAATAAAAGAGTGGCATCCCGTACCGGATTTGAACCGGTGTTGCCGCCGTGAAAGGGCGGATTTAAGCAGTTTTAGAGGGTACTTTTCCGCAGTTTATGGTGTATTTTGGTTACGGATGGGACTACATGGTAGCCAGAAACCTTAACCAAACTTAACCACTTTTTAAGCCCGTCTGGGTTTACGGGCAGTTTTAGCTGCGGCTCTAAATGATGCGGCTGTCGGAGCGCCTTTTGTGCCGGGTTTACGCATCCGTTCAGGCTTCTTGCCAGCCGCTTTTTGCGACTTAATACGAGCGCGTTTTTTTGCAATGTTGGCATATAATCCGGGTCGCTTCATAATTACACTCCTCTTAAACTACGTCCACCCATCCGGCCTCTTGGCTTCTTTTTAGCCGCGACTTTTACAGGCTTCTTTTTTGCAGGACGACCCACCTTTGTTCCATACGTTCCTTTACCCATTGGCATAGCTATCTCCTTATGCTGTTCGTCGTGATTTAGCGCCGCTGCACTTCCACCGCTTGCGCGATAGCCGCAACGGGCTGTTTGGATTCTTTGCTGCTTTAGGATTCTTCTTCATCTGCCCGGCGCTTCTAGCGCAGTAGCTATCACCCTTTGATGTGCCGGGTCGCACCCTTGCCCCGCCACCCTTGGCCTTGCCAGCTTGACCGTAGCTGACCCGCTTTCCAGTGGCTGTGATTTTGACCTTTGCTTTACCCTTTGCGGGCTTCGCTCTAGCCATCTTTTAACAGCCCCGTGCGGTAGCCTTTAGCTTTGTTGTAGGTCAGTGTTTCTTTGCGGCCCGCATCAGCATAGGAACAATGCACCCAGCCTGTATTGCCGCCCTCGTAACACTCAAGAATAAGCTGGTCGAAAGGCAGGTTTTTTTCGATCCATAAACACAAATCATAGTTGTCGATGCCCGGCACTTCAAAATCTGCGGCAGCGTGTTTGCCGCCCGTGCAACAATGCTGTGAGGTAATTTTAGAGCCGATAGCAACGCATAATTCTGGACTGCGAAAACCTGATGAAACCATAAATGGCCCATGCACATCCCTGACAGGTTGCAGTATATTCTCACACAGCTTTTCTAGCGCTTCTATCTGGTCGGGGTCTGGATTATTAGGGATGCCCCGGCGCTCGGCTGTCTGGCTTTTTAATAGCTCATCAAGCGTGAAATTTGCAGAGAGTTTCACTTGCTCAACCCCTTTGTCTTTTCAAATGTACGCAGGCCACCAAGGCCCAACATACCCATCAAAACTGTAAGCAAAGATGACATATCGAAGGTAGGCAATTCAGGTATAGCCACGCCAAAATAAGCGCAAGCAAACATGGTAAATGGCGCTAAAACAAAATGCCAAGCAAGTGCTACTCCGCAAGTCCAACCAACAAAAGGCCGCCAACCAGCTACAAATATAGACCTGTGTTGCGCCTCTGCTTTGTTGATTTCTAACTGACCTTTTGCAAGCTCTTGCGCGTGCTGGTCTGCCATTGTGGCTAAGTCATGCGCTAGCTTGTTTTTCTGGTCTTTGTCTTCGATAAACTTGTCTAGCAACCCTGTTACCGGGCCTATTAATGCCTGTATCATTTTCTATCCATCTTTTTTTCAGCGTAGGCATTAGCCCCAAAATAGGCTGCAACCAGCGCTGAGTTTGCTACAAAGTACGTTGGCGCAATATCACCTATGATGCTTGCGGCTGTGTCATAGCCAAGCATTGCGGTTATTAAAATTGCGGCTGGATAATTGAGGGTTCCAAACAGGGCAAACCATGTCATGTATCGCATGGAATCCCGGCGTGCATCTGCGTCCTCTAGCTCTCTGCGTCTAAACTCTAAGTCTAGTGCAGTCGTTAGCTCTGCATCACACAGGACATCATCGCCGTTTTTGTCATACTTAGAAAACGAGCTATCTTCTTGCAGTTTTTTCTGGGCCACTTATCGCCTCAGAATATCTGCTAACATTTGGCGGCTCATTTCTGTGGTGTTCGCCGCTGCTACTGGCACAGCAGCCCGCATCCCTTTGCCAGCCCCTGCCACTAGGTTTCTTGCTATCGGCACGCCAGCCGAAGTGTAGGCTAGTGGGGATGCTAAAGTTGCACCTATAGTAAATGGATCAGCCTGTGCTAACGCACCGCCCCCCGCAGATGCGATACCTAAGCCAGTTGGAGACATAAGCCTTGCAGCCGTGCCGCTGTTTGGTGTCATATTGCCCATGACCTCTTGAGCATCAGTTGCCATACGCTGCATCCGAGCTTCGCCAGTAGCAAATTTTGTTTTATTTCTGCCAGTGTCTGATTTTTTGACAGACTGCAATAAATCCCCGGGCAAAAATCCGTCAGTAGTTCCACGGCGCACTTCCGCAGCCTCAACAATTTTAAAATTGCCATAAGACCTGTCAATGTTATTTAGAACTTGACCTTGTGTTGGGTTAGCTTTTTGCAGCTCTGCGCTGAACACATTGCGGATATCAGTCAAGGCATCAGCCTTTCTAGCCGCTACCTCAGAACCCTCTTTTTTTAAGCGCTCTATATCACGGCGTAGAAATGTTTGTGCTTTTTTGATATCTTGCCCAGACATGGTTCCGTTTTTGAATTGATTGACAATGTATCTGCCTGCCCTGCCTTTGACGTCTTTTGCAATATCATCAGCAAGGTCTTTTGTAATTTCGTTAATTTGTGACGCAACAGGCGTAATATCTTCTATTTTCATTTTGCTTAACGTGCGATCATACGCAGTTTTCAATGCCCGGTTGCCAAAGCTAATTAGAGGCTTTCCCTCTAAATTTTTAGGTATTTTTGTACCGAGTGGCGATAATGCCTCTGCAACTGTCGCCCTGTTAAAGCCCGCAGTTGCTCTATCAAAAGCGCCACGCACCGCATCACCAAGCAGAGGCACGGTGTCAGCAACTCTTTCTTCTGTGCGCTGCAATGCCGTACCAAGTAGGCTTGAGCCGCCAACTGCTTGACCGGGCGTTAAAGCAACACCTTTTTTAATAAGTTCAGACGCTTTTGCTGTTATTGCTGGCGCTACTTTGTCAACCACTGGCCCCGCAACTGCGCCTATTACGCCTGATGTTACAGCGCTGGGCAAGCGGTCTATGACATCGCCCTCTGCTGCCCCTGCTCCATAAAGCGCACTTTGAGCGCCGCTTGTGCCTGCGACTTGCGCTGTTCGCAACCCTTTTGGCCCCAGAAATCCAAACCCGGCGGCTTTTGCAAGCTGTTGCGCTCTGCCAGCCGTGGCAGCTTGACCGACACCCGGAATAAACTGTGCGGCTATTGTGGGCAATATTGCGCCTGCTATCTCTGTAGAATATGCAGCGGCTGGATTGCGTTGGCGAAAACTCTCTATCTGACCGCGAACATCCTTGACCACCTCTGCATAGGTTTTACCGCTATCAAACGCAGCGGTTACAGCCGCTTCGATTTCGTCAGCAAAGCCAAATGATAAGCCTTGTGCACCAGCGCGTGCAAAATCAGCAAACCCTGTTCCAGCTTTACTAGCTTGGGAATCAGCCTCTATTTCGTCTTTTGATCGCAATCTCGCCATTAGATCATATCCTCTGTCAAAATTTCATATCGTTTATTCGATGCGTCATAAAAAGCATCACCGACAGACAATGTTCCTGCATCAATAGCTGCCGTTAGTTCCGCATCTGTTTCGAGTCTTTGAAATGCGGCTGGCACATTTTCTTCTGCCCATTTACTAAAACCTCTAAAACTGCCATTGCCTTTATCTTTGTCATAAAACCAATCTTCTTTTTCTTGGATAATTTTATTCTGCCTAATTGCTAGCTGTCTCATCCCAGCTAAAATCATTGAATTAGACCGTGGACTTTTATCAATCGTAATTGTGGCCTTGGCGAATGCCGCACCCTCTAAATTTGAGGTAGCGCCTGAACCTTCTGCACGCATACGCGGTATCAAATAATTAGAAATTGCGTTGAACACTTCTTGATTTGATAGTTCACTTGCTTTCTCTTCAGAGATAAGATTTAGGTCAGCACCGATTTTGCGGAAGGGCAATAAAATACTTTGAATTGGGCCAGTTTCCATGCCACCTGCAAGTAAATCCTTTGCAACATCCAGCCTATTTAAAAGGTCTAAATTTCCCTCATATTTTTCACTGTCAGCATTGAGTCTTTTGATACCTGACTTAGCCGATTCAGTTACAATAGTTTTTTCGCGGTCATTTGTAATATTAACAGTTGGCGCAGTGCCACTTTTCCGCTCAATAAAGCCCTCAGTCAATAAATTGCCAATTCTTGGGTCGCCTAAAGGCAGCGTTACAGGGCTTGTGCCATCCTGTTTTGTCAATGTAACAAAATCTTGTTTCGGTGCAGCAGGCGGCGTGTAAACGCTTTTAGGTGTAAAGGTTGTGCCGCCTAGTGCGCCTGTTGTTTCAGTGCCAACAACTACTGCGCCGGGTGCGCCCTCCAGCTCCTGAGTAGCTAATTTAGATGTTGGCTGAAACTGTGCTTGAGCTATCATTTGCTGGAAAGCCGCTGGATTTGCCGACACTGCGGCACGCTGTTGCGGTGTTGCTGTTGCAGGCAACATGCCCATGATTTGGTCTGTCATAGCGGTTTCACGCTCAACTTGAGCATCACCAGCTTTGCGCTGTAGATATGCGCCTACAAGAGCGCTAGACAGCCTGCCAAGCCCTTGTAAGGGCGTTCTAACAGGCGCAGCGCTTGCACCCTGAGCCATCAAAGTCTGGCCCAACATGCGGCGCGGGTCAGACTGATAGGCGTTGTTTAGTTGCTGATACTGCATTGATGGGCGCGTGTTACCTAGCCCCAGCATTTGCCTTGGATTTAGTGCCATTATCTACCCCTATCCACCAATGTAAGCTGCGCCGAGATTGCCAGCTAACCCGAATAATCCGCCCATATTTGCTGATTGATTTTGCATTGCTTGATTGTACGCATTTTGCTG
>Ga0208134_1001652_pt1 | contig 12581 bp, 22 predicted proteins | sample VirMetDEL_Mar_31_FD_184515 | JGI IMG/M metagenome (GOLD analysis project Ga0208134, IMG submission 184515) | Aqueous microbial communities from the Delaware River and Bay under freshwater to marine salinity gradient to study organic matter... | ecosystem: Environmental > Aquatic > Marine >... | reverse complement strand
ACTTACTCTTACTGTTGCTAAAGACAAAGCGTATGTCTAACTCAGGGTGTTGCTCTTTGATAAGCAAGTGCTTACTTCGGTCACTACCTACAAACCTCCCTTTAGTCTCAATGATGATACCGTTGTGTAACTCAAAGTCAATTAGGTAGGTAGACATTTTCCTTTGGTACGGCACTTTAGTTTTTTCATACTCATATGTGTACCCTTGTTCCTCTAGCTGTTGAGCAACTCTAAACTCTAACCCTGAGCGGAAGTCATCACGTTTGCATGACACTACAATACTCCCCTTTGAATGTATACCTAGTCTCTAAGATATTAACGTAACCTTCATCGGTGATCTCATACTCAACCTCACAGCCTAACTCACTATCGTATGAAGGCTCTACAGCTACCCATCGGTCTAGTAACTCGTAGATAGCTGGTAGTTCTACTTTGGTGGTTCCCATACTACCTCCTGTTCCACATCAACCCAATCTGTACCGCAGTCATGCCAGCCATAACACCTTGGGTCTGCACTATCCCTAACGGCCCACCCACCATAACCAAAGTCGAACTGAACCTTACCGTCTTCACGTATAAGTGCTGTCTTACCTTTACGTATGGTTGGGTCATCACCCACGTACTTAACCTGTTTTATCTTGGTGGTTCCCATAGCTCCCCCTCATATCTACGCAGCCACAAAAGCCTAGCGTTCTCTAGTACTCGTTCTGTATCACCATCATAAGCTTTAACACAAGCATCATACAGTTCTTGTTCTGTAGTTAAGCCCTCAAGTATCTTACCAGCCTTAACTGGACCCACACGAAAGATGCCCTTTATATTATCAGCACTATCCCCTGTAAGTATCTGAGTATAGAAAAACTTGTTACCGTCTTCTACACCAATGCAAGTCCACTCATTCTTCACGAAGTTAAAGTTCCAACCTTGTAGCTGCATCATATCTTTATCAATAGTACAGACTACAGTGGTCTCAGGATCGCCTCTAGCAGACGCAATACCGATCAAGTCATCAGCTTCCTCTCCTTCACTAATGATAGCACCCCACTTGTGTTGTAGGTAGCCCCTAGCTTCTGGTAGGTTACTAGGCTTAGGTACGTCCTTACGGTTGCCCTTGTAAGGTGCAGTCTTAGCTACATCAAACCGGAAGTTCCCTGCCCCTGTGAGGTAGCACTCTAGGTTGCTATCGGTAGGGAAAACTACTGTCTCCCCTACTACAAAGTTCATAAGTAGGTCTACCTTTTCCTCAGTCTCACGAGGGGATTTACCTTCTGTTCCTGCTGCTGCTCGGTATGCTACAATGTCGGCGTCAATAATGCACTTGGTTACTGTTTTAGGCTTTCTCACACTATCGTACTCCTTCCACGAGTAAGGGTGCAGCCACAGGAAATTGGTTACACAAGTGTTTATAGACTTCCTTAGCTACCAAGCGTGTCTCGTATTGTGTGTCCTCTTTTAGTCGTAGGCTACACATATCAGTAAACGCATCAAGAGAACCTGACCAGTACCACTCAGTCATTGTAGACTGCGGCAGTACCATACGGGCTTGCTCAGGTGCTACTCCTTCGTCTATCAACTGCTTGTAAAACCCCATCTGCGCTTCCATAAAGTTCATTGGGCACGTAGTTACACTCTCGATAGTCGGGTCATAATCATCACAATATGTCGCACCCGTAGAAACCTCTAAGTCCCAAATCCACAGTTCTTCATCGCTAGACCCTTGTTTCTTATCCTCACTGCGTCCCCGCCATACATTAGGCACATAAAACTCAGGTTCATCATCAACGTAGCGACGACTGATCTCATTCCAACGCAGAAACTTATGTTTAACCAGTTGTCTAGCCACAAAGATAGGAGCCTTAACGTGAAAAGATGCAAAGGCATGACCAAACGGGCTGATATGCTTGTGCTTGGCTAGGTACTTGATAAGTTTTACGTCACGTTCTGAGAGGACTTTATCGTGATATTTATCATCAAATTCGTCCTTTGCTCCTCCGTAAGGTTCCTCATCCCTGACCCACTCACTCTTCTTTCCAAACGATACTCGTGCGGCATTAACTACTGACAAGTCGCTGCCCATTGAGTCTACGAATGTGACTTCAATCTTACTCATATTTAAGGCTCCGTTCGATATGCTTTACCGTCACTCGTAAACAGTTGAATGTCCTTAACATCAAACCCCATGAGTTCTGATTGTTTCATCATGTACCACATCCAGTCGTAAACATCCAAGTCGTCTACTTCACGCTGGTAGGAGGAAGACTCCTGTTTCCCGAAGTCCTCCCCTGTGTAGTCAATCGTAGTCTTTACTACAGGCACTAGAAACGCTCCCCTACTTCACCAAGTTCTTCTACAATCCAACCTGCACCACGAGCAGCATTAGTGTACAGAGCGTTAAGTTGCTCTAGGTATACTACATTTTCCTGTGTGTACATTGAGGTGTAACCAAACTCGCCTTCGTGGTCTTCCTCTGGTTCAATCATGATTGTTACTTTAGCCATAATTAAAAGCCTCCTTGTTGCGTCTCAGGCTCATACTTAATGTGTTCTACTACCTTAATAGCTTCCATCTCACAAATCTTATCCTGCCAGACGTTGAACTTGACTACAACCTTACTGCCGTTACCAATCACACCGTCTGTTTCCTTGTCCCACTCACGGATGCCACCATCTTCGGTCTGCATGACAATCTTAGGTGTACCCATAACTACGCCTTGGTCCCCTGTGTCACGATCTACGAACTTAGGGTTGAAGTGCTTACGTGTACACTTGTAGTAAATCTCACCCTCAGTGTCTTCTTTCCAGAGTTGGCCTACCATACCCTTGTTAGGGACACCGTCAGCGATGGCTTGCTTCTTGGCATCTTTGGTCATAAACAAGTTCATCACGTACTGACCTTGGACAGACTCAAGTTTTACTCGCTGGTCTGACCCTTCTGGTAGGTTAGCGCCAAGGTCTTGTTGACCTTCGAATACCTTAGCGAATTGCGCTGTGCCTTCTACGTATACTGTTGCCATTTTATTTCCTTTTGTACCTTGTTTTGTTGACCCTTAGTATGTATATATAAGTCCTTTTTAGTGTGTATATACAAGGGCAGTTAAGTTATTTACTTGGGTTGTGACATTATTGACTCACCTTAGAACTCCTTGGTCAGTGTCATAGGAAGTCGCTTATCATTTGGGTCTCTTTTTGGGTAAGGTTTAACGAAACTCTCTATAGCTGAAAGCATCTCTTTTTTCTCTTTCTTCGTTCCCATGAAAGCGAAGTACCTGTGTTTAGAGTTCTGCTTGACCCTTTTTACATCAGGGAACCTTTCTTGTATCACGGGTAGTTTTGTAGTCCCAAACTTCTGACGTATAGCCCTAGCACCGTACATCTTACCACCGATGACCCAAGCACTCCTATCACCCTTTTTGCTTTTTACGTTGGGGTTGTTGTCCCTCATAGAGCCTATGTAATGGAAACCGCAAGCTTGATAGATAGTGCCAATCTCCCCTGCCATATCGTCTACAGTGGCGGTAACAACCTTGTACTTTTCGGGTAACATTTTCATGGACTGCCTAATCAACTTTGAAGCGGAGTGGGGGTGCGCCCAACTAACACAAGCGCCCCTGTTTAGGAGTATGATCTTTCCTGTGTATCCGTACTTATCCCAAACACCTAAGTTTTCTATGTACTCTTGCCCATAAACAACGACCCCCCCGCAAACACCGTCGAAGAAAATACCGTAGTAAAACCAATTAACAGCCGCCATACAGCCAAGCCATTCGTATTCCTCAATAATATCTTTTGCTACATCTCTTGTGACCTCTTTTACTACTGCGGTTTTTATACACACATTATCGGGTGCATTGTCGCTTGTTTTACTTTCTCTCACGAGTCTCTGGTGGGCCTTCATAGTCACCTCTCCCTAGTGAACACTGGCGTAATCAGGGCCAAATTGAATGTCACTTGTGATTTCAACATTAAGTTTTAACATGTCGTTTACCTCTTTCATAGCTTCCTCTAGTAGTTGCTTTTGTTTGTCTTCGTTGCCGATCTTTACGTATGACAGATGCTCGTCGTGGTACTGAAGAGAGAACACAACACCTTTGTTCCTACACCGAAGTACCCAAGTGTCAAAGATGAAGACCCCCGTACCTTGGTTAAGAGTAGAAAAAGTATCTCTGTCGTTCCGTAGGCTGTAGTAGAAGCCACTTACGGGATTCTTTAGGTACATAGACCCATCCTTAAGTGTCTTCACGTACTGATCTTGTGCCAACTTCTTTACACCCCAGTTACGCTCCCAGTATGCCTCTAGGAGTGCCTTAGCTTCTCCCTGAGACATACCAGCCTCTCTAGCTAGCTTAGCTGCCCCAACACCGTAGACTGCACTGTAGTTGGTCACTTTGTACTTGGTACGGGTAGCCTTAAGTTCTGGTGCCTTTCCTTCGTTGTACAAGTCGATCTGCTCTTGTGTTACATCACCTGCGTGTTTAGCCAAATCGAGATGCGGATCATACCCTTCGGTCATCATAGAGGTCACATAGTCAGGGTCGTAGTCCCATAGAAAATGACGCTTAGTGTTATCCTCAAGCGACACCACATCAGCACCACACACTGTCATGCCCTCTGGTGCTATGATGCACCCACGTATCTCCTCACCCCAAGGGGAACCCACTTTAGGGAGGTTCACGATAGGACTACGGTGCTTAAGGCGTAGAGTGTTAGTAAACCCACCAGCACTAGCTACAACCCCACCTTCAGGATCAGCGTTCTCAAGTAGAGCCTTAAAAATACTCATACGGTGAGTAGCTACAGTCAAGCCCTCAAGTTCTTCAACACCCTTTTCCTTAGCCTTCAACTTGAGTACACTATCGGTTAGCTGTCCCTTACGTGGATCACTAGGAGAACTATAGCGTACTTGTTCGATCTTCTTCTCTTCCCCTGTGATCTTATTCCTATCGTACTTGTACGTACAGGGCTTCCAACCCATGCTGTAGAGCCATTCCTTCACTTGGCTAGGGCTATTAGGGTTACCGTCTTCCCAGCCTTCTACGATGGTTACAGGGCCTTCTGTGGTGCTGGGTAGGTGCATACCCTTGAGTAGCTGATACCACGCCTCCCCTAGCTTGCTAATGCTACCATCTTTATTGTGCATAACCTTTGGCTTGTTCTTGTACTTCTCAATAGGACGTTGAGGCATAACCTTAGCCAAGGCCACTGTCTTCTCCCCCTTGACCTTCTCAAGCTCGTTGTAGTGTCGTTGAGCTTTCTCTGTGTCGATGTATAGAGGGTTTTCCTCTTGCTCTCTAAGGCAATCATATTTGAACGAAAGATACCTAATGAAGCGTAAGATGTCATTGTTTGGTGGTTTCATATTTAATATCTTCCCCAGTCGTAAGACAAACTACCATCCGAAATCAGATGACTTTTGAGAGCTTTACCTTTAGCGGTTACGACACTGCTAACACTGTCACTATTAAGCCGAATAACCTTATCTTCACGTCTGTCAGAGTCAAACAACTTAAGAGCACGAACGTAAGTGTTTTTAGCGCCATTACTCTTACTAAAATCTACGCTACCTGTCTGTAGTTGACGCATGAAGGCGTTACCGATAGACGGTAGGTCATTGTAGTTAAGTAGAACGAGGTTTTTATACAAGCTAAACACATATTCTTTATCCTCCCCAAAGATTACAGAAGTAACAGCAGCGGCCTTCATGGGGGAAGAAGAAAGACCACGGCGCACAGTAGGGCAAAAGTCAACAAGTTCTTGCGCCAACACACCAACATGAGAATTTAGTACAGGCTCAACCTGTTGTGGGGTTAGGCCACTAAACGAGTTTAGCATAACTCGGCAACAGTAGTTTACTGTGTCTGCAACATTAGGGTGAATAGAAAAAATATCCCCAGTACTACGTTTTACCCCTTGATCCAAAACCTTAAAGATTCCCTCGTCGGAAGTGTAAAAAACCATCATAGGAACGGACACGCCTGCTGCAACTACAGCACTAAGTCGGTGTTGCCCGTCCAGCAAGCGCCCTGACGTACTATGTACAATAACACCTTGAGGAGAAAGAACCCACTCCCCCCTTTTCATCATGCCCGCCAAGGTTTGAACATGATTCTTGCGGATGTTTCGGTTGTTATTATTGTTATTAAGAAGTGTTGATGCAAGCTCTGGTGACATGTTTACAACTTCAGTCTTTACGCTTTGGTGGTTATTTGTAGACATCTTTGATACCTCTTTGGATTTTCTTGTGGAGTAGAACATTTTAAGCTCCTATGTATAAATTTCTTGAAGGCGTTTATCTTGTTTACGATACTCAGCCCAGTTAATTTTCACGTCTTCAATAACACGCTCTTTCATAAGCTCAGGATCACCCTCTGCCCACTGGTGTTCTTCTACCTCGACCTTCTTGATACCGTGTTCCTTACCAATAGCCTCAAGTCCGTGCTTAGGCCGCTCTGGATACAAAAACCATGAGACCGCCATAGTATCCCAGAACTGACGATAGTTCATGTTAAGCCCTAGTACCTTGTTGATAGCTGGCATGTCGTGCCCTACACTATAGTGACCTACCCACAGTACATCAGGTTCAGATAACCACTCTACCATTTCTTCGTAGGAGGTAGTGTACTTGAAGGTCTCACCATCCTCAGTGTAGCAAAGGTTGTGTAGCTTCTCTGCCTTATGGTTAAGTCCTACTCCTTCGGTATCAAATACTCTGATCTTCATAGTTATTCATCCTCTTGTTCATCCCGTAGACCTTCTACATAAGCCTTATACTCTGTAGGTGTAGAGAAGTACTTGAGCATACGATAGGCTGCTGCACTCTCTAAGGCTTTGTTATCTGGCGTCTCATAGACATCAAACTCAGGGTTCATATTATCCTCGATGATCTCTTTCATCCCCTCGCGTACTACCTTACTACAGTACTGATAGTAGAGGTTGTTACCAAGGAGCAACTTAAGGTATTTGTCTACAAGCTGTAGGGAAGTCTCATCTGATTTATCTATTGCAGCAATAGCCATCTCAAGAATATCAGTCTCTAGTGGTTTGGTCTTAACGTCCATCAGTAAAATCCTCCAAAGTCATGGTTACATCAAGGTCTGCTACCCAGTGTTCTCTACCAGTTTCATTCTCAAGCAACTCTGCAATCTCGCAGGCTACCTCACGATCTACACAAGTAGCGTCAGGGTCATTACCTAACGAGTAGACTACATAAATCTTATCAAAAGTCATTAGTGTTCTCCGTCTTAGGTTCTCGTGGTCCCAATCGCTCAGTGACCATGTCTGTCTCTACATCATAGGTAAGCATACCTGCTGGTCCTGTCAAGGCATAAGGACGATTCTTTGTGATCTCAAGGTAAGTCGTGTTACGCTCTTGAATGTCATCAGACTTCTTGTCACGGCTCATCTCAATCAACACGATAGCTTCCTCTTCGATACTTGAAGCGTATTTAGTGCGTCCATCAGAGTTGACGTGACTAATACAAATAATGCCCACATTACGACGCTTGGCTAGTTCTGTAAGTTTTACCCCTAGTTCAGTCAAGGCTGCTGTAGCACCATCAGTACCCGATAGATACGCCAATCGCTGAAGGTGGTCAATGAAAATATACTCGGCATTGTACACAGAGATAGCATACTTACACTGCTTAAGTGTATCCTCTACAGGGTCTTGTGGGTTAATGTCGAAACTTACGAACCTCTCACCTGTTTCACCTAAGACTACCTTGATAGCCTCCTTGACTTGATCCTCACTTACACCGTTGAACTCAGCATCTTCCTTGGTCTTTACATTAGTACCAAGCTGATAGGTAGCCATAGCACGTCCTGTGACGCTCTTTACTTCTTCCATCATAAGTGCTGCTGTCACCTTGTCCTGCTTAACCGCTAGGAAGTGCATGAGCATACGTAGATAAGAGCTTTTGCCTGTACCCGGTGGTGCCTTAACCACTGTGATACCACCCTTGACTAACCCCTTACCAATCTTGTTGTAAGCCTCAATAGGGGTAGGTGTGTACTCATAGGGGTCTTCCCCATCAATAGCACTCATCCATGCATCTACACCTGCTGTAAAGCCCGCTGGTGAGTACTTACGTGCGCCCCACCACGCACTCTTGTATGCCTTTTGGTCACCAGCCTGTAGGAAGTCATTAGCGTCCTTGTGGTTACCGTGGTCCATCATGTAGACTTTAGTAGGGAACAAGTCGAACATAGTCTCAGCTACCTTAGCCCCTGCTGTGTCATTGTCCACACTCAAGATGATCTTCTCAAAGCTATCAAGCCAACCTTTGCACTTCTCCCACAGTTTGCCTGAAGGTGTAGCACTTGGCAGTGATACTACAGGGTTGGTGTAGGTAGACCCTTGTGAGAGCATCTGCCAAGCACTCATGGTGTCCACTTCACCCTCCGTGATAGTAACGATACGAGAGGCGTTTACGGGGAACAGGTTCATACCGAAGAGTTCATCACTACGTAGGTTGCTGGCACTAAAGTCCTTAGTCGAGATGTAACGTGTCTTAACGCCACCACTAGGGTAGACATAGTGTTGTTTATCCCCATCGGTCTTTACGTTGAACTTCTCCATAGTACTTGAGGTAATCCCTCGCATACCTACAAAAGTACCCTTATCTTCGGTAATGTTCTTAGGCGTGAAGTCTTGCACGTCTACTACACCACTAACGTCACTTGCATTAGTGTCAAAAGCTTTGTCAGTACTACCCAATGGTTTTCCTTTACCGTGTTCTGTTGCGCCATACATTTTTCCGTTGTACCTCCATGTCCTATAACCACATGAAAAACAACCCCCAACGCCTTTGTCCTCATCCCATGAGTAAGCATGCCAAGCATCACACTCTGGGTCTGGACAAGGGACTTTTACCCCTTTGTGGTTCTGTTCGTCAGGGCAGGGTAGGTGGATTGCTTCACTCATTTGCTATCCTTCTCCACAGGCCAATAGTATTTGCAGTCTAACCCCTCAGCGGCTGGACCTACGAACCAAGACTGCCTAAACTCACTAGGCTTTGTGCCGCTGTCAGGGTTTCGGTAACAACTGTCCTTTAGTGGACATGTCGAACTTTCGCACATACTTATATCAGGCATCTCCGTCTCCTTTAATAATCCAATCCCAGTCTTCCTGCACACACTCTTGTTCGTCAGGGCAGGGTAGGTGGATTGTTTCAGTCATGTTTTACCTTCGTTTATTTCTGCGGTAGGTGGCAAAGCTATTGCTTCTATGTTGCCAGCCTGCGCTGGTCGAAATCATAGATAGTTTTCCCTGCCAACCGTGACAAGGCCCTACTATCTTCAAATGCCTCGCGCTCTGTGCTGTATGGCCCGTGTATTTTTGAGAAATCACTACCATCATTTACAGTCTCAATATTTATCCAAAGCTCAATCATCTACTAGTCCTCAGTTAATTTGTGAGATTGCAAAGAGGATAAGGCCGAAACCTGCACCTACGATTGCGGCATGTATCCATGTGGGCATTTGTTCGGTCCTTGTTGTTTAAATATGTCATCAGTCACTCTCCGTCTCCTTTAATAATCCAGTCCCAGTCTTCCTGCACCCACTCTTGGTCTTCAAGCAGTGTTACTTTGTCACCGTATGTTTCTTTCATCTGGTTATAAACATGGGCGTTGTTCGTTTTTAATCCGTAGTTATCTACATAGCACTTATAGCAACTACCACTAGACCCCCAGAACCTCCAATAGTCTCCGTCAAACTCTGACTTAACTATACCGCTGTTGAGACGCCAAGAGTCACCTGTTAGGTAACTACCTGACCAACCTCCAAGTACACGGTAGTGCGGGTCGTACCCATCAATTCTAAGGATAACCCAGTTAGCTGGTGTGTAGTCACTCATCGGTAGCCTCCATTGCTGCTAGGGCGGCGCGGGTGTTCCATGCGCCAATAGCGTTATCTGGATATGCCGCTGTCGGGCCAAATGCATCGCAGGTGTTACATTCAGCGTATTTGACGCCAAATCCCGCCGTCACATCATCCGACCCACAAAACGGGCAGGGCTTTAGTGCTTCACTCATGGTCTGTTCCTTTCGGTGGCTTGCTGCACTAGGTCAGCGGGTGGGGTTAGGGCGCGGATAGTACCCACTATCGTTCATAACTACACCAAGTTATAATAACTACAAAAAGAAGACATACTTAAGTACATACTATAGTGTTTCTTAAGTATCTTACTTCTTAGTGGTTTGTTACTTGGTGTGTTTGTTTCCTTAAGTGGTATACCTTAGTATAAATCCTTTTTGCTTGTGTTTAACAAGGGCTTGTAACATTAAGTTACCAGATTTGGGTGCTTTATGTAGGTAGACACCGTTAGTGTTGCTTGGTTGTCACACTTTAGGTACACCTAACTTAAGTTTAATCTTACTTAAGCCAGCCTCTAGCAGTTGTTCTACCCTCTGTTGGGTAACCCCTATCTGGTCAGCTACCTCCTGTTGTGTCCACTCTTGTAGGTACACAGAAGTAATCACCTCATACTCTCGTGTAGTTAGGTTCTCCTCCATCAAAAACAAGAGGTGTTGTAGGTGGTCGTTGAACTCATAGTCAGCTACATGGTTAGTAGGGCCATTTGTGATCCCCTCCTCTAGCTGATCTACCCCCTCAGAGGCCATGAGAGCCTGTAGGAGAGGCCACTCTACGTGTTGGCTAGTGTCCCCCCGCTGGAGAGCAATACGAGCCTTACGAGTGTGTCCTGACGATGGTACATACACTGGTAGCTGCTCGAAGTTATAGAAGTCATTAAGTCGGGTACGCATAGCACCTGTGATTTTCTTCTCACAAGTAACCCCACCCTCCAAGAGGGAGTAACCTACAACTAGAGCTTCTTGCTTCAGGTCTTGGTACATCTGACCATTCTTGTATTTACTTGCTAGGTATTTTGCCTTGTTGTCGATGAACTCGTGTAAGTTAGTCGTGTTATTCTTGGTCATTAGGTATTCTCCTTAAAACAGTGGTTCATAGAGTACACCATCAGCACGTAGTTGGTACAGACGGTCTAGGTCACCTTGGATACGATCCAAGAGCCTGCTCGTACGTGGGTCAAATACTTCGGTGTCCCACAATAAGTCGTTCTGCTGTGTCTCGTTGTCTTTAATCATGGTGTCTACACACTCAAGTAGGTCTAAGTTGTACTCCGTCATTATACATACTCCCATTCTGTGTTATCATCATCTGCAAAGTGGTCTAAAAAACTATCGACCATCTTAGATGGTAAATCATTAGCTTGATACTCGATACCCAGAATTTCTACGCTTACCAGCTCTACATCTTCAATCTCGTAGTCATCATCCATAGGTGAGAACACCTTACGAGCTTGGAACCAGAGTGAGAAATCCTCGGTTACTACTGTTTTGTGTACGTCTGCGTATTTCATTTGTTATTCCTCTGCATAAAAGATGTGGTTGCCTACTAAGCCTACTACTTCATAGTGACCTGCCCAGTAAGGATCAACTGCTGTGGTGTGATACATTAGTATGTAAGGGTTAATCACACCATTGTCAAGCACATATTCAGCTACAGCCCTACTTTCTTCCCATGCTTTACTGTCGTGGTAACTGTTAAAAAACAATGGGTTATGCCTACTTCTGTCATCTATCACAGCTTTGGGAAGTTGATGAGTGTAACTAAACTGCTTAGGTTGATTAACTACACCACATACAGTGTCAGGGTAACTTGAGTGTTCTACCCTGTTGATAATGACATTGGCTACCAACTCCTTACCATCAATAGGCTCTCCTCTGGCCTCAAAAAATACTGCTGTTGCTAGGCATAAGAGTGCTTCTGTCATTCTTCATCCCCTTTCGTTTGGCTAATGATCCAGTCTAGTGCGTCTTGTATGTCTACCTTTGCTGCGCCACAGTACAAGACAAACTGAAGACCTAGATTGGTAATATCTTTCGTTGCTACATCATCCATCATAAAACTGTAAGTAGCACTACCGTCTTCATGCTCTGAGACTTCCTCTACACCGATGTAGAATGGCTCTTTGCTTTCCGTTGTAGTTTCTTCCTTTGCTTTCTTATATCCTGCACGATAGGCAGCTTTCAACCAGCTTTCCGCTTGTGAGTGATGGTTACTCATTAGCTTATCAAAGCCTACGACTGGTTTACTTTCGTCTCCTACTTGGTAGAACCAGTCACTAAAGTTCTTATCTTCAATCATACTGTTATCTCCAAAAGATACTTTTGTGCTTTGATGTAAGTATTATTACAGCCACCTTTTACCTTAAAAGTACTTGGGAAGCACCCATCCTCATAAAGACTGCCTGCATTTGCGAGGTGTTTGTACAAGTCCTTCAACGAACCTATTAGGTCATTAAGAGAGTCTAACGCCTCAATCTGTGATCCTCCAGTATGGAAAGTGAACTTGTGACGTTCCATTTCCCAATCCATCTCACATTTTGTAATTAGTTTGCTCATAGGGTTACCTCCTGAATATCTAATACACTATCTGTACGAAAACTACGCCAACCATCTACAGTCTTAACTGGTACTGCTGGTGGCAACTCTACAGCATTGGTAGGCTTCTCATCCTGAGGATCGCAGATTCTCTGCTCCATAGTACACCCAAAAAATG
>Ga0208134_1001650_pt1 | contig 12583 bp, 19 predicted proteins | sample VirMetDEL_Mar_31_FD_184515 | JGI IMG/M metagenome (GOLD analysis project Ga0208134, IMG submission 184515) | Aqueous microbial communities from the Delaware River and Bay under freshwater to marine salinity gradient to study organic matter... | ecosystem: Environmental > Aquatic > Marine >... | reverse complement strand
ATTAGCAAAAGAACTAAGAAACAGGCGCGTCATTAAGGCGCGTGAAGTTAGTGTTGAAGCATGGGCTGATGAGGCTGGCAAAGCGTTTACAATGTTTTGCCGCCCCATTACTTGTTACGATATTAATGAGCTACAGAAGAAGCACCCGCAGATTATGGAAGCCCCAACCATCGGAGCAATGGTAGATTTAATTGTTTTGAAAGCTGAGGACGAAGGCGGGAGCAAGCTGTTCACCAGTGCTGAAGACAGAATCGACCTAATGGGCGAAGAAACCTCTGTCATTAGTACGATTGCCGACCAGATGTTTAGCACTATTGAGTCGGTTGAAACAGCAGTAAAAAACTAGAAACCTCTCAGTTAAGGATGAATGTTATTGCCTTGGCTGAGAGGCTACACATACCTATAGCAGAAGCAGAGCAGATGAGCCTTTCGGAGTTCAATGAATGGCTTGCTTACTTTCACCTAATGAGCGAAAAGAAAGATGGCTGAAGATACCCGCATTGTAATATCGGCAATAGACAAAACCAGTAAAGGCTTTAAGTCTGTTGGCGCAGGATTAGGGCGCATTACAAAGTCTATCTTTAGTTTGAAAACTGCTCTGGTGGGAGTGGCTGGCGTTGCTGGCTTTGGCTACCTTGTTAAAAGCTCTCTTAATTCTGCTGACGCACTAGCAAAGACTGCCTCTAAAATTGGCACAACTACTGAAGCGCTTTCTAAACTTCAATATGCGGCTGGTATCACAGGCGTTGAAACCAATACCCTTAACATGGCTATGCAGAGATTCACACGAAGAACTGCTGAAGCCGCGCAGGGAACCGGAGAAGCCAAGGGAGCTATCAAAGAGCTTGGATTAGACGCTAGAAAGCTACAGCAATTACCGCTTGACCAGCAGATGATGAAGCTGGCTGGTGCTTTTGGCAATGTTCAAAGTGATGCCGATAAGCTAAGAATAGCCTTTAAGCTGTTTGACAGTGAAGGTGCTGCTCTTGTTAATACGCTGGCTCTTGGCGAAGAAGGCATGGAGAAGCTGTTTGGCAGGGCTAAAGCATTAGGCATCGTGATGTCTGGCGAAGCAGCGGCAGGCGCAGAGAGAGCAAATGACGCGCTCTCAGACCTGTTCTCAATAGCTAAGGGACTGAAAGACCAGTTTAGTGCGGCTCTTGCCCCAGCTATTGAACACGCTGCTACGATGCTTACTGACTTTTTCTTGAAGACGAGCAAAGCTGAAGGCGGCATTGCTAAGTTTGCCAGAACAATGGCTGAGGGATTTTTGCAGGGTGTGCGAACGGCTCTTATTGGTTTGGATAAATTGGCTGAAACTTTGGATTCAGTCAGCCTTGCGGCAGGACAGTTTTTTAACCAGTTTGAGCAAAACGCTAAACAAGACAGATTCGACCACCTCCAGAAAAAACTTTCTGACTTGCAAGACCTACAGGCAACAATGCTTTCAAAGGGTGATATTGGCCTAGTTGACTACATGATGTACGGCAAGGGAAAGGCTGGAGCTGAAAAGGTACAGGGAGACATTAACGGTCTAGTTAATACATTGACAGTATTGCAGTCTGAATTGTCTGCGGGAAAAGAAAAGGCAACATCTTTTGGCACAAGTCTAGGCGGTTTAATAGACGTTGATGAAATGAATGCTACTTTTGATGCACTTATAGCATCTATACATAAGGTCGGTTCAGCTAGTGAAACCGCATTGAAGCCAGCCTCTGAATCACTCAATGCTTTTGAGCAGGGCTTTAAAAGTTTCAGTGACGGCATACCAAGCATGGAACAGAACATTAAAAGCCTTACACATCAAGGCCTTGACGGTTTAACTGATGCCCTAGCTGCTGGCGTTACTGGTGCTGCTAACTTTAAAGACGCTATGAAATCAATGGCTAAAAGCGTTGTAGATAGCCTGATTAAAATGCTGATTCAAAAGTATATTGTTGATGCTGCTTTCGGTGCTATTGTTGGATTTATTAACGGCGGAACAGCTACAGGCCCTACATCAGGCGGACACAGCGGTGCAAGTCAGGCTGGAGCATATACAGGTGGCAGTAGCTTTGGGGGCGGAAGGCATCTGGGAAACAGTAGCGGTAAGGCTATCGGCGGCTCTGTTCAGGCTGGTCAACCTTACATGGTTGGCGAGCGTGGGCAAGAGATGTTTGTGCCAAACCAGTCAGGCTCAATCATACCGAACAACCAGATGGGCGGCAGCGGTGTTACAATAAACCAAACAATCAATATATCTACTGGAGTTGCGCAGACTGTAAGAGCCGAGGTTGCTGGCATGATGCCGCAGATAGCAGCAGCAGCGAAAGGCGCAGTAGCAGACGCAAGACAGCGCGGTGGTGGATATAGCCAAGCATTAATTGGAGCATAAAAAATGCCATTAGCATTCCCAAGCGTAGGGATTCAGAACATCCAGATGAGATTGAAAAGGGCGGTTGCAGTTAGTGAATCGCCTTTTTCTTATGACACGCAGACTTATATTCACCAAGGTGCTAGATGGGAATGTGAGGTTACTTTGCCGCCTTTAACCTACGCAGAGGCACGTTCGGTAGAGGCTTTCATAGTCGGCCTTAAAGGGCAATCTGGCACGTTTACGTTCGGCCACCCGCTGCACACTTCAACGGCTACTGGCAACACTAACGCAGATGCACTGATACGCGCAGAACAAATCAGCTTGGGCGGCACTAGCACAGCAGTTGATGCAGGAACATACTTGCAGCTAGGCGACTATCTCTACATAACCACAACCAGTAAAACATCAGGAGTAGGCTTGATAGGCATACAGCCGCCATTGAGAGCTGCTGTCAGTGGTGGAACTGCTGTAGACTTCACCTTGCCAAAAAGCCTTTGGCGCATGGCATCCAATGATGTTAGCTGGTCAACTGACACTGCTGCAATGTTCGGCTTCACCTTTGCTTTCGTGGAGGCTCTTTAATGTCTCGCACATTAAGCGCAGAAATGCAGGCGGTTGCAGACGCAGAAGTTGTTAGGCCGATTTACCTTATAGATATGGACTTTCCCAGCGGTGATGTAAGGCTTTGGAGTGGCAGTGGCTTACTGACTTCACCTGAAGGCAATACCGTTATCACTAACGGAGACTACACAAACGGATTGAATAATTGGACAGTTGTAGAGCTAGGCACAGGAACGGTTGCGGCTGTCAATGATACGGCTGTTTTGACGTCTGGCACTGGCTTTTCTAATCGCGTATTTATACATCAAACATTCGATACAGTTGCGGGTCAAAAGTACGCAGTTAAGCTAAAGCATACAGGCTTAAACCTCAGAGTGCGCGTAAGAAATGCACTCACCAGTGCAGACATATTGCCCCTGACTTTTTATGAAGCTGGAGATAATTTAATAGTTTTCACTGCTACATCTAACAGAACAAACTTGCACCTCAGAAACCAAGTAGGCGGCGTTATTACTATAGACAGCTCAGAGGTTTACGTTGCAGAAGATTATGTAGGGGCTGGCGACTTGCTTTCAATTAGTGAAATTGCAGAGTCTGCTGACCTAACAGCTAACGGTGCAAGCGTCACTTTGACTGGTCTTAAAACATCTCTGATTCAAACAGCTAGAGATGAAGATTATCAGGGGCGGAAAATGACGATTGCCATAGGCGCTATGAATGAAACAGCCGATGTAATCGCTACTCCTGCTATTATGTTTACCGGCTTTATGGATGTTATGACCATCAACGATGGCGGTGAGTATTCCACTATCAACGTGTCCTGCGAGAATAAGCTCATTGCCTTTGAACGCTCAAACAGACGCAGGAATACAGATGGCGACCAGCGCATTGATTACCCAGCCGATGAAGGCTTTAGCTTTGTCACAGCTATTCAAGAAAAAGACTTTTATTGGGGGCAAGTTACCCCAGCCTTTGACGGAGTTAGAAACAGTAGAGGCAGCGGAGGTGGAGGCGGAGGCCGATGATTAAAATACAACTAGAGTGCATGACTAACGTAAAAGCAGAAATACAGCCGCTGCTTGAAGAACACTGGGAGCTAGTTGCACTTAACAAAGGTGCAATTAAATTAAACCCAGATTATAAAGAATATGCGCGGCTTGATGCCGCTGGTGTGCTGAAGGTGTTCACTGCTAGGAATGATGGCGCTTTGGTTGGATACTTTGTTTTGACTATCAGCAAAAGCATTCACTACAGTGACCACTTGTTTGCAATTAATGATGTTATCTTTGTTAAGCCTGACAGCAGAGCTGGTGCTACAGGATATAAGTTAATTAAATATGCAGAAGATTACTGCAAGGAAGCAGGCGTTTCAGTCTTGACGCTGAACACGAAAGTGCATATCCCTTTCGACAAGCTAATGGTTCATATGGGCTTTGAATTAATCGAGCGCGTTTACTCTAAATTTTTAGGAAAATAAAAAATGGCCTTTGCTCTAATTGCAGGTATTGCAGCCGCTGCCCCCGCTATCATAACTGGTGGCCTTGCCGCTTGGTCGTGGGGTGCGTTTGCGCTTGGCGCTGGCTTGTCTATGCTATCCAGAGCATTGATGCCTAGCATTAGCTCAAGCACCACTGGCGCAATTGATGCCGGAACTACAGCAACTAATAGAGATGCAATAACAAACAGGAAAGTGATTTATGGTGAAAGTAGAGTGGGCGGTTCTATTGTTTTCATGGACACTACAAGTGGTGGCGGTAATAACGAAAATCTTCACTTAGTTATTGCAATGGCTGGGCATGAGGTTGAAGAGTATGTGAGCGTCTGGTCTGGCGATAATAAAATCTGGGGCACCACTGACTACTCTTTTTCAAATGTTATTGCAACCACTTCAGGAAGTTCTACTGTAAGAATTACCAATTCACCTCCGAGCTTTGGCGCATTTAAGCCGCTTGACTATGCTTTTGTTGATGGCAATCAAATTACTATTAGTGGCGCTGATAATGTTGGCGGGTTAAATTTGAACGGTGTTCATACTATTACTGCAATAGATGACTACGACCATGATGATGAAGATGATAAGTTAGGGCATGGCAAGTGGTTTGAGTTTGTTGCATCTAGCAATGCTACATCAACTGTAGCAACAGGCGGCGGAGATTTTGACGTTACTCAGCTAGGATATATCAGCGATTTTAATATTAACTGGGATGACAATTTTGAGCTTTGGTTATATGACGGAACTCAAACTGCCGCCAATATTTTCCTACAGTCTTCTTCAGTACACTGGAACAGCAATTGCATCTTGAAAGGAACGGCATATATTTATGCCCGACTGCGCTATGATTCTGAAGTTTTCCGTTCAGGTATGCCAAATATATCAGCAACTATCAAAGGAAAGAAAATCGCAAACCTTGCAGGGGCTGTAGAGTGGACAGACAACCCTGCTCTCTGCATACGAGACTACATGACAGACGCAAGATATGGGCTTGGAGAAGATGCAGGTTCCTTTGATAGCGCCACTTTAGCCAATGCAGTTAGCGTATGTGATGAGACTATTGCACTTGATGGCGGTGGGACAGAAAAAAGATACGTTCTCAATGGTATCATAGACACAGGCAAAAGCAGGAAAGCTGTTGTTGAAGATATGCTTACATCTATGGGCGGCAAGCTAGTTTATTCTGGTGCTGAGTATTTTCTACAAGCTGCTAGTTATGTTGCGCCTACCATTACAATAGACGAAACCTTGCTAACTGGAGAGCTACAGATACAAACAAGACAAAGCCGCAGACAGCTTTATAACGCTGTTAAAGGTAGCTTTATTAGCAAGGAAAAGAATTACATAGTTGCAGACTATCCTGCACAGAAAAGCGCAACTTTCGCAACTGCTGACGGTGGCGAGTTGTTCTTAGATATGGCATTGCCTTTTGTAACTGGCAACACTCAAGCTCAAAGGCTTGCAAAGATAGCAATGCTTTCATCTCGTAAGGCTACAACCGTGACCCTGCCATGCAATCTAGCTGCGCTGAAGTTTAAGGCGGGCGATAACATTATGGTCAGCAATGCTAAGATGGGCTGGGTATCGAAAGTCTTTGAGGTTCTTAGCTACAAGATACATCCAAACAGTGATGGCACTATCTCAGTCGATGTAAGTGCAATTGAAACCGCCTCAGATGTTTATGATTGGGCTACAAGTGACCAGCAAGACTTTCTTGATGCGGGTGAAATTGACTTATTTATTGGTAAGGAAGTTGCCCCACCCACTAACTTGGTTGCTAATGTTTCAACCAGCAGCTCTGCTGACGGTACGATAGAGAATAATATTCTTGCCCTTTGGAATATATCGCCTGACCCTTTTTTGACGCACTACAATATAAGCGTAACAACTACATCTGGTACTGACACTGTTGTTTATTTGACTAAGCGGCCTTATTTTAGGTTGCCGAACTTACTGCCAGCGGTCAACTATACAATTGAAGTTAGAGCGGTCAACGAACTTGGGTACGAGTCAAGCAAGATTAGCGCAACACGCACAACACCATCTGACTTTGTGCCGGATGTTCCGAGCCTTTACCGCATTAGCAAGTCTGGCGGAGCAGCACCTACAACTACAGAGTTCACAGCAGCGGCAGGTAGAAGCCCTAAGAATGCAGATGCAGTTATCACAACAGATACATCTGCCAGCCCAGTGCAAACACACGCTTGGACTTATGATTTATCTGGCACAGCTTGGACACAAGACGATAACTTAATCAGTGGCGACCTAATCGTTAATGGCTCTATTACTGGTAACGAGATAAAGGCAGACAGCATTACAGCTAATAAGCTATCTGGTGACGTTTCAGAGTTGTTCCCTGTTTCTTCTTACTCTAATATCACACTAAGTACATCCGAAATAAATATGCAGCAGTTTGATATGCCAGCGCCCGAGCTAGGAATCAGCAAAAGGCAGAGGGTTGATTTAGTTTCTGAGTACGTTTTAGTCAAAGATAATACTGGTGGCGGCACTCGTAGGTCAGTAAGTATTCTGCAATCACTACAGATAGCGAGTAAAAGCGCAACAGGTATCCAAGTTGGAGCAACTGGCGGTGTTGTGACTGATGGTTTTCCATACACCTTTAAACAGCGAATATACATAGCAGGAAACCACTTGGCAGCTTTAGATAACACAGGTGGCGCGGCAGATAATGCATCTGGGACAGGGTTCGGTGGAGTAGAGGGCGTGTGGTATGATAGCGCCAATAACAGAACTTATTTGCTAATCGCACAAGCAACTACAGTGTTCAGTGACGGTGAAACGCTTTTCTTCAGCCCTTATAGATTTGCGGCGGTTGGTGCATTTATTGCGCCATCTTATTCAAATGAAGTGAGCATTACTTTGGATGAAGTATCTGGTGGCGGGAGTGTAAGAATACCTATAAACGAAACATACGGCGAAACCACTACAGAAACCAAGTTTAGAATTGTCGCTAAAGTTGTAACCAATCATTCAGATGTAAACACAATTGCAAGGGGCTACAAAGGAACTATGGAGTTAGTATCGTGATACAGATAGGCTATGTAACAAACGCTGGCAACGAAAATGTTTCTGGCGAATACCCAAGCCCTGTTGAAGCTAATGCAGCAATCTATGATTTGCGTGACTCTTTAGCTGATAGAGATGATATACAAACACTTTTTATTCAGTCTGACTTTGGTGAAGGGCTGGTTCGTTATGGGTACATGAACCCGATTGAGGATTGACAATGACCACTTATCCACTCGTGCAGGGTGACACAGCCCCGCAGATTAAAGCCACAATTACTCGCGAAGATGACGGCTCAGTTGTAGACTTTTCTGGAGGCTCTGGCAGATTACGGTTCAGAGCTAAAGGAACAACCGCAACACTGTTTACATTGAACGCGATTAATACAGGGGCAAACTTTGCCAACGGCATCGCACTATTTAACTTTGCATCTGACAGCCTGACAACATTGGCGGCTGGGTTCTATGAAGGTGAAATTGAAATCACCTACCAGTCAGGAGCAGTTGAAACTATGTTCGATGTACTTAATTTCCAGCTCAGAGAAGATTTTAATGCCTAACGTAAAGATAGACTACAAGAAAGCAGTGGCGCGGGTAGACTATAAAAGGGCTGTAGCTGCTATAACTACTGGAGTCTTTGTAATATACAAAGAATTTAACGAAACTCTGAGCATTTCAGACAACGCTTTTCTGTCGATAGGGAAATCGTTTGCTGATACAATAGCTATAACTGACACAGGCTCTATAAGAATGCAGAGCTATTGTGCTTTCGATTACTTTTCTGACGACTATGTTGGCTCAAGCCTAACTTTTTAACAGGTGCAAAAATGATAACAGATGAATTAAAAATCACTGGGCAGGTGGCACTAACCCTATACGATAAAAGTGGTGCTATCAAAGATGAAAGGCACGTTAAAAACCTTGTAGTCAATACTGGAAAAACCTTTATATCTAGCAGGATGCTAGGCACATCGCAAGGCGTTATGTCACACATGGCGTTAGGCTCTGGAACAACTGCACCAGCTTTATCTAACAGCGCGTTAGAGTCTCTGCTTGGCACAAGAGAAATCTTGGATGCCTCAAGCAGCCCAGCGGCTGGGGTGTTAATTTACACTTCAAGCTTTGAAGCAGGTGATGCAACTGGCGCTGTTAGTGAGGCAGGAATATTTAACGCTGCATCTGGCGGTGCAATGCTCTGCCGCACCACATTCAGCACAATCAATAAATCTTCAAGCGACACGCTAGCAGTCACTTGGGTTATCACCATTTCATAAGAGGTTCAAATGTCTACCATAGTAACTAGAGCTGGCAAAGGTACACCGCTGACAAATACTGAAGTGGATGCAAACTTTACTAATTTGAATGCTGACAAGTATCAATCTGGTGATACCGCGAGCTTTGCTAAAGTAACCAGCACGTCAACAGACACTACACCTAACTTCCATGCTGTTAATACTAGCGCCGATGCTCTCAATGGGCCGACCATATTATTAGACCGAGCCTCTCCTTCACCTGCTGATGGCGATAACCTTGGCGTAGTCCAATTTAAAGGGCGCAATAGCGCGGATGAATCTATTCTATATGCCCAAATCGTTACAGATATAGTTACCGCAGCGGATGGAAATGAATCTGGGCGCATGGATTTACAGCTACGCACACTAGCAACTCTAAAAAACTACATTACACTTTTGACCAATAATGGCATTCCAGAGACTTCAATTAATAATGAAGGAAGGGAAATTGACTTTAGAGTTAAAGGTCAAGGTGATGATGCTTTGCTTTTTTCTGATGCTAATCTAAACAGAGTAGGCGTTGGCACAAGCACTCCAGCCTCTAAACTAGATGTCAACGGACAGGCCGCTTGCAAGAAGCTAACCTCAACCATCGCAAATGGCAGACCGCTAGACCTGAACCGGACTGGCAGCAATGGCGCTATAGTACAGATTCAGTTAGATGGCGTAGAAAAAGGCACTGTAGGAGTCAATACTAATGACGACTTGTATATTAAGAATGACACTGGCGGATTGCGTATAAGTGAAACAGAGCTAAAGCCAACCCTTTCAGGATATAACAACAACGACGATGCTGTTAATTTGGGTAGCGCGGGTAATCGCTTTAAAAACATTTATCTTTCTGAAGGTGCTTTCTTAGGCGGAACTGGCAGCGTGAACAAGCTGGACGACTATGAAACAGGAACTTGGACTTGCGGCATTTCTAACAGCGCAGGCACCGAAACATCTAGCACAACTAGGACTGGGCAATACACTAAGGTCGGCAGGATGGTTCACGTTAGCATCAATATGAATAATATTAATAACGATGTTTTAACATCCGGAGCATTAAGAATTACTGGTTTACCTTTTGCAGTTAAGGCAAATAGTACATCTCGCGGGCATGGCGTTTGTCAGGTCAACAACTTTGTAGATTCCAACGCTCATTATTATTATATCCAAGGCGTACAGGGAACAGAGACTGCACAGATTAAATATAATAAAAACAATGACACTGCCCACAGTGTTGATGTGACTAAGTTAAGTAACAGCGACAACAGCACCATTATCTTTGATATGACCTATATCGTTTGAAAACCATACGCCCAGTGGATGTTGGGCATAGACAGGAATAAGTAAAATGGCACTAGAAAAAGTAGTTACAGAAGACAAGATTGAGATTGTTGGTGAGTTTAAAGCCGTACAGGTGCGCACTAAAACAGCAATCACTGATGATGGCGTTGAGATTTCTTCAGCGTACAGCAGAAAGGTTATCACAGCAGGGCAGGACTACTCAGGCGAAAGCTCTGAAGTTCAGGCCATATGCGCCCTAGTACATACCGCAGAAGTGGTGGCAGCTTACCAAGCGGCAGTTGAGTCATAATGGCTACAGTTAAAGAAGCTCTTCTGAAGCTGGAAGGTCACGAACGTGAATGCACAGTGCGTTATCAAAACATTGAGCGACGACTTGACGAAGGGCAACAGAAGTTTGCCAAATTGCAGACAGCCTTGTGGGGCATTTACCCGCTAATTATTGGACTGTTTGTAGTGGGAAAATTCTTTTGAGTTATGGACATTAACGAAAATAGCAACGTCACGATTCCTATTCGTAACCTTATCGCTATGGTGGCAGCTACAGCGGTTGCTACTACGGCTTATTTCGGTATTCAGGAAAGGCTCAAGACCCTTGAACATTCACTGGATAAATCGCAATCAGAAATAGAGCGTAATACCGAATTTAGAATCTTATGGCCGCGTGGTGAGCTAGGCTCTTTGCCAGATGATGCAAGGCAGGATATGCTGCTACAAGGTATCCAGTTAGATGTCGAAGATTTAAGAGGGCTGCAAGGTCAGATACATGACTTGACTGTAAGGCTTGGCACTATGGAAGCTCTCAACGAGCAAGGGAGCAGCAATGATTGATAAATTTATAGCACCTGTTACTAGCCTACTGGATAAGTTCATACCCGATGCGGATACCAAGCAGAAGATTGCCCACGAGATTTCAACAATGTCTGAGCGACACGCGCAGGAAATCGCTCTTGCTCAAATCGCAGTCAACCGAGAAGAAGCGAAAGGAAACTGGTTCCAAGCAGGATGGCGACCAGCAACAGGGTGGGTTTGTGTCTTAGGTTTTATGGTGAACTTTCTAATATCGCCTTTAGCCGCTGGCTTTGGCGTAGTAATTCCACAAGCAGACACCTCAACTATGCTCCCAGTATTGATGGGGATGCTAGGGTTGGGCGGTTTGCGTACTTATGAGAGAGTGAAGAAATGACAGCTAAAAAGAAGGTAGTGTATTTCACAGATAAAGAGCTTGCCTGTAAACACAGCGGTGAGAACGGCATGGATGCAGACTTTGTTAAGCTGCTAATTAAGATTCGGAAAGAGTGTGACTTTGGCTTTCCTATCAGCAGTGCTTACCGTAGTCCTCAACACCCCATAGAACAGCGCAAAGAGAAGGCAGGAGCGCATTCAACTGGTAAGGCGGTAGACATACTTGTTTCTGGAGAACAAGCGTTAGAAGTGATTAGGGTGGCTCAGAAGCATGGCATCCAGCGCATCGGTGTAAAGCAGAAAGGTCGCACAAGATTCATTCACCTTGATGGCTGCACTGAAGAAGATGGCTTTACCTGCCCCGCTATCTGGTCATATTAGTTTATAAATGGCCAGATATAAGGCGCTAGACTACCTAAGCTAGCCGCATATTAAACCAAGCCCATTAATTTGGGCTTTTTATTGCCTAAAGTGTTGACATAAATGTAAACGTCAGGCACTATAAACACACATTCAAAAAACAACAGGGCAACGCATATGTTTATTTCTACTTACGAAGAAAAAATTAACGAAATCAAAGCAGTTTTGGCAAAGATGACCTCAGCGGAACACGCCAGATTCGGGGCGCAGTTTGAAAGCGACCTGAAGTTCTTCGAAGAAAAAGAAGCCGCAAGAAAATTTTAATTCAAACGCCCCTTCGGGGGCATTCAGGAGGCAGTATGCACACCAAGAAAAACAGCAAGGGCGACACCTTCAAGATTGAGCGAGTAGGCTCAGGCGCGGTTGTGTCAGTTCTAAACAAAAAGACCGCAGGGTATTTGCGCCGAGGGATGATAGAGCGTTGGAGAATCGTATTTCCAAAGGCTGATATGTCGGGCGAAGAAGTTAAACACATTACAAGCAACGGCATGAAGATTGAAGATGCTGTTGAATTGTTTGTTAAGCGCACAGCGCAATAGGGGGAGATATGTTTACCGCAGATTTCAATAATTACTTTTACGAGCTGGCAGAGAAAGACTACGCGATGGGAAACAACGAGCGCGCAAATATGCCAGAGGAATACTACCTAGCCTTTGGCGCACTCTATGCAGCAGGTGAATGCGCTTCAGCTAATTGCGCTGACCCTGACAAAAGTGTTACCGCACGATTAACTTTTTAGTACAATACCACCTTAACAATAGGAGATAGTATGTTTTCAAGCGAATCAATTAACGAACTGGCTACAGCTTTATGCAAAGCGCAAGCCGTTATGGGGGGTGCTGTTAAAGGCACTGGCAACCCTTTCTTTAAATCCAAATATGCAAACCTGTCTGACGTTATGCAGGTGGTCAAAGAGCCGTTTGCAGCTAATGGCCTGAGCTATGTTCAGTTTCCAGTAAGC
>Ga0208134_1001643_pt1 | contig 12636 bp, 9 predicted proteins | sample VirMetDEL_Mar_31_FD_184515 | JGI IMG/M metagenome (GOLD analysis project Ga0208134, IMG submission 184515) | Aqueous microbial communities from the Delaware River and Bay under freshwater to marine salinity gradient to study organic matter... | ecosystem: Environmental > Aquatic > Marine >... | reverse complement strand
TTGAAATAGATTCACCAACAATAGATATTGGTTCAAACTCACTTGTTCCCACAGTATTAGGAAATAAAGATTTTACATTTTTAATTAACTCTTTAATTGACGGGAAGATTTCATCTAATGAAAGTGAAATAGTAGAAGAATCGGCCAGTCCAGCTCCCAACGCAATAAAGATAGCAGAACTGACTAAGGAAAATGTAGAATTAAATAAAATTAAAAGTGGTAAAACTTACTTAAGTAAAAAAATAAATGTAGAATAGGAGTAGTAATGAAGAAAAATGACTTAATAAAAATAATCGAATTAGTTGTCCGTAAAGAAGTTAAAAAACAGATGACCGAGATATTTATTAATGAAGATAAAGAAATCAAATTAGCAGAAGTGGTTTCTAAACCCGAACCTAAAAAGGTTCTCAATAAACCTAAAAAACAATATAGTAAAAATACAGCATTGAATGAAGTATTGAACAATACCAATCCATTAGGAAAAAGTCAACAAGATGAGTATCCATCATTGGGTGGTGGTGTATTAGGTTCAAACAATATGGCAGAAGTATTGGGTTATGGGGATTTAGGTAAAGGACAGAATAAAGAAATGGCAAGAGAAGTTGCGGCAGTAGACACCATTAAGAAAGCAGGTGTTTCAGTAGACCAAGTTCCAGTAGGTGTTCAAGACGCTTTAACTCGTGATTACTCTGGACTAATGAAAGCAATTAACAAAAAGAAAAAAGGTGAGGATAACTTTAGACCTTAAAACTAAATGAGTGTAAGAGAAATAGATAGAAATGATGATGTATATATTGGATTAGAGTTTCCATTAGACCACAATCTAACAGGATTTTTTAGACAATCTAAGACTATACCACAACAGGTAAAATCTAATATTAAAAACTTATTATTAACATCAAAGGGTGAAAGAGTATTTCAACCAGATTTTGGTTGTGACTTAAGAGACTTATTATTTGAGCAAATAAATAGTGAAACTTTAGATGGAGTTGATAATAGTATTAGAATTGCTTTAGATAATTGGTTACCTTACGTTAATATAAATGATTTAGCAATTGTTCAAGATGAATCTAATCCAAATGAGATAACGATATCACTTGAATACTCAACAACACTTCAACCAGACGCACTAGATAATATAACCTTTAATTTGGTTGTAGGAGAATAAAATGGCTACGAATGTAGATTACCAAACAAATAAAAAAATAGTAAAAAAAGATGTAAGTTATCTCGGTAGAGACTTTTCATCCATTAGAGAAAATCTTTTGGAGTTCGCAAAATCTTATTTCCCAAATACTTATAATGACTTCAATGAAGCATCACCAGGAATGATGTTTATTGAAATGGCATCATACGTTGGAGACGTAATGAATTACTATGTTGACAATCAATTTAAAGAAACACTTTTACAATATGCAGAAGAAAAGAAAAATGTTTTTGATATTGCACAATCTTATGGATACAAACCAAGTTTGGCAATACCAGCAACTGTAGAATTAGAAGTTTCACAATTAGTTCCGGCAAAAGCAGTCGGTAGTGGTTATCAACCCGACATAGATTACGCAGGAGTAGTCTCTGGTAATTCAATTATTACTTCAGATACTGGTGTTGATTTTACCATACTGGATGATGTTAATTTTAAAGCATCAAGCTCATTAGACAGAAGAAGTGATGAAGTTCAAACACCTTCATCAGGAACAATACCAACACAATTTAAATTAACTAAAAAGGTATTAGCAAAATCTGGAGACACCATAACTGAAACTTTCTCATTTACCGGAGCAAAGAAGTTTGATAAGATAACTTTATCAAATGAAAAAGTAACTGAAATTGTATCGTGTGTGGATAGTAATGGGAATAGTTGGTATCAAGTTCCTTTCTTAGCACAAGACACGGTATTTGAATCAATAGAAAATACTACTTTAAACGACCCAGAATTTGCATCACAAAAAAGTGATACACCTTATATGTTAAGATTAATTAAATCATCAAGAAGATTTACAACCTATGTTCGTGAAGACAATAGAATGGAATTAAGATTTGGTTCAGGTGTTAGTGACAACGCAGATGAAACACTAATTCCGAATCCAGATAATGTCGGTTCAGCGTTAAGTTTTGGAGTAACACATTTAGATACAGCATTTGACCCAACAAATTTTATGAATACAAGAACTTTTGGTTTGGCACCAAGTAATACAACACTAACCATTACATATCGTTATGGTGGAGCAGTAGAGCATAATGTTAGAAGTAATTCAATTACTTTCCCGAAGAACATAACTTTTACAATTCAGGAAGATGGATTAACTGCATCATTGGTTCAAACATCAAAAGATAGTTTAGGTTTTACAAATTCAACAGGAGCATCGGGTGGAGCAAGTCAAGAAACATTAACCGAAATAAAACAGAATGCTGCAGCATACTTTAATGCACAGAACAGAGCAGTTACAAAAGCTGACTACATAACAAGAGTTTATTCTTTACCACAAAAATATGGTAATATAGCAAAAGCATATATTGTTCAAGATACACAATTACAAGAAAACAATGATACCACTACTGAGATTCAAAATCCATTAGCATTGAATATGTATTTGTTGGGATACGATGGTAATAAATACTTAGCAAAATTAAACGACGCAGTAAAACAAAATTTAAAAATGTATCTTTCCCAATATAGATTAGTAACAGATGCAATTAATTTAAAAAACGCATACATAATCAATATTGGAATTAGATTTGCAATCGTTACACAAAGAGGGTTTAACCAAAATGATGTATTGTTTAGATGTATACAAAGAGTAAGAAATCATTTCAATACTGATAAGTGGCAAATAAATCAACCAATAGTATTGAGTGATATTGCATATCAGATTTCATTAGTTGACGGAGTAGCAAGTGTAGTTCCACCAGACGGAACCAATCCAAACAATTCACTTATTCTTGTGGAGAACAAAGCAACAACATCAAGTGGATATAGTGGAAATGTTTATGATGTAGATTCTGCAACAAAAGACGGAGTTGTATACCCATCAAAGGACCCAAGTATATTTGAACTAAAATATCCAAATACTGATATTATCGGTAAAGTAGTAGGAGAATTATAATGCATTATTTTGAATTTGGAAAAAGAGACGCTTCAATTTATTCGGGTGGAACAACAGCTTCCATTAATACTGGGTTAGATGAGATATTAGAAATTAACAAAAATGTTAATCAAAGTGGAACCGTATCTAACATATCAAGAATATTGATTGACTTTGACTATACAACTATATCGGAATCAATACAGAGTGGTAAGATTCCTTCAACTGCAAAATTTTATTTAAATTTATATGACGCAACTTCAGAAGAAGTAGAAGCAGAGCAAAGTATATTTGTTCATATGGTTAGTGGTAGTGCTTGGAAACAAGGAACAGGAAAACTTGACCATAGTCCAGTAACATCAGACGGAGTTACTTTTCAATATCGTGACCACGAAAACAAAACACCTTGGGTATCAACATCAGTATTAACTGATGGGGGTTCTTGGTGGTTAAATAAAACTGGACAATATGCAGTTAGTTCATCATACGCACTAACATTTGATAGAAAAGATATCAGAGCAGACGTGACGGACTTAGTAAAAAATCACATTTACTCAAGTTCAGTTTATCCTAATAGAGGATTTATTGTAAAGAGAAAATCACTTCATACAGGTTCAATTGACTTTTCATACAATCCAGGTGGAGATGCTACACAAGATGAAAGTAGTTCAGATAGGTTAGGAAATCTAAAATACTTCTCAAGAGAAACACATACAATCTATCCACCTAAGTTGGAAGTAGTGTGGGATGACTCAAGTTTTTCGACAGGAAGTTTATCACCATTAAGTTCAACAGACTTAGAAAGATTAAAAATATATTTTAAAAATTTAAGAACAGAATATAAAGAGAGTTCGGTAACTAAATTAAGATTAGTTGGTAGAGAATTATATCCAACTACTGCATTTGCTACAACACCATCAGAACTATCAGTTAAGTATTTACCGAGTAGTTCAGTATTCTATTCAGTAAAGGATGCCGATACAGAAGAAACTATTATTCCATACGGAACAGGTTCAATAGTTAGTTGTGATTCTACGGGTAATTATTTTAACTTATGGATGAATGGATTACAAGCAGAAAGAAGTTATCGTTTTTGTCTTAAAGTAGTTAGTGGTAGTGGAACAACAGATGAACAAACAAATTTCTATGATGATGACTTTGAATTTAGGGTGGTGAGATAATGCCATATACATCAGCAGAAGAAGCAGTTCAACATTCCGATTACTATACAAAGTTCAGAGAACTTGAACGAGAAAGAATTAGAAAACAAATTCTTGAAAAGAGAACTGACTATTTAACAAATCCAAAATTTAACACAAGTCTTACGAGAGACTCTCGTGGATTTATACTTTCATTTGAAAATCCAGACTTATTTGGAAAAGCAAATGAACCAGAATACGAACAAGTTACAATTGACATAAAAGAAAAATACTTCAATACAAGATACTTAGAAAAAATAAATACAACCTTTGAAGACTTGGTGGATTAACGATGCCTAAATACGGATTTACAGAAAGAGAATTATCAACTTACTTCAAACCTAACAAACAAAACATTTCAAATTTTGGTAGGGTATTTGACTTTAATAATCTTGATGCTGAATTTAAACCACTCTACCTTGGTCAAAAAGATTATATTAAGTTATGTATATATAGTGTTCAGACTAATCAAATCTTACAAGAAACAATTTTACGAGTTAAAGATTTAAGTCCAAACTATGATTTAAAATATTTAAAATTAAATATTGGACAGCACCTAAGAGATTTAGGAATTGATGAGGGCGATTACAAAGTTCTATATAAGTTCTTAAGAAAGATTGCCGGAGACGATAGTCAATTTTTTGTTACTGATGAAAGTGGTGAAACCTATGATGGTCCTTACGAATCATTTGACGGACTTTTTTATAAAGTAGTTAATGATGTAGTTGATTTGGAACAGCAAGTATATGAAAATCGATTTACATATGTAATAGATACAATCAATACAAAAGGTGACGAACTAATATTACGAGCAGATGAAAATGTAAGTAATGATATTTACAAAAACAATTTAAGAAATTTAAATTTAAATGTAGTAGCAGCTCCAAATTATAGACAATCAGTTCCAAATAAATCAATTAAATTTAGTAGTAGTAGTTTTGCAGACTTAACATTAATTAATGAAGGAAGTCCTGAAGACGGTGGTGCTGACTTCCAATTTCAAAAATCAATGGAAGGTCAAACAATTGTTTTTGAAAACTTTATAAGAGCATGGGTTCCGAAACACGAACAATTCAGAGTTGACCTAACAACCACAGGTGGGGATGATGTTAGCAATCATAGTCATAATAGTGGAACGGAAAAGTCCGGACGACGTGAAATTCACCCAGTATCAAATACAGAATTTCCACTTGAAATCTTCACCGATAACGAATATGGTAGTCTTACCGAAACAACATTAAATGATACTATTCTTGATAACTATTCAGGTGTTACTGGTTATTTTTATGAACCAACACCTAAACTCAATACAACAAACACATCATTGTTCAACGAAGGTAATCTACCAAAAGATTGGTGGTTAGCAAAAGGAGCACCAGCAAGTTATCGTCACGAACACAAACCAAAGGCATTGAATAAAAATCACCAAATGTGGGACACCACAGCAGACCCAATGTATCCAGTATATACTTATAATGATAGTAATGATGAAGTAAATATTGACTGGGAAAAATCTAATCCGGCTTCACCAAGAGTTAAAGACTTTGGAACACAATACTCAGTTGACAGACATCTTGTTGAAGTACACTTTAATTTAGAAGTAAAGATTGATGAAGTATTGACTGGAGATAAAGTCAAAGTCTCACACAACTTACAAGATGAGTATAAAAACTTAAGAAGAAATGGTTACTTTGTAGATAGTATCGGAGTTGTTCACCCAGACCACAACACCGTTAATCCTGCATTTAAGTTTAATAGTGTAAACTTTAATGAAATTAAATGGTCTAATTTTTATGTAAAGATGAAATTAAATAGTGTTGAAAGATTTAAAACTTATCTACAATACAGAAATGATTATTATTTAATCACAAACTCTCAGTTTCAAGAGAGCAAATTAAAACTAAAATTAAAAGAACCACTAAATGAAACATTAAGAGAACAGGACATAGATGGGTTCACTATTGTGGAAGAGTTGTTACCAGACTATGAAGATAACATTTCATTAGTTCCTTCGGTTAAAGTTAACAATACGTTTTTATTACCAGCAGATTTTGACAATGTTGATAGTCCAATAGATAAACAAGCAACTGATTACAAAACCCATAACACATTACTTAGTGATAATGACGAACTCAATAGAAAAATTGAAAGAAGTTTGGTATCAGGTAGTTTGTTAGATGTTCAACCGAATATTGATTACCAGAAAACCACAACACAATATTATGAAGTTGATGATACTGGTTTTGGAAACTTTATTCATTTTTCAAATGCAGAAAGTAGAATTGGTAACTTCAAGAAAAAATTAAAATTAATAGAAACACATTCTGCAACAAGTCAATCACTTATCAATATAACGAGTTCATTATCAAGGATACAAGAGACTGAAAGAAAACGACAACGAGTAATAAATTCTTTTGACCCATTTGAAAATTATATGTATTTTGAAAGTTCATCATACTCAAGTGGTTCTAATGGATTATTTCACGACACTAGTTGGCCTAAAGAAACTTCTACTGAACCATATAGATTGGTTCACTCAACAGGTTCAGCTGCAATAACTTGGTATAATAATATGATATCAAGTGCTTCATCGTATGACTTCAATAATATGAATTCGTTAAGAAATTCATTACCAGAACACGTTTACGCTGATACACAAAATAATACATTTTTAGAATTTATGGATATGACTGGACAACAATTTGATGAAGTATGGAGTTACACCAAACACTTTACTGATATCAATAAAAGAGTTAGTAGTTTATCAGAGGGAATATCAAAAGATGTGGCGAAGCATTATGCGGACGCATTAGGATTAGAATTGTCAAGTGGTAATGGTTTATTAGACTTACCAGAATATCTTTTTGGTAAAAGTGGAAGTGGTGCGGATTTATATGAATCACCACAAGAAAAGGTTACAGAAGAAATATGGAAAAGGTTGTTAGGAAACTTACCTTTCTTTATCAAAACAAAAGGAACGGAACGTTGTCTAAAAGGATTACTAAATTGTTACGGAATACCTAGTTCAATATTACGAGTAAGAGAATATGGTGGACCAGACAAAGGAACAAGAGTTAGTTATGAAATTAAAAGAAAATTTACAAGAGCATTAGATTTTAAATCAGGACAATTTATTAAATCTGCTTGGAAAGCACATACAGACGGATTAATTCCCGATACATTAGAAGTTAGATTCAGAACACCTAAATCACAAGACCAAGTAATTTTACAAAAGGATGATAACTTTGCTATATCATTAAAAGATAATGGAGCAACTGATAATTTAGGAAGTATAAAATTTGAAATTAGTGGTTCTGACGGACAACTTAATGTAGTGTCTTCTTCAAACTTACCATTTTACAATGATGATATGTGGTCAGTTATGTTGACAAGAAAAGACCAAAGTTCTAATGAAAAAACTACTGATATGATATTGAGTCAAAGTGTTTATGAAATAACTGCAAAACAATATGATTCAACAAGACAAAGAATAATATATCAGGAAAGTCAAAGTTTAACATCACACACTGCAAGTTTAGCATCAGATATTAATAATGTAAGTGGTAGTAAAATAAATGCAGCATTTACTTCATCAGGACACGTTTTTTTAGGTGGTAGTGGTAGTTCTTTCGGAACACAATTTACAGGTTCATTAATGGAGTATCGTTTATGGTCAGAACCTTTGTCGCAAAGTGTATTTGATAATCACGTTACTGCACCAAAATCATACAACGGAAACACATTTACATCAAACACCGATAAACTATTAGTTCGTTATGAATTGAATGATAATAAAAATTTACAATCATCAGCAACTGCGTCATCAACTGCATACTTAAAGTCTTATGAAAATGAAACAGCAGCAATTAGTGGATTCACAGGAAACTTTTACAGAACATTGGTTGACCAAGAGAAACTAAGAGTTCCAAACATTGGACCATCAAGAAGAAACGCAACAAAGATTAGATTAGAAACAAATAAACTAATAGGTCCACTAAATCCAGACGCAAGTAAAGAAGTGTCATCACAAGACTTTGCACCAATAGATAGTGAGAAGTTGGGAATATACCTTTCACCTACTGATGTAATAAATGAAGATATAATGTATTCATTAGCAGATTTTGACTTTGATGATTTCGTTGGAGACCCAAGAGATGAGTTTGAGTATTCTTACAGAACATTAGAACAAAAGAAACACGATTACTTTAAGCGATACTTTGGTTCAAATAGTTTCTGGGATTATATGAGAATATTATCTTTCTATGATAAGAGTATTTTTAAAACATTAAAACAATTTATTCCAGCAAGGGCAAAAGCACAATTTGGTAATCTAATAGAACCAAATATATTGGAAAGAACAAAAGAAGTTATTGGTAAAAAACCATCAATAACTCAACCATATTATGAAAATGCAGGACAATTTGAACGAGGAATAAGTATATCAAGTCTTCCATCAGGTTCAAGTGACAATATAATTACATTGAGTGGTGCATACCCAAATTACGAAAGTATTATTGTAGCAAACACGGGTTCACGAGGAACTAATATAGCGACACTCGTAAAGATTAATCAGTTAAACCCAGACTCAGCAGAACCAACAACATATGCAACTGCAAGTGTAACGAGAGGTGGAACTGATATAGAATTTAAAGAAACCTTACAACCATTTGTAAGTGCTTCAAGATTGTCAACAACTAATCAAGTGAAAGAATTTTATTACGGGTCACTATCGGATTCAGTAGCAGCTGGATTTGGAGCGTGGTCAAAGTTTGGTGATTTTTATATTATAAGTCAATCATTTGAACCAACAGACTTAGAACCTTTTTATAAAGATACAATAAGTAATAGGTTGTTCTACGAGGGAACTAAAACAAATAGATTAACCGATATTGACGGACAAGACCCAGTTCAAATAACCTTTACTTCACCAACATCATTAACAACACAACAACCAGGTGAATCAAAACTTAGAGTTGAATAAAAACATATGGAAAATTTAACTTTCTTATATTTATTACTGAATAAGAATAGTTATATAATTTCCACAGGAGCAAAATAAAATGGGATTTTTAGATAATACAACAATAACAGTAGACGCAATTCTCACCAAGAAAGGTAGAGAAAAATTAGCATCAGGTGAAGAAAACTTTAACATTACACATTACGCATTCGCAGATGATGAGATTGATTATGAATTATGGGATACATCACATCCGAATGGTTCAACTTATTATGGAGCAGTTTTAGATAATATGCCTTTGTTAGAAGCATTCGTAGATGAAACACAAGTGATGAGATATAAATTATTTACATCCGATAAGGATAAAGCAAATTTAGCATTCTTAGAAGATATTACATTATCTGCAATTGGAAGCACATCAAACAAAAATGCAACCGATACAATCAGTCCACGAACTACAAACGGACCATCACAATCAGAGAAATATACTTTCCAAATACTCAATACAGATATTGCAAGTATTACTGGAACCGGTGGGGAAACAGGAACATTTTCAACTGATTCAAGAACTCAAACTGTAAAAAGTGCAGCTGGAGTTGTTGTTACGATTAATGACTTATCAGTTGATACCAGTAGAACAATTTTTCAAACCGTTGTATTTATAACGGGTGAACAAACAGGTGCTACACGAGTGGTAACTATTCAAAATAATTCGAAAGGAACTTTTAGCTAATGGCACATACAACTTCAAACCCAATGAATGTAACTTCGGCTGAAGCAGCATTTGATAACGGAACAGATAGACTTAATGCGTTTATTAGTGGTAGAACAACTAGTGAAGAACGTTCAACATACTTCCCACTATTTGTAAGGGAAACAAAAGAAGACTTCTTAAGAGCAGTTGGTAGATTTAATGAATATATAGCAAACCACGGAACAAGTGGTGGTGACGACCCAGACCAAGAAGGTAATGGAAATGGTTCAGACCCTGAATTTAGTGCAACTATTTATAAACAATTTCAAAATTCTGATATCGCATCAACTGAAAAAACAACAGTAAGTTCTGGTTTATTTAGTGATGGTGCAGCGTCATTATCAGGATTTCATTTCTCACCAACATTAGGTGATGTATCAGCATCTTACATTCCAGTATACAATAAAGCAACATCTGATTCAACTGCACAAGTTCAGTTCGCAGTCGGATATGCAAACTATGGAGGAAGTGGTTCTATTGGAAACACAACCAAAACAACAGCTGGAAATAGAGAAACTGCAGCACTTTATAGACAATTTAGAAATGTTATATTAGGACAAGGAACCGAAAAATTTCAATTTACAGGAAAAACATACGGAACCGTAGCTAATGGAGACCCAGACGGACAAGATGACTTTGTATTTATTGCGTTTAATAGAGCACAAATGAGAGAAAAAGTTGACCCAGGTAATTGGGAATTACATTTAAGTGGTAGTGGAAAATTCCAATCTGGACTTAAATTAATTGACGATAGTTCAGCAACAACCAATACAACAATCAACTCTGCAAACAGAGTATTTAATGTTGTTAGTGGTTCTATTGCAGGTGGAACAACAACTATTAAAACAGCAGCAGCTGCTGAAACTACATATGGTGCACCAGGTTTATTTTATCCAGACTTAGGAATTATATTACTTAACGCAGCGTGGTTAAAAAGTGGTGGACAATTAGCAGGAACCGGAGCAGTAGCAGCAAAATCAAGTGGTTCAATGGTATTCTCAACAGGAACAAATACATTTGGTGATAATGCAAAAGTTGCATTTAATTCTATTAGTCATAGTGTAGCGGGAGCAGGTAAGAAAAATGCAGGATATTTCGCAGCCCGTAGAGAAGAAGAAATTAGTTCAACAAGTTATTTTGCACGAGCACATAACCAAGAATTTAATTTTAGTTCAAACCCAACTTATGAAACAACCGATAGTAATAATCAAAGAGGTGCTTTTACACAACCAACATTTCAAGGTGACCCAAAAGCATACATTACTCAAGTAGGTTTATATGATGAGAGTAGAGAATTACTAGCAGTTGCTAAATTATCACAACCGGTATTAAAATCATTTTCAAGGGAAGCCGTAGTAAAAGTGAAACTTGATTTTTAGGACAAACTAATGTTCAAGAATCTTGACCCACAAGACAAATCCGTAAGACCTTTTAAGGTATTTAAAAACTTTACATCAACTAACAATGATAGTGGTAGTGGAGTCTTTGCAGTTTCTGCAATCAGTAGTTCATTTAGAAATTATACAAGTGGTTCCGACACCAATACAGAAGTTGTGTCAGGTTCAACAACAACTAATTATTTTGCACTACCGACTTGGAATATAATCAATACAATGTTTTATAAAAACTTTAAAGCATTTTATGACAGAGGAAGACCATTTGCAGAAGTTGGTGAAATTTTACCACGATTAACAAGTAAGTTCAATCCATTTCATTTACTTTCCATACAAGACTTTTCAAAACAAACAAGAGAATTACATACAACTGCACAGGTTATTAGTGTGGGAAAAGATTTATACGGGGAAGAAATAAAACCAGGTAGTATTAATTTATCTGCTACGGTGGGTGGAGCAACTTACGATATTAGAGATGATGAAGATGGAAATCTTTATGACTTCACATACTCTGCAAGTTTCGCAGCATACAAATCAAGTTCATTCAATAGAGCACACGGAGTATCAACTACGGCGGCAACTCGTGGTAGTGGTAGTGAAGTTGGTAATGTTTTATATGAACAGGGATTATTAGTAATTACTGATACTGGTTCTTACAAAGATATTGGGAAACAAGGGAAACCCTTTACATTAAAACATAAAGCAACTCACACAATATATGAACACGAATATGTTCTTCACGCTAAACCAAATGAATTTAATCGTTCAAGTAATGTAAGTGTAACGGAGAATAGAACAGGATTTACTCGTTATGCACAAACCCAATCAGTAGATGTGGGTGGTATAAATGATAGAACTTGGACTTACAGGTTATTCCCAGCTGGTGATAGACCAGCACTTTCCGGAACGGGAAGTTTCGCAACATCTCACACAGGAGAACCAACTACAATAAGTGGTGTTAAACATTCATCTTGGAATCCATATGTAACTCAAATTGGACTATATGATGAAGATGATGACCTATTAGCAGTCGGTAAAGTAGCACAACCAATCAAATTATCAAAAGACTTACAAACTACTTTTGTAGTTCGCTTTGATGTGTAATTTTTAACAACTTTATATTTATTACTGAATAAAACTCAACGGAGAAAACAATGTTTCATTTTATGAAAAAAATGGTTATGACGGCAGTTATGTTTGGAATGGTTTTTGCACAAAGTCCAATCATAAGGGTTAAACAAAT
>Ga0208134_1001642_pt1 | contig 12637 bp, 8 predicted proteins | sample VirMetDEL_Mar_31_FD_184515 | JGI IMG/M metagenome (GOLD analysis project Ga0208134, IMG submission 184515) | Aqueous microbial communities from the Delaware River and Bay under freshwater to marine salinity gradient to study organic matter... | ecosystem: Environmental > Aquatic > Marine >... | reverse complement strand
CAACGAATATAACGCGCTAATTTCAGATGACCGTATGCTTGAGTGTGGGAAGTTCCTGCAAAGCCTTTCACTGAACTACAGCCGTCTTGAATTAATCGATGCCTGTAATTTGATCATTGAGACCGTTAAAGCCCTTGAAGAAAAACAAATTCAAGATGGCTTTGCAGCAAAAGAGCATCCAGAGGACGGCTGGGAGTTCGAGCATTGGGTTGCAGAGTCGTTTCGGAAATTTGGTTGGCAAGCTCGTGTGACACAAGGCTCGGGCGATCAAGGCGTAGACGTGGTTGCAGAGATTAACGGCGTCTCGGTGGGCATCCAGTGCAAGCGGTATTCAGGTTCAGTAGGCAACAAAGCGATCCAAGAAGCGTATTCTGGCATGAAGCACTTTGGTTTGGATAAGGCGGCAGTATTGACCAATGCGAACTACACCAAGAGCGCCAAGGAACTAGCAGCATCAACTGGAGTTTTGCTCTTATCGCCAGAAGACATACCAACGCTCAGTGAACGGCCAGAAATCATTTCCTAGAGTGAAATATGACTACAACCCCCACCAGAGGAAATATGATGGCTGATAAATTGCCCAAAATGGACCGCTGGCATTCTGAATTGCTAGACGTTCACACGTGGTCAGATCATCCTGAAATCAAAGCTCTGACGGATCGACTGTATGTTGAGGCTGGCATCAATGCCCTTGAGCGAACTGGCAACCGAAAGCCAAAACGGACAGTCAAAGACAGCCTAAGAATATTGCTCCTTGATCTATACGTGAAGTGGCTGAAAGACCCATCTCTGAGCATCGGATTTAGCAAGACCAAGAGCAGCTACAAAGTGGGTAGTCGCTACAATGGCATGCACATCTCAGACAGGATTATCGAAGTTGAAGGTTTGTTAATCGCAGACGAATATCTGGAAGAGTTGCCAGCCTTTCATGACAAGACAGGCCAAGGGCGTAGTTACACAACACGGATCAGACATACCGAGAAGCTGAGGCGACTATTCGCTGAACTGACGATTGATCTTCACGACATCGACAACAACACAAATCGGGAATGCATCATCCTGCATGATAAATATGTGGAAGACCCAAAAGACGATACTGTCAGGAAGATTGACTACAAAGACGAGGAACTAAGCCCAGATGCACTCGCGCTGGTGGAAAGGCTCAGGGGGCAACTGCAAGCCTACAATAAGCTCCTGAAGAACACATTCATCGACATACCCAGTTATGAGGCAAACACCTTCAGACGGACATACCAGACCAAGAAGTATGGTGAGCGTACGCAGACAATATCCCTCGGACCTGACAAGAAATTTGTGACTAGGGTCTTCAATGGTGGGCTGGCAGGTAATTGGGAACGAGGTGGCCGCTTCTACGGTGGATGGTGGCAACAGATTGACAAGGAAGAACGAAGTAAAATCTACATCAACGACAAGCCAACACTCGAAGTGGATTTCAAAGCATTTCATCCCAGCCTGCTATCGAATGAACAAGGCGTTACTCTATCTGACGATCCTTACAATCTGGGTGATTTGCTGCTGCCAGATACCCTGATGACGCTTCAAATCCAACGAGATTACGTCAAACTTCTAGTCCTGATGGCAATAAATGCTGACAGCGACAAGTTGGCCTTCCAAGCACTACGCAACCATGACCGTTCAGACAAATTGGGTCGGAGCTTAAAAGATGAACAGCTTGGTCTACTGCTTGATAAGTTCATAGAGAAGCATCCACACCTCAAAGATGTTCTGAATACTGGGCAAGCCCTACGGCTGATGTGGATAGATAGCCAAATAGCCAACCTTATCTTGGACCACTTCACACAGAAGAACATCCCGGTACTGTGTATCCATGACAGCTTCATAATCCAATATGACAAAGAACCCGAATTACGTGACATCCTAGATCAGGCTACACACCAAATAACCAAATCAAGGGTTGGTCATGACATCAAGAATGAACGGAATACGCATACAAGATTGGTATCAGGGAACATAAAAGGCTTCGAGAAACCAGTATCCATGAAGTCCTATTCACCTATCAGGATCAAACCAACTAAACAGTATCTGACCAGAAAGGATAAGTTCTCTAAGTGGTTAAGATTACTCGATGAGGTTGAAGACCATGATGATTTATAATCTTGATGAGTTGTTGTCTTCCTAAGGGATTGTCTATGGCCCTCCCATTACTCGAGGGAATAGAGAAGTATGGCCAACACCAGTGATTTACTCCAACAGTCGAACCACTAATGGCAGATCATGCGTCATTGCCAAAACAACACACAACATATTGATTTAATTTTAGGAACAATCACAAAAGCGCAGGACCGTAGCAATCAACCTTTTCGCCAATAGTGAAATATTCCGGCTACAGCATTGGCGTATCTGTTGAGTATTTCTGCTTTGGTGAGGTGATGGGGTGCATGCCACCCTAGTTTCTGACCACACTATAGCTTTCTGGACAAGGACCCCTTCCTCAGCTTTATTTGGGTCATTGGATAGGGATGACGATGGCTACTTTTGACGATTTCGTTGCCTCACTGCGACTAGAGTTTGGTGAACAAGGAGCAGGGAAAAAGTTCGAGGTTTTCTGTAAGTGGTTCCTTGAGAACGACCCTGAGTGGTCACGTTCCATAGCCAAAGTATGGTTGTGGGATGACTATCCGAACAAGTGGCAACGACAGGACTTAGGAACTGACCTCGTCTTTAGGGACAATGAGGGCCTTATCTGGGCTGTCCAAGCCAAGTGTTACGGAGAGCATCGAACAACAACCAAGGGCGACATGAACTCATTCTTGGCTGACACTGGTCGAAAGGAAGTTGATCGTCGTCTCTGGCTGCAAACAACCAACAGGATTGAAGCGAAGGCTGAGAAGACCCTCAGGGGCCAAGATAAGCCTACAACTGTCTTCACGTTAAACGACTTCCGTGATGCACGGATAGATTACCCAACCTCATTTGCTGACCTTTATCAGGCGAAGGTGAAGGATAAACCCAAGCCAGACCCCCATCAGATTAAAGCCATTCAGGATGCTACCTCTGGCCTACAGTCGTCAGATCGTGGTCAGATGATTATGGCCTGTGGCACGGGTAAGACCTTTACCACCCTTTGGATCAAAGAAGCCCTTGAGGCACACACTACACTGGTCCTGCTGCCTTCCTTGAGCCTGTTGTCTCAGACTATGCGAGAGTGGGCTTGGGCGGGTAATACTGACTTCGACATCCTTAACGTCTGTTCGGACAAATCTGTCGGCAAAAAAACAGAGGACATGGACCCTGCCGATGTTCCGTTCCCAGTCACGTCTAAGGTCGATGAAATTGCAGCCTTTCTCAAGCAGTCTAACCCGAAGGTCGTCTTCTGTACGTACCAGTCCTCAGACCTGATAGCTCAGGCTCAGCTTGATGACGCTATTCCTATCTTTGACTTAGTCATTGCAGATGAAGCCCACAGATGTGCAGGTAAGGCTGATGCTGGGTTTGCTACTATTCTTGATGGAGAGAAGATCAGAGCATCTAAACGGCTCTTCACGACAGCAACGCCAAGGTACGTTGGTAAGGCCATCAAGGATGAGGCAAATGCAAGGGACTTGGCTGTCGTTGGTATGGACAATGAGGCTGTCTTTGGCCCTGTCATTCATAAGCTGACATTTGGTCAGGCCATCGAACAGGAACTCCTGACAGACTACCAAGTGGTCATCGTTGGTGTTGATGAGCCAATGGTGCGGGAATGGATTGAGAACTACGAGATTGTCTCCACAGACCCTGACAACCAGACGGATGCTAGAACACTGGCAGCTAAGATTGGTATGCTCAAAGCAGTCAAAGACTACGACCTTAACCGGGTCATCTCGTTCCACAGCCGTGTTGCTGGAGCCAAGAAGTTCTCAGATGAATTAGTTGATGTTGCTAACCTGATTGAGCCAGCCAATCGTCCTGAAGGCACGTTCCTGTCTGACTACGTCTCTGGCGAAATGAAAGCTGGAGACCGCAAAGAAAAGATTGACAGGCTGAAGGTCCTTGAAGGCTACGACAGAGGCATCCTGACCAATGCGAGATGCTTGGCTGAGGGTGTCGATGTACCATCCCTTGATGGTGTTGCGTTCATTGATCCTCGTGGCAGTCAGGTCGAGATCATTCAGGCTGTTGGCCGTGCCATCAGGAAGGTTCGTGGGGCTAAGGTCCAGAAGAAGGGTACGATTGTCCTTCCCGTCTTCATTGAGGATGGGGATGACCACGAGGCATGTATTGAAGCAAGCAACTTCAAACCCGTCTGGGACGTCCTAAAGGCCCTCAGGGCGCATGATGAGGTGTTGGCGGACACGTTGGACCAATACAGAACCAACATGGCTAAGAACGCCTCTCAGAACCGTGAGAGGATCAGTGACAAGATCATCTTTGATATGCCTGTGTCTGTTGATGCGGAATTTTCATCTGCACTAAGGACTGTGTTGGTTGAGGCCACTACGGCGTCTTGGGAGTTTTGGTTCGGCTTGCTGGAGCAGTTCAAGAAGGCTGAAGGCCACTGCATAGTTGCAAGTAATTTTCAGCAAGCTGGCTTCAAGCTTGGGGTCTGGGTCAGTACCCAACGAACGTGGAAAGATAGGCTCAGCTTAGAAAGACGCCAGAAACTTGATAGCATAGGCTTCGTTTGGGACATTCTTTCTGAGAACTGGATGAAAGGGTATACTAAGTTATGTCAATTCAAAGAACGAGAAGGGCATTGCATAGTACCAATACGGCATAGGGAGGGCCAATTCAATCTTGGGACATGGGTAAATACGCAAAAGCATAACAAAATGGCTCTGTCAAAAAAACGTCATGCAAGTCTGGATGAGATTGGATTTCACTGGGATAATCAGTTTGATTTGGCTTGGCAGACTGGTCTTAACAACCTCAAGGGGTACAAGTTGCGTGAAGGTCACTCCAATGTTCCCATGAAACACGTTGAAGACGGATATAAACTTGGAAGTTGGGTTAGTAATCAGAGAACAAAACGGTCAGCATCAACTGTAGAGATGATAGCCGAGCTTGATGCGGTGGGGTTCGTTTGGGAGGTTTGGGCATCTTCTTGGGGCCTTGGTTATACAAAGCTACAAGAATTTCACCAAAGGGAGGGCCACAGCCTTGTCCCTAGAGACCATGTTGAAGATGGCTACAAGCTTGGAAGTTGGGTTAGTAATCAGAGAACAAAGCAGCCTACCTTGTCAGCAGAAATGTTGGCCAAACTCGACGATTTAGGGTTTGTATGGAACAAGATTGAACACGCTTGGCAAGAAGGTTTTGACCACCTCAAAGCTTTTCAATTAAGGGAAGGGCATTGCCGGGTTCCCAATAAGCATGTGGAAAAAGATTACAATCTTGGTTCTTGGGTGAGCTTCCAGAGATCTAGGCACGACAAACTACCCTATGATAAAGTACATCTGCTCGATAGTCTCGGCTTCATTTGGAACCAACGTGAAGCTAGTTGGGAACAGGGGTTTAGTTCGCTCAAACTGTTCCATTGCCGAGAAGGCCACTGCAAGGTGCCAAGCAAACATGTAGAAGGGGATTATTACCTTGGACCTTGGGTGAGCAACCAAAGACAAAAGTGGTCCAGCATTTCGGCAGAAAATAAACGAAGGCTTGAGGCTCTTGGCTTCATCTGGGATGCTTCGAAAGATAAAACCTAATGGCAATCCAGACGCTCTCGTTCATCTCACTCATCCTCCGCCCTTACGTAAAGCAACCCATCAGCACAGACGGCTGGAAGTACCTGCTTTCTCATGCTGACCCTCACCGCAACTTTGATGGTGAACTCATGGCTTTCGGTACGATGTCAGGTCAGGACATGGATCGCATCATGCAGGCTTTGATCTCATTTGGATATGTTGGCCCAGATCAAGGAGACCAATCAGACATGATTGTATCAGATATGTTCACAGGAACAGACAAGTTGCCCTCTTGGATTGAGCTTGTTGATGTGAAGTTTTTTGATGAAGAGACCCCACCAGTCCAAGCATGGAAGATGAAGAAGTCTAACGTGTACAGTCTACTGGATTTCGAGGCTAGTATTGCTACACCCACCAAGGGCTATGAGTGTGATTGGCCGCCATACATTGGCAAGATCAGCTGAGGTGAAAGGAAGCAGACTAATGCGATACATAATGGCAATGCTGGTCGTGCTTGCTCCCCTGAACCTGTCGGCAGCTACGAATGAAGAGACCATTCAGCTTATAATCTCTGATTACCAAGCTCAGTGCATGTTGGCACAAGAGGAGTTTAGGGACATCGACTACGAAGAGGATGACCCCGTCGTTGCTGACCTGAGCCTACCAGACAGCAGTATATACGAGATCATAATCAACGGTGATGGGCAGACTGCTACTGTGCTTTATGCTAACTTTCACTGCACAAATATTGGATCAGCTTGGTGCGGCACCAGTGGTTGTACAGCGTATATGATAATTGATGGAATGACGTTCCAAACAGAAGGGTTTAAGCCTGTGTCTGTGGTGGTGAGTGAGAACGACGTTGCTGTGATTGTTCCAAGGTCCGGTGGTGCATGTGTCAACACCACAGGCCAAACACCATCCAATAACATTAGCTGCTATGCTGTGGCTGTTTGGGATGATCACTCTGACACATTCAACAGTATTGGATCAGGTGATCCAGTGTTCAGGGCGAGTGATTTCATGCCATGATCGAAATGGATAACCCCCTTCATCTAGCCAACGCACGCATACAGAGGTGCCCCAGATGTCAGGCACCACTGAACACCGTTGTCGTACATGGGCATGAGCAGTGTGCTGTCTGCAAGTCCAACATCTTTGAGTGCTGTTCAGGGGATACCTGTGGCACAGACCACAATTTGAGTGTCGGGTACAAACGAAGTTGAAAACGCAATATTGCACTAGGTTACTGAGCTTCGATACCATGAAAGCCAATAAGATCTTTCTAGCCGCTATAACTTTGGCCTTAGTGGCGAAGGCATACGTCATTCTGACGTCTTAGTCGTACCTCGTGAACACAAAGCTATCAGTTATAACGGGGCATAAGATTTATCTTCTCTGCCACTGTGGTCATCAAGCTAGCCTGCCTGTGTCTGACCTCTTGGAGCGGCTACCAGACACCACAACGGTCGATCAGGTCACCAGAGCAGCCAAGTGCAAAGGCTGTGGCCACAAGGGTAATATCAAAGCTATGCGGATCGTGTTTGCTACACCAGTATAGAAACAGTGGGACTGGCCTTAGGTGACTGTCGTTTCTTTATTTTCCCCCTGCCCGTCTCTAGTTGCCGAAACCAAAATATGGTACACAAAATTCACCGTATTTGGTACACAGTGAAATCTGGAAGTTAACCTAACTTATTGTTATTATTATTTATCTATAATCCCTATAGCCCTACCGTCGGAGCCATTACACCCCTGTGATGGCCTTTATTCATTGACTACCAATGGATATTACACAAATCTGGTACACAAATTTAGTACACAGATGGTACACAAGTGGGAAGCAAATACCTTAGAAGATCAGCTACGGGTTGGTACAGCTACAGGCGAAAAATCCCTGCAAGGCTTCAAAAGGCTATAGGAAAGCTGGAGTTCAAGCAGCGGCTTGAGACCAAGGACGAAACGACTGCACTGATCAGACTAGCCAAGGTCAATCAACTGGCAGATGCTGAGATAAGACTGGCTGAAAGTCAGTTACCCGCCAGCCAACAAAAGCTAACACGCCAAGAAGTGATGAGTGCCGCTAGGCAAATGCTGATTCGTGAGGGCTTCCACCCCGACCAAAAACCCACCCTGCCCGCCGACTATACCAAAGAACAGAAAGAACAGTTCTACAAAGACAAAGAACACTGGGAAGCCTTAGACGAGATTTTTACGACTGTGTATCTCGCCAGCCAAGAGACAGGCTTTGATGAGAAGACTTGGGAAACGCGATACAAGCGCGAAGACCCAACAGATGTTATGCAAGCTGCAAGTAAGATCGTATCTGGCAAAGTGACTGCGTCGCTTGAATTGACTTGGGCTGAGACCGTTGAGGCATACTTTGCTATTAATGCACGCGCCAAGCGACGCGATGCGCACGACCAGAAGAAATTTGAGACCAAGACACGTAATCTCTACGACAAGTTTGCTAAGTTTGTTGGTGGTCCGGATACCAGACTGAAAGCAGTCACCCGACAGGACGCCAGAGCATTTCTGGAAACCTACAGACAACGCCCAAACCCTGCAAAAGAAGGTAGCATTGGTCGCTATGCGTCTCAAATTGGTGCTGTGTTTAATTTTGCGCGTACAGAGTTTCAAGATGCAACCATATTGAACCCATTTGAGGGCCTCAGGAATATGGATGCAGAACGTGATGATGCCACAAAAAGGAGGTCCTTCACCCCAATCGAATTGGAACAGTATGAGGTTGCTGTAAGGGCGAAATCCATTCCTGAGATTGGCTTAATCGGGTTGGTTATGATCTATACCGGGTGCAGGACGGGTGAGGCTGCAGGACTTCAGGTCAAAGACATATCACTCACCAGCAACACCCCGCACATCAAAATTAGAAACAATAAGTTCCGACGGTTAGAGAAAGGCGGGCTAGCAAGGTCCGTACCAATGGTGACAGCCCTACTAGACGCGATCCGCAGCTATCCAATGCCTGACGATCCTGAGGCTGCACTCTTTGGGCGCTATGCGCCTAGATCAGCTTTGGATAACGTAAGCATCCAACTGAACAAAGTGATTAGAGATGAAATGAAAAGCAGCGATCCCGAACTGGTTTCATATTCCACCAGACATACCTTCAAAGACCGTGGTAGAGCTGCTCGACTGGCACCAGAGGTCTACGACTATCTGCAAGGCCACAAAACCGCCCAATCGTCAGCCATCGCCCAAAACTACGGTACAGGCGTCCCGCCAAGCATTTATAAAGAAGATATGGATAGGCTTTTCGCTACTACAGAATGGGGTATGGATTAAAAGCCCATAATCAAAGTAAATTTTTTGCCTTACGTTGCGAGGTCAAAACCAGCCCCATCGGAATCCTTGGGGGGTGATCTGGGGGGACCCACGACCGCAGGCATACCCCGAATATGTGACTATCCAGTGCGAACTATGCGGCTTCATGTTCCTTGATGATGCGATACAGGCTTGCGCGGCTGATACCTACCTGCTCACAGACCTTGGCCTTGGACATACCAGAAGAGAGTAACGACAACACAGCATCGGCCTTGTTCATGGCGGTAGGCTTGCGCCCTGTGTACTTCCCCTCAGCCTTAGCCTTGGCAATGCCCTCACGCTGCCTCTCTAGCATCATCTCACGCTCGAACTGTGCAACTGAGGCCATCACGTTAAGCATCATCCGGCCTGTGGCTGTGGTAGTATCGATCTGCTGACCACCCATGGACAGGATCACAAGGCCAGCACCCTTGGCTTCCAACACATCAAGCAACTCACCCAAGTGACGGACAGAACGGGCCAGACGGTCCAACTTGGTCACTACCAGCTTGTCACCTGAGCGTAGGGAATTGATTGCAGCATCCAACTGCTCACGCTCACCAATGGATGAAACCTGCTCTCTGTAAATATTGGCATCATCACAGCCATAAGCCTTCAGGTCTCTGACTTGGGCTTCCAGTCCTGCTACCTGCTCTAGTGTCGAAGTTCTTGCTACGCCTACCAACATTGTCTCAATTCCTTATAAGCATGATTCTCAATAGACTTATAGGGTATTTTGAGAAACCACACAATAGTGCTTCAATAGGATCATGCTCGATATGTTTTGAGACAGTTTCTAGTCAGGTCACTGAGGCGAGGTCTATTGAGACAAGTCTACCAGCAACATGGGCAAAACCTTTCCGAACATGGGCAAGACCTTCATGAGGATCAAAGCTGATCCATTCGACCACGACGAAATTAGCCACATGGAAATTCAGGCCCTACTGGAAATCAGGCGTCTCACCCTGCGACGAAATCAAAGCCAAGGTGCATCTGGTTGATGGAATACCACACTCGACAATCTGTGGTGTGAATGGCAGCTTTGGGCTGATTATAATTTGGGGTTAGATAAATGGCGAATTGCAGTAAATGCGGCAAACGTATTGGCGCACTGTCTGGATCGATTGGTGGCGAGTGTATGGAATGCGTCAACGACCGTAGTTCCTCAGTTGGTAGTCAGCGCATTGATGAAATTGACGCAATTGTACTGACCACAGAATCCTACCCAGAAGGCATGAAGATCACCAAGCGCATTGAAATCGTAACTGCGGAATGCGCCTTCGGTATGAATATGTTTAAGGATTTATTCGCTGGTGTCCGAAACATCGTGGGTGGCCGCTCTGAGGCTGTTCAGAAGACCATGCGGGATGCCCGCCGCACTGCCCTATACGAACTCAAGAAAGAGGCTCACGCCGTTGGTGCTAACGCTGTGGTAGGAATCGATCTCGATTATGTGGAACTGAGTGGTGCTGGCTCAATGGTCATGCTGGTGGCTTCCGGGACTGCTGTCGTGATTGAGGAGGCGTAGGTGTTTTTCCAAAGACGATGTAAGCAGTGCGAAGGCAATCAGACGGAAGTCGAGACGCTGCGGAGTCAGCTCAATAAATCAAGGGCCGAAGTTGAGCGATTGACCCAGCTTCTGGACGCCACGCCAACTATGCCGACAAACAAACCAGTGATTGAGGAACAAGTATGTGCTGACTGCCAGAACAATGGAATCGAGTTGGAGCGCCTGAGGACACAGCTTGCGAATGCTAATGATGAAATTTTCCGGCTTGATGGTGCACTGGATAGTCTGAAAGAGCAATTTGCAAGCTCGCGTTCGGAAGAACTCAGTACACAAGAGGTCAGTTCTAAAGAGTTTGATGTGGTTGCGGGGACCGAGGAAAGGCGATTGAAAGCCTCGCAGGTTCTGGGCAACGCCAAAGCTGAAATAAATGCTCAAAAGCAGACTCTCTCAGAGACTATAAAGTCAGCACAGACAGTGCAGGATAACGATGAAGCGAATCGTGTTGAAGGGGATAAGCCTAGTGGTTCAATAAAGTTCCGGATGTCTGATCAAGATCGTTTGCGATTACAACAAAAGCGGGCTGCTCTTAAAGCTAGACTTGGCCCCAACGCGGAGGAAACACGCGAAATCAGGCACCAGCGTGAACGAGAAGAGCAGTCTCAAGAAATCAAGAAGGCATGCAAGCAGCATTTTCCTGCATTGTCGCGCAACTTGAAACGGTGCCTGGTTTACAACGAATATAACGCGCTAATTTCAGATGACCGTATGCTTGAGTGTGGGAAGTTCCTGCAAAGCCTTTCACTGAACTACAGCCGTCTTGAATTAATCGATGCCTGTAATTTGATCATTGAGACCGTTGAAGCCCTTGAGGAAAAACAAATTCAAGATGGCTTTGCAGCAAAAGAGCATCCAGAGGACGGCTGGGAGTTCGAACATTGGGTTGCAGAGTCGTTTCGGAAATTTGGTTGGCAAGCTCGCGTGACACAAGGCTCGGGCGATCAAGGCGTAGACGTGGTTGCAGAGATTAACGGCGTCTCGGTGGGTATCCAGTGCAAGCGGTATTCAGGTTCGGTAGGCAACAAAGCGATCCAAGAAGCGTATTCAGGCATGAAACACTTTGGTTTGGACAAGGCGGCAGTGCTGACCAATGCGAACTTCACCAAGAGCGCCAAGGAACTTGCAGCATCAACTGGAGTTTTGCTCTTATCGCCAGAAGACATACCAACACTCAGTGAACGGCCAGAAATCATTTCCTAAAGTGAAATCTGACTAGAACCCCCACTAGAGGAAATATGATGGCTGATAAATTGCCTAAAATGGACCGCTGGTATTCTGAACCGCTAGACGTCCACACGTGGTCGGATCATCCTGAAATCAAAACTCTGACGGATCGCCTATACGTTGAGACTGGCATTGATGCGCTCGAGCCAAAAGGCAACCGAAAGCCAAAACGGACAGCTAGAGAAAGTCTGAGGGTTCTGCTCCTCGATCTTTACGTGAAGTGGCTGAAAGACCCATCCCTTAGCATCGGATTCAGCAAGACCAAGAGCAGCTACAAAGTAGGTAGTCGGTACAATGTCCTACACATCTCAGATAAGATTATCGAAGTTGAAGGCTTGCTAGTTGCAGATGAGTATCTTGAAGAGTTGCCTGCATTTTATGACAAGACAGGCCAAGGGCGTAGCTACACAACACGGATCAGACATACCGAGAAGCTGAGACAACAATTCGCAGAACTGACGATTGATCTTCACGACATCAACACCAACAAAAATCGGGAATGCATCATCCTACACGACAAATATGTGGAAGACCCAAAAGACGATACTGTCAGGAAGATTGACTACAAAGACGAAGAACTAAGCCCAGATGCACTCGCGCTGGTAGAAAGGCTCAGGGGGCAACTGCAAGCCTACAATAAGCTCCTGAAGAACACATTCATCGACATACCCAGTTATGAGGCAAACACCTTTATACGGACATACCAGACCAAGAAGTATGGTGAGCGAAAGCAGACAATATCCCTCGGACCTGACAACAAATTCGTGACTAGGGTCTTCAATGGTGGGCTGGCAGGTAATTGGGAACGAGGTGGCCGCTTCTACGGTGGATGGTGGCAACAGATTGACAAGGAAGAACGAAGTAAAATCTACATCAA
>Ga0208134_1001641_pt1 | contig 12639 bp, 26 predicted proteins | sample VirMetDEL_Mar_31_FD_184515 | JGI IMG/M metagenome (GOLD analysis project Ga0208134, IMG submission 184515) | Aqueous microbial communities from the Delaware River and Bay under freshwater to marine salinity gradient to study organic matter... | ecosystem: Environmental > Aquatic > Marine >... | reverse complement strand
TTTTTAAGTTTATAAAGCTATTATATCAATTATTCTAACAAAGTAAAGCTTTTATTTAATTTTATTTGTTATTTATTTTGCATTTACTTGGATTATTCCCACAGTATAAAGCTATGCAAAATTCCTCCGCTTCTTTATAATTGTTGAATTTTTTGACTCGCTCTTTTTTATAATTCACGCCAAAACTGTGATCATTCAATAGGTAATCATCTGTTATCGAATAATCTAGATTTATTGTCCCATCCAAATTTTTTACTGGACACTTTGTAGCCATAATTTTAACACCTCATCTTATAAATTGCAAGGGGTTTTTACGCCCCCTTTTAAGTTAAATTTCTTTACTTATTCAAAAGTATATGTTACACCTTGAAATCTTAATTCTGTCACTAAATCAGCGGAAAATGATCTATAACCTTTTTCCTGAAATTGTCCATTTTTACCACGTTGAACCGCATAAACCCCGATTAAATCCTCAACGTGTTTAATAGTGGATTCACCTCCTTTTAAGTGTTTAGTGACTCCCGTTCTACATTCCATTGTAGAATACTTTTCCACTTTTCCGGTTAACTTATCAACCTTTGGTTTTTTTCGTAAGTGTGTTACTTGGAAAGTTTTTCCTTTTGTATTACCTACCAAAGTTTTAATGGTTTCACGTTTTACATTAACTTTTTGCATTTTTGTTGCCTCTTCTTTTTTAAGTTTGTAAACCTATTATATCAATTATTTTAACAAAGTAAAGCTTTTATTTAAATTATTTTATACTTGAGAGTATATTATAATAAATAAAACAGAAAAGATTATCCAGAAATAAAAATTATTTAACTTTTCTTCTGAAGATTTACCGCCACCAAAGCGACCTGGCCTTTTCATTCCGCAATTAGGGCAGACTTTCGCAATTTGTGCAACAGGTTTTAAACATGCTCTACACTTTTTTAAATTTGCCATTATCAAGCTCCTTTCATTGTTGCGTTTATCATAGCATAATCAATGTAACTCTGCAAGTATTCTTTTGCGGTTTCATTAAATTTTTGGTCGTTCTCTTTTTCGTATTCTTTTATTAATTGCTTAAGAATTGGTACAGCTTGTTTTAATGTTAAATATTCAGTAGTTATACCTTTTATTTCCAGTTTTAAAAGGGCTTCTCCCTCTTCTACGTATTCGATCCGATAGTATTCTTCACAATATGTTTCTTTAAATTCTTGCAAAATAATAATACGTGACGCGGGAAAATCTTCTAAATCCAATACAGCTTTTTTATAATACATTTTAAACTCCACTAACCAATTAAACAATAAAACCATTATAAAGCTTTTATGATTCCTTTATAATCCATAAACCATGCTTATTTTTTCTGTGGTTTCTAAAGTGTTTAATAGCTTTTTTGTCTTTTTTGGTATAGCTCGCGCCTTTTGCTTTTGTTGCTACAGTTTTAATTTTCATTTTCTTAACTCTCTTTTGATTAATTTAAAAAATTAGTATAACTCACTTTTTAATATCTTTCAACATAAAAGAATAAATAATTTTAGTGATAATTTTCCCAGCTCTTTTTGGATAAATTAGATTTGCCATTGTTGTATCATGGGTAGGATATAAATAAGCTTGTCCAATAATAGGTGCGACGTTTTCACCTTTTGCATTTTTGAATTCAAAACGGTTTATACCGTCTTTACAATCAAAACATCTAACCGCTAAAAAGGCATCCCCATTTTTATTCCTTACATGGGAAACAGAGCTATGTATAGCTTGATCCATAGCTTTAATAATATTCTTCTTTACTGTTTTATGTTGTAAACTTCTAGAATTTAACATTTTTATTACTCGCTTTATTTATTTAATGTATAAGTACTATATACCATAGAAAATACAAAAACAAGTACTTTTTAAATTATTTTTACCTCGTAGAATGCGATCTAAAGGGTTTTATTAATAGGGTCAATGCGATTATATAACTTTACACCTTAAATCGCTTAGAATGGATTATATAAGCTCTCAGGGGTTTTTGTGGTATTTTCAGGGATAAATTAAGGAATAATAGAAAATAATTTAAATTAACGCTTGTTTTTTGTTTTTTGTTGGTTTATAATGGTTTTACTGACTCGGAAACTTTACGAAACCGGAATACAACACACCAGAGGAGCCTGTTTTTTGCTAAATGATAGTGATTCTTATTTGCATTAAAATAAATATAAAAAGTATTGACAATAGGGTTTTGTTTCTATACTGTGGCGAGTGATATGTAAAAAGAGGATATAGGAAAATGAAAATTGAGTATTAATGACAATGAGAGTGATTCTTATTTACAAATGTAAATGAGAGTTATTCGTATGCGCGTTTAAAACTAAATGATAATGATTATCGTTCAGCTTTTTAAATGATAATGATTCGTATTTACAAATGTAAATGAGAGTGATTCGCATTCACAAAAAAGTGAGTACTTACTATCGCTGAAACGCATAGCGCACCATTATGGTGCAACCCTTATCAAAAATTGTGAAAGAATTCTCTACAAATTTTGATAAGGCTCGTATAAAAAATCGTTTTAGTCCCAAGTCAAAATTCCAATTAGTCCCAAACTAAATATCGTTTTAGTCCCAAACTAAAAACCGTTTTAGTCCCAAGTATATTACTCTATAAAGTTAAAAGGTCTACCAACTGTGGTACTAGTTAATCTCTCATACTCTTTATTACGAACCTTCTTTAAATTGTAATAGAGAATAGACCTAGCTTTGCTACCTCGAAAGATATACTCAAACCTTTGGACTATAGGTTTACATAAATTTAATTGATTGGTGTTCTTACATGACCGGATAACTTTAACAAGTTTTGTATATTGGTCGTAAATATTTACCTCAAGTTTATCGTTCATTTTTATCTACCTCTTGTAATTCAATTAAGAAATCCCTTGCCTTAGTAAACTGGTTTATTACGGTTTGTAGGGAGTCTACATTAGCAGATGATATTATTAGATCAAGGCAACCATCTGACTCCCAACATCCGAAAGAGTCTCCTGGTACGATATCAGTACCTTTAATTTGTTCACTGTGATCCACAAATGCTACACCTACAGTATTGTCCTTAGTTACAACTTTTAATCCATGACTTCCATCTAGGGTTAATATATTTGCTTCATTTATATCCATAAAGTTTCTCCCATTTAGAGTTTAACATCAAAGAAGACTTGATCCTTCTTTATTTCCATTATATTACCAACGTTATCCTCATATAGCAACCTTTTAGTTTTCTTTTTAGGTTTTAGTTTTTTAAATCCTAAACGAATAAGGTGCTCTTCAGCTTCTATACTATCTTGAAATTGCATCATTGTGAATTATCCGTTGTACTCTTTTTAGTGCAACTGTACACACATTCATCTTCAATATCTGGTGAAGAATCATACTCGAATACATTCCATGAGTGGTAACTATCTGCATCTTCTTTAGATAATCTCCTAGCTTCCTCAATACCACGAGATAGGTCTTGACCAATCCAGTATAAACTATGATAGTATGCACCTTCTTTAAGAATGTAATACATCATTCGTTACCTTCGGTTGTTGTGTTGGTTTTTAACTGTCTGGGCTGTAATTTAATCTCTATTTCTCCTGCCATCCCAAATATTTTGTGTATAGGCTCCATCGAGCCACTTCTAAATGCGTTGCCAGCCTTGGCTCCCAAGTCTAAGTACAACTCATAATTAACTTTTAATCGTTTATGTCCAATTTGCTGAATGTCATAAACTTCACCTATCAGAACATCTTTAAAGTAGAGCTTTTCTTCGGCCTCGTCTATCTTTGATATAGTTACTTTCATAATTCGTTACCTCTTTAGTTTCCTAAATTCTAACATAATATCATGCTCATATTTATGTTCCCCATTGAAGCAGAAGACCTTAGTGTTTCCAGTAAAAACCTCTATTAGATAATCTACACCACCTTTATCAGCGCACCAAGCATTTGCGATAATCATTTCTCTAGCGTTTACAGATTGATAACAACCCTGCAACCCAAATAACAATACTACAATAATACTTAATCGTTTAAACATACTCATATATTAATCCCCTATTATTAAACATCTTTTAATAAGTCTTACCTTATCTTTTATCTTATCTGCATATCCTATACCAACCTTATAGTTATGTCCAGCATTATATGATGCCCAAGATTTATACCAATCTCCTGCATGATAACCTAACCAATACTTTAACTCTTTAACTGCATAAGATGCTGATACATCGTGTTCTAAGAGCATAGAGGCTAACATATTTCTGTGGTAACTGGTGTTCTTAATGTCTGCACGTTTTATAGCGGTTTTGATTAGTATATGATGAACACCGAAAGAGGGATCACTGATATTAACTGGGTAAAGACCTGCATTAGATTCTTGCCATGCAATAGCTGCTAGAGAAAGCCCCATATCAAACTCTACACCGTAGTTATAAGATTTGTAGAGTGTCTGTACCTGTTTATGTGAAAGCTCTCCTACAGCGTCACAGGTAGCTCCTTCAGCGTTGTTAATAACCCACATACCAACGATAATTGCTAACGAGTAACTTATTACTCTTCTTACTCCAAGTGATAAACTCATTTAACTTACCCTCTTGTTATGAAATGGCACAGGTGATAGGACTCGAACCTATAACAACTTCCTTAGAAGGGAAGTACTCTTCCAATTGAGCTACACCTGCATTAAAATGGTTGCATGAACTTCCTTTAAGAAGTATTTCCCCATCAAAAGTAGGGCGTTTTAACGAACTTATATCCCATCACACATTTATCTAGAATACAATGTGATTTTCAACTGATCTATTAAACTATCATGCAATTAATTGTGGTGGCAAAGAGCCGGAATCGAACCAGCCTAGTTATGTAAGGGTATATTCAGTTTTCCCCAACCTGCGAGGCGTTGAACTACTAACTGAGTACTTCTTAGTAACTATAGTCCACTCATCAATTAACCTAAATATTTCTAACCCTCAATCTCGCAATTAATGAGGTGGTCGTATCGACTTGAGCTACATCACAGCGCCATTAAAATGGTGGGCCTTGATGGATTCGAACCACCGCTTTATCCCTTATGAGGGGACTGCTCTACCATTAAGCTAAAGGCCCAGATAACTTACTTCAAAAAGTCTCTATGTACGTTCAGTGTATTCATTCACCTTACCGTATCTGGGCATCTAAATTTAATTAAATGTGAATATCCCAGTAAACATCATAAAGACCTTATGAAGTAAGTTGTATAAACTTACTTAAATACTATATTAATCCATCCACTTTGTAAAGGCTTCACTTAGTATTGGAAGAATTAAACAACAAACTAACATAATTCCTTGTATTGCAATAAACCCATCTATTGTTAATCCTGCAAAAAGTAGAGCTGGCAGAGAAACAATCAGAGCCAATGCTTGTATAAATACTGTAAACTTTATTAGGTTCATCATATCGTTACCCTCTTATTAAAATTGTACGGGACTCCCAACCTATCTCACCCGTTATGACCAACCTAGCGTTAGTCTCCGATTGCCACCTAGTCTGTCTATTGCAATCCCTCCGAAGCTATACAGAACCTCTTGGAGCCAGTGCTTAATCTTCCCTTGTAACTATCCAATATTGGTTATCTTGATCTGCTAATGATAACTCGATGTACTTATTATTGGCTAGATTATAATCTCTACTAGAGAAATGTTCAACCTCTTTATTACTATTAGAATTCCAAAAGTAATCTCTTACACGTTTCTTCTCAGATATTACTACAAATGTTTTCATTAGTAACATTCCTCGGTGACTACTTCAACATTTAAGTGCTCTAATATTGCTTTCACTGTTACTGTACCAAGATCATCATCATTGTGGTTACATGCAAAGGTTTTATCCCCTATAATGACAGACCAACCATCATAATATTCTTCGATTGTTGCTTTGATACGGCTCATACACTTACCACTAAAGGTAGTGTAACTTCTTGTAGGAACTCAATGTGGAGAGAATCTTCCATACCTTCATAAGGTTTTGTTCTACAAGAAATTGGAAGATCATTAGTTATAAACTCAACAATACTTTCTTCATTCTCAGCTACAATATATTTAACTACCCAATCCCATTTGATAGTGTTGAAGTATTGTACTCTATATTTATTCATTGTCAACCCTCTTTGATGTTAATAAAAGTTGCTGTATGTGCTCTAACGTTTTGGACTACAGCTTATCCAAATTTCAACACAACGTATAAGTATTCTATCAGCTTTCTTTGTTATGGTCAATCACTTTATAACCTTTAGGGAGCTGTTTAATATTAGTAATTTCCTTAAAGACTGCACGATCTCGATGATTAAAACCTGTGTAAGGTTTACCAGGGGAACCTGCATGGAAGAATGTAGCGTCCATCTTACGGTTAAATACATCCACTCGTTTTGTTTTATGTTGGATTACTGCGTATTTTTTCATAATGTTATTACCTCTATTGATTTAAGTTAAGTATATAGACAGTTTTAAGTTATGTCCAGAACTATCTGATTTATTTAATCGTTAATATCTTCTTCACTAACTTCTTCAATAACTACGTACTTACAGGTTCGCATCTTAGCGTCATTGTAGTCTGTAGGGATTGATACAACGTCCTCTGGGTTAACTAGTACCTTAACTACTCTAGCACCTCGGAAATGACTTAAGTAGCTCTTAGAGCAACAGTGAAGACCTGCACTACAAGTTTGGTTAGAATCATCATTAACATCTGTACGAACCATTGTTACAACTTGACCAATTGAATTATCAATTTTACCAGTATAGCAATCTGTCCAGTTATCTCTAACACGTTTCCAACAAATTAAGTCACCAGATTCAGTAATCTCAATATCAGCAGCTTTAATGAATCCAAATAACTCCATACGTGATTTATAAGATGGGTTCTTTTTAACCTTATCCAAGAAGGCAACTAGCTTAATGAAACCTTCATCACCTTGTTCCATAAGGCGTAGAATAGCATCTGCTAAACCATCATTAACCACTTCACCTTGGTAATTGACAACACCACTTTCAACTGTTACATCACCTTTAGTGAATTCGTTTAAAGCTTTTGCAGGTTGTGCTAAATTAATCGCTGATTCAAAATCACTATGATAACATTTATTACAGATTTCTTCAAATAAACGATTAGAGGCATCTACTGTACATACCTCACCTTGATACTGAATAACAATAATGCTACCAGGGACTAGAGTATATTTACCTTCTGGTTCTTTATAAGACTCCATGTAAGTATCACCAACAATATACTGCTGACCACTAATCGCTTCAACACCATAAACAAGTCTATCAGTTTCTAAATGGTTAGAGATTTTAACTACTTGTAGGGGGTTCCCTTTAATCGGTAAGTCACCATCAACAAAATTATCTAAGTCCATGTGTTTTGCTTGTTTAGTATAACTATTGTAACAGTCCTGGTTATTGCTAACACAAACTATTTCTCCTACACTAAACCCACCAAGAGTTTTAGGTACTTCAACATCTGTAATAGCAACAGGAACCTTAGTAGGGTATCGTTCTAACTTAAACTTACTCAAGTAAGCACCAGGAGCAGTACCACCATTAGAGTTATTATACGAACAAGAACCTTTAATCAATTTAAAAAGTGGAGAAATTGATCCATCGTCGTATTCCAATTCTACAATAGAACCAGTTGAAAATATATTATTTTCTTCAACAACCTGAAAGCGATCACCTACAAGAATCACTCCAAAATTTTCAATAAACTCTGAAAATTCATCATAGATTCTGCCTATAGTTCTTGGAGAAACATTATACTTTCTCGCTAATTCAGCTTTTGATGAAAAATCGCTTTCAATATTTTGATAAATGTTATATTTATCTTCTTTATTTAGTTTAGTCATAATTTATTTAACCTCTTATTAATTAATTTGAGTTCGTATATTACCTTCCCACAACATCCCTGTCAACGTTTTATTTCCTTATTTTACAACTTACCCTCGTCTTGTGCCTTAACTAAACACTTGATATATTTTAATTGGGTTTCATCCACAAAATTATTAAAATGAGTCAAAAATGGATAAACTTCGATTAATGTTCGTTTTACATTTGCTAGTCTAATACTGTACTCTGAAACTTTTGTTACTAATTTAACTTTTTTACTGTTAATAGGTAAATGGCTTAAAAGTGTTCTTAACTTTGCGTCTACAGCAACATCAAATTTATCAACTTGATCATTAAGTTTCGAATAGTTATCACAAATAAATTTAGAACCTTTAAACACTTCGTGTAAATTTTTATCTAACTTACAAGCTTTGAACTTTCCTAAAGCCCGATTACGTACCATATCTTTGGTAATACATCCCTCTAAAAGCTCTGGGGAAATAATTTGTAGATTAGAATTTTTAGCTTTCTTGATTGCAGTTTTAGATGCTACAAGTATTCTATCAAATAATCCAATAGCAACCATATTCTCTAGATTACTTAAATACCTACAGTATTTTCCGTTGTGATCCCTATAACCCTTAACATATTTATCTACATACAACGTTTTAACTTTGATGTTCTTGAGATCAATAAAACTCTCTCTATCAATACAAACAGAACCATTACTAGACTTAGATAGTTCTATCACATGATCAAAGGTTGCACTACGAGTCGGTTTAGTGTGTATCTCTGATGCAAGGCTAATACGTGTTTGTTCTTCTGTAAAATACAATCTCTTAGCAAGTCTAGCAGCTTCTCTCTCTGTGTTTACAACAAACCCGTAGTGTCTATGCGGTATGGTTTCTTTAAACGCTTGAATGCCGCCAGATTTCAAATCTTTAACAAGTATATCAATACCTCTTATACTCAAATTTATATGCTCTGACCCAATTTTATCCGCCTTTTTAATACCAGTTCTACGCCAATCTAAATTGTTTGAATACACGAGTATATCTTCTTGATTTAAGCTACCTACTATAAGTTCTACCTCGTCCTTCCACTGTACGAAAGTTTTACCTTTGTATTCAGCCATATCTACCTCTGTAGTTCGACCAAAAGTTCCTTGTAAAAAGTTATAAGCTTCTCGTACAGTTTCTTTATTTTGTGCCTCTTTAATCAAAGAATCTTTTACAGTATTTCGAACTTTAATAAGTTTTTCTTTTACCGTTTGTTCTGTTTTTTCATCATTAGATAAGTGTTCACGACTTGCTGCTGGTTGGATATCCCCTATATCAAACTTCAGTACAATAATTCCAACATTAAGTTTAGCTAATTGATTTCGTTCTTCACTTTCAGTAATAGAATACTTAACTTGCCCCATAACACACGATACGTCAGTCCTACTATATTGACACTCTAATAAAAGAAAATCCTCTGTCTCTAATTTGAGTTTATCTTTATAAGAGTTAAGCTCTTTATTACATTTAGGTAGTGTATCAAAGTAAAAATATATCTTCAATGCTGAAGTTTCAAAGTTATAAATGTCACATTCTTTAACAGCAACTTTTACAGCTAATCCATTACCCTCTGTCGTTGCTTCTTCAGATAGCAACACAACCTCTGGAATACCGTTGTTCTTGTAGACGCTGTAGATACGTTTAGTACCTTCAAAAATTGATGTAGTAGTGAAAGCATCCACATAACTGAAGGGAGACTTAGACCCAATCCCCATAAACCCCACAGCATCATTAGAGTCTTGCTTAGTAGATTCACCGTAAGTTACATATAAATTCATAACATCTTCGTGACATAATCCAATTCCATTATCTTTTACTTCAAAATATGGTTCGAATTTAGTAGGTAAGTGAACTTCAATAGGCGTTGTAACTCCCGCTGCAACTTGAGCATCCTGAGCATTACAAGATAGTTCACGAATAACAGCAGAGACTTTATCTGTGTATACTCGACTAGAAAGTAAGTCAACCATGTGACTACTCATTTTAATCTTAGCTTTGGAAGTTTCCATGTTGCCAGATACTACTGCTTCTGTTCCGCTTTGATTAGGTATCATATTAGTGCCTCTTCGTTTATTTAAGTTACAACCATTATATATGATTAAAAGTGTTAGTCAACAAAAAGTTTTATTAAATTACCATTGGTGTATTGCATTAGCAATAATCGCAACCATAGTCACTAATTCAATGGAGTAAAAGATCAACCTAAAATTGTCAGTGTTAATCCAAGTTGTTAAAGCTTGTAACATTATTCCTCCGGTATTTCCTTATGTTTAGGTTTACGCTTATACTCTTTTTTCTTATCTTTATGAGTCTTCGGCTTATTAAATTCCTCCATGTTCTTATGAACTGGATTCCTTTTTGTTCTTTTAATCACGATGAAGCCCTAAGTATTTATAGTCTGTTTGATTACCATCATTGAACAAGGAATATACCTCTAAGTCAATAACAAACCAAGTTTCCCTAAAAGAAGATTGTTTAACTTTATCTACAACCTTACAACTTAATCCACGTTCTCGACATTTAGTTTCAACAGCGTGAATAGCTTTTTCATGTAGTGCTAAAAATTCTTTAGGTGACATAATTAGTTCCCCTAGTGTAGTTCATTAATTCCATAAAAGCTCGTATCATCTTCGAAGCTTACCACAAAGAATATACTTTCTCCAATTAGTATTTCAGTTTTTCTAAAATCAACACTGTAACAGTTATTGACTTCTTCAAAGAAGAGTCCTTTTCTCTCTGAAGAGTCTTCAACACCTTGTAGAAACGCTTCGTGTCTATCCGATAGTGTCTCTATTTCCAGAAGATCGCTTATATCCATTAAAATTTAATCCTCTGATCTGCAACAGCCCAAGTTTTAATACCCATATCGTTCCACATATTAACCATACAAGGTCTATCGTCAATACACAGTTTTACATTGTAGTTACCTTTAATGTTATTGTCAAACAACTCTCGCTTAATCACAGTATCAGGTCTATTGTCCCCTGCTTCTCGCATAAATAGTTCATTAAAACAGACACCTTTATCACACAACCAACCATAAGTAAGCTTTCGACAAATACCATCCCTACCAGATAGAATAATGATCTCGTGATCTGCAATAGCATACCCTAAAAACATAGCTACTTCTTCATCTAGTCTATCTTCATAGACTTTATCCCAAGAGTAAGGGCCGCGTTTACCATCCATATGAGCTAGTGTACCATCTATATCAACAATAATCGCTTTTGGTAAATCAGGATTACCGATATATTTGTCTCCAAATTGCTCAAGGAACCTTTTATGCTGATCGTAGATAACAGAAGGGTCAATGCCATTAGCTCTTACTGCATTTCGTTTCTGACATTCTTCTACGGGAGTATCAACAATTAATTCACGATAGTCTACACCTTGATCTTTACAAAAGGCTTTCCACTTATCTCTAGTTTTTTTAGATAGGTTAGTATCTGAAACAATAACATTCATTCCTAGACTAATAGCTAGAGTTGCAGTATCAAATTGACTCTTAGTGATAAACGCTTCCCTAGCTTTAGAGAATTTATAATCTGCCCAAGAAGTAAAACCAAATAAACTAAAACGAAGATCATCACGATTAACGTTAATATAACCTCTAGGGTTACTCTTATTTGAGTTGATGATTTCATTAGCTTTAGTAGTTTTACCAGAAGCTGAGATACCAATTGTAAGTGTAACGTGTTGAGTGTTCATATTTAATCCTCTTCGTAATCCATTTCATCTTCAATAGTACCCTGAATTTCTTCAGGAGTTAATCTAGTACAGCAACCACCTCTTCCATCATTGAATAAGTATATTACTTCTTCATCACACTCATAGCAATACCTTTTATTCCAATCAAATAATTCTTCTACATCAATTTCCATAGATAACAATTACCTTTTCAGTTCCATCACCCTCTTCAACATCATCAGGGTGAATTAAAGTATTATAATTCCATAGTCCAACTTCAATGTCAACATCTTTAGTTGGGTCTTGACCATGATCAGCTTCAACCACAACCTCTAAACTTGACAACTTATTAACTAAGATATGTTCGATTAGTTCTCTACCTATCATAACTGTTCTCCCATGTATTTAAGTAACATCTTAACTTTCATTGTATCTTTTTGCAAGTTAAATTCGTGACTTGGTGTAGAATCTTTTGCTTTAGCTAGAAACATTATAGGGGATTGTACCATATCTTTTACTTTAAGTGCAAAGTCCTTTTGAACTTCTATACCTTTAAATAACACGTAAGTACAATCTGCCAAAGCTAACATTGTAGTGTAAGCTTCAATATAAGGTTCTAGTTGAGCTTTATCTTCTGGAAAGTAATTCAAATATTCATCTACTTCACCACAACTAACTAAATGAGCCATACGTTTTGGAGTTAAACCTTCACCACGTATATGATGTACAGCAACATACGTAGGAGACTTAATTTTAACTCTCTGCTGTGATACTGGATCAAACACAACGTAACCTTCCTGAAGGTCTGTAAGCTCTCTAGCAGCTTGTAGTGCAGCTTCTGAAGTAGATATATCGAAGGTTTTAACTTGTCTACACTCTACAGGTAGAATAGATGCTAAACTTACTTTCGAATTGTGTATATAATCCCCTGTAAGTTTGTTACGTACTCCTGTGAGAACCATTTCAGGTTCAACATAACGAGTTACAACCCTATTTTCAGGTGATGTGAATTCGAAAATGAAGGTAAGTT
>Ga0208134_1001640_pt1 | contig 12654 bp, 21 predicted proteins | sample VirMetDEL_Mar_31_FD_184515 | JGI IMG/M metagenome (GOLD analysis project Ga0208134, IMG submission 184515) | Aqueous microbial communities from the Delaware River and Bay under freshwater to marine salinity gradient to study organic matter... | ecosystem: Environmental > Aquatic > Marine >... | reverse complement strand
ATTTTCCTTGTTTGGTTTTTGTTTTTTGTTCTGTTGGCAACTTGCCAGAGATTGTTTTCTTTCCAAAGATCCTATCATAGCCCTTACGATAACTTTCGTTAGAGGCTTTGCTGATTAACAGATCATTTGTTACGCTGTTTTTTGCTGTATTGCTTAGTTCCATTATTCAATAAGTTAGATCAGAGGTGGAAGGTTCTATTTCCTTTTCGTTTGTAACCTCTACGTTCTGAATATATTTTTTCCTTGTTAGGAAATGAACAGGAATAAAGTCCAATCCTTCTTTTGGTGTAATGTGACTTCTTACAGTGTAAATACTATTAAAGCTTTCTGTTAGATCATCTGCCGTCTCATCGTATGGGAGTCCCTCAAAGTTGCCCAAGTATTTTAAGCCTCTGTAGTCCATCATAAACTTGCCATATCCTAACAAGTCAAAGTTTATAGTTTCGCTATTAATCATAAGTTTAGAATTTCTATCATGAAATCAAAATACTCTCTATCGTCTAGGTAAAAGTTTGTTGGATCACCAAGAAGTCTTTCTACGCCCATTGTTAGAATCTCTGTTGATTCTCTGTCATAAACTTTTCCCATGTAGTGACTGCCTCCACGTTTTTTAAATTTATCTTCTATGGCAATCTCTGAGTAATCATAATTGGGGTTTCCTGTTAGCTCCCTTAATCTTTGCGGTCTTTCCCCTGCGCCCCTTTTGGCTAAAAAGGCTTTGCTCCTTTTGCTTACTTCTGGTCTGGAATACTCTAGGCTGTGCATCATCTCATGAAGCATTACGGAAACGCTTTCATCAGTTCTTAGGTAGATTCTGCTCATTCCCTTTTTATAATGCGCTCTAAAATCTCTTGCACGGCTAAATGAAGCTGTTGTTAGCCTGTTATTGTTTTTTATAGCCTTCAAGTTATCAGCACTTAAGGCATTTTCTAACAACTCTTTTGCTTGCGATAGTCTCGCTTTATTTTCTACGTTACCCCGCAGAACCTTTAAGGGGTTGAGTTTTTCGTCATGCCTCTTTTTAAAGATTGCAGCCTTTAATTGATCATCTGTTTTCTGTGTAACCGCTTTGATTTTAGCAATTTCAGCGTTTCTAACAGCTATCAGCCTTCTAACTATTACAGCTTGTTCATTAAATTTATCAGCCCGTGCCTGTTTTAGAAGTCTGTTCTTTTCCCTTTTGTATTTCTTATCTAGGTCAACCAATATAGCGTTTTCCTTATCAAGCATATCTACAGCTTTATCAAGTGCCTTCGTGTTCTTGCTAACTGTTACCCCCTTCATTATTTTTGCCGTGTCGCTTTTAATTAAAGCGATATCATTGCTTGGAATTATAACTTCTGGCTTTGGAAACGCCAAGCCCAAGCTTGTGTTAGGCTTGATTTGTGCGCTTTTTCTTACAGTTGTTTTAGCTGCTGTTTTTTTAGCTGTAGTTCCATATTTGTTAGAAATTATAGAGCTTCTCTTTGCTTTCATCTCAGCAAGCGTTAGAGGGTTGAAGTTCTTATCTAGGTTAAGGGCAGCGAATTGTTTTGCTGTAAGCTTTCCATCTGTTAGCCATTTGGTTCTTTGAACACCTATAGCTTGCTCTTGGAATCCTTTAGGCTGTTTTTTTAGCCAATCGTAATAAGTCTGTTTTGCTGAAACTTCCCCGCCTAGTGCTGATCTTGTTGCGCCCTTATCAAGAGCATCTAAACCTAGAGATGGATCTAGCACAAAGTTAATTGTTGATCTGCAATTAATGTGAATTGGGGGCATAGGTCCACGCCCCATTTCAAACTCTAACCCGTCTAAGCTTCTGCACCTTTGCGTTGTCCTTCCGTCTAATGTGGAACGCCATTTGTAAGCCTGTATGATATCGCTGTTAGCCTCCCAAGTCTGCATCCTAGCAGTAGCACTAACGTGTTGGACTGAGGTTCTAATTACTGCCTCTGCTTGTCTTGTTTGCAAAGAGGTTAGCCCGTCTTTAAAATTGTTAGCTCTTGTGCCTCTTATTAGTTGAGTCATCTGGCTTAGAGTTTGCCCCTCTTTGTATCCCTTTCGGATAACTCCATTTACTTGATTGATTCGTGTTTGTGACCAGTTCTTTATAAATGGCTTTAACAGTTCTCCAGTTGCGCTAATAGGAGAAGCCAAAGCTGCAGCATAAGCTATGTTTGCGGCTGAATTAACAGCAGCCCCTTTAACAACGGATTTAATAGCGTCTCTTTCAAATAGAGCATCATCTTTTGCCAGCTTGGATAAATCTTTTGTTAGATCATCTACCGCTACAGTCTGGTATTTTTTGCTTAACTCAGTTGAATAACTAATAAGAGAATTTAGCTCTTTTTTGGTTAGCTCATTTATTGAGTTTACTCCTAGGCTGTTAGCCTTTGCTATCAAGTCACGCTCAAACCATTTAACTACTTTTTTGTAGTCTCTAATCTTTCCAGCTTTAAGCCTTTCTAACAAGACTTGATGCCTTGTAGCTATGTCTATTATTGAGTTAGCCATTCAAAAAGTTTTTCAGAAAAAGAGCCAACATAAGGGTTAATCGTTTTCCTCTTCTTCATCTACATCATCAACTTCATCATCAATCTGATCCAGCCCATCTAATGCGCTTGCGTCAATAATATCTCTAGCCTCATCATTAGGCAGTTCTGCAATGGAAGCTTTCTTTAGATTATCTCTAAGCTCATCCCATGTTAGAACATCGTTTTGCCAGAGGGAAAGTAAAGCCCCTTGCTGTTGAGGATTAAGTGTATGATTTACGAAATCTGTATGCAGTGAGAAATCAACTTCTCCACTTGTTCCGACAAACTCCATGCACCATTTAAGAGCCGTTCTAAATGCCTCCGCTGTATTGTTAGCTGCAGAAGCTAAAACGCTTGTTTCAGATGCGTTATCCATTCCCGCTTCCGTTGCTGTTCTTTGGACGTTTTTATTCTCTACGAGCTTTGCCCCTAACGCCACCATTTGACGTTCCTTTGTATCCATCGCCTCTTTGGGCATAGAGTTAGCAGAGGCTTGCACAAGCCCCATAGAGCCGCCTTCTGGCAGTGGCACGGCTGATCTAGATCCTAAGTGAACTTGCCCCTTCAAAACATCATCAACCCATGACTGATCTAAGCCCGTCATGTATGGCGTAGGTTGTCCGACAATGTAGCAAGCTTCCTCATAATCTGCAGAGTTCCTAAAGTGAGCCAGATTCAAAACTGATAGATCGTAAAGCGGGGGAAGATCTGGAGTTTCGTCATTGTTTTCCCATCCGATAAACTGGAAAGGGATTTCTGTTAGTGGAGAGCCTTGTGCGCTTGTCGGAGTGTATTCCTCAACTAAGCCATAAGCCCCGCTTCCTTGTGCCGTGCTTCTCCTGTAGATCTGCACTTGATAGATTCCCTCTACCAATCTTAGAACACGGAATTGCTCTACAATTTCCTCTTTAAATCCATCGTCACTATCTACATAAGTTTCTGATAGAACAATTAGTGTTAGACGATTCTTTGCACCTTGTCTTTCGCTTCTCCAGTTAATGATTGATGGTGCATTGTAATGAAGGATATTAGGTCTGATTGATCCATCTAACTGATCTTGCCTTGTCGCTGTGCCTTCCACTGTAGGGTAATCAACAAACAATCCAGCCCTTCCGTTAGCCAAGACGCATCCTAGAACGCATTTACTTTGCTGCACAAGTGAAACCCCAGAGCCATCAGAATCTTCAATGATTGAATCTAACAATGGTGGAACTTCTACAACTGGATCTTTTGAAAATACCTGTCCAACTAATCCAGATAAAGTTCTGGCTGTTACGTTGTAAAATACAGCCCTTGTTAGATACTGATTGTAACGAGTCTCGTTTTCCGCACTAACATCAGAGGGGTTAGGCTTTGGCAAGTAGATGTCTTTCTTCTTCTTTACTTGTCGCTCTCCTTTAATGCAGTCATTTACTTGATCCCATGAAGGTTTTAATTCTTCATAGAGCGGGTGTTGGTGGTCAACTTCTGGCATAAAATTATAGTTGTTAGGTAACGTGAGTTATCTTAATGTTTGTAGCTGATCTAACATTTCCGTGCAAGACTCTATAACGGATTTCATCATAAGCATGATCATCAGCCCCCTTTAAAACATCCTCTGGATTGTTAGGGTCACGCCGCATTATAGGCAGAGTAGCTATCGTTGCCAAGCAATTATTCATGAAGTAGATAGAAGCACCCTCTCCATCTATTGCAGCCCTCATCCTACTTCTGATTAAATCGAGTCCGACAATCCTTGATCCTGCACTCTTGTTAGATTTAAGCCAAGTTACTTTTTCATCTGCCATTTTCTTGGCTATCGTGTCAGCGTTCTTTTCTATTACGTTAGATATTTGGTTATCTGCAGCCCCAGCGTAAACCTTGCCAGCTATCCAGCCTAATTCTAACAACTGCTTTTCCATTTCTACTATGCCCCTTGCTATCTCTTTAGCCGTTAGAGCAAGCCCCTTGTTAGTGCCTACCTTTTCAGCACCATACCACTCCGCTATCCTTATGAGCGTTCCCTTTGCGGGGCAGAATGTTGTGCCGTCTTCTAACTCCGCTTCTTCCCCGTTAGCCTCTGCCCACCATCCTACAGAAAAAGGTGTAGAACTTCCCCAGTCAAAAGAGCGATCTAACCGCCATGAGAAAGGGATCTTAAATCTTGGTATTACGTGAACATCAGAACGCCACAAATCATCTAACGCCCCACCCGCTACAATGTTCCAATCTCCGTTTAGCATCGCCTTAACCAAGTCTGGAGAACCAAGCCCTTCTAAGTTGCCAGAGTATTCTTCATAATCAAGAGTAGGATTATCTGTTAGAAGCGCTGGAATGTATTGCCTTCGCATAGCCCCCTCTTTCTTTTCCATTCTAACAATAGACTTGTAAGGCGCATTATCTACAAAAGTATTTTTAACCCAGCTATGACCTATACCTCCAGGATTTGAGCCACAAAAAATTCTTGGGAACATGCCCTTGTGTTTTTCTGGAAGTGTTAGAGAGCCTACCCTACAACGCCCCCTTAAATATCTGTAAATTGATTCACTGAAGTGCGTAAGCTCATCAATCATCAAGACATGAATTTCAGCACCTTGATATTTAAATTTGTCCTTTTCATGTTGGCAGTGACAAAGCCAAATCTTAGAGCCGTTCCAAAATGTAACTACGTTCTTAGATGCGTTGTAACTACAAAGCCCTAGCCCAATCCAGTTAGCTAACAGAGAAAGAAAACCCCCGCTTCCTTCCATGTGATTCTTATATAGGTCTTCCGATACTCTCCGAAAGAGGTAAACTTGCAGCCCTTTGATCTCACAGCACCAATTAATAGCTGCCACCCTCATTAGATGCGATTTACCGCCCCCTGCAGCCCCTCCGTAAAGGATTTCATTAGCTGTAGAGAAGAAAGCTTCCGATTGCTTGTCGTGCAATCCTATCTCAAGAACGGGGTTAATCGCCATTAGGCTTTTTGGCTATCAAGTTAATTGTTGGAGTAATGTCTTTCAGTTGGATTTCTGATTCGTTTTGCGTCTTGTCTTTCTGATCTAACAACTGCTTGCCCATGTGAATCAGCATAGGAACGCTACCACTCCAGCAAGCATCTAACTGCGCCTTTCTAAGTCTGGCAACTAGCTTTGCCCTACCTTCATTGATTGCCCGACAAAATTCTGGGTTTTCTGACTTCCTTCTTTCTACTGTTCTAACAGTGCAAGAAAACCATTCCGCTATATTTTCGTTAGTGCATCCAAGCCCCGCTAACTTTTCTACAACGTCTAGATCAAAAATAACCTTTGGTCTTCCAACATCATTTTTGTCGTTTTGGGTTTCGTCTTTCATCTTGTTCTTTCTAGTCAAAAAGTCTGTATTGCAGGGGGTTATCATAATGGTAAATATTTATTATCCTTTTGCTCGTTTGCTTCCATGTATTCTTGCAGGATATTCCATTTCTAACTGAAACCTTTTTCCATCCCATCGCCTTCCAAAAAATGTTAGATTCCAAATCTTCAGCGCATCCGCACCCCATATTAAAGCAACCTACAGTTGATCCATATAATATTATTTTTGTTAGCAAGTGCTTTCCTCTTTCTATCTGTCTTGCATCTTCTTGAATACATATCTGGGCAATCTTTCCTCTTTTGTCTTTGCTGTTAGGTTGCCCAAAAGAAGCCAAACAAAAGCCAACTAGATCTCCATTATTTTCTATTACTGCTAATCTGTCATTACATACATTAGACCATCTCTTGCCTTTTTTAATTCCAGTTATCGCAGATTCATAAGCCATTTTAGGAATAAAGCCTAATGATTTAGATTCTTTCTTTGAAAGATCAACTATGTAAGGCAAATCATAAATGCCAGCAAATCTAACAGTATCATTTAATAGCATCATCTTTACTATAATGCCTCCCCGCAGTTAGGACAACTCTTGCTTTTTGTTTCCTCATCATCATCTAAATCTAACGGGGGGCAAGCCGTCATTAGATCCTCTACCATGTCTAGTTCAAAGCCTGTTAGCTCTAAGTCAAAATCTCCGCTATCAATGTCTCCGATTATATCGGCTAACTCTGCTCTGTCTATCTCTGCCAGTTCTGCAATCCTGTTATCTGCTACCAAGTAAGACAACTCATCTTTGACGTTATCAAAGTCTTGAAAATCTACAGGCACTTCTTTTAGCCCTAGCTCCTTGCTAGCCTCAAGCCTTCCATGACCAGAGACAATAAAGCCAGATCTGTTAGAGACTATTATAGAGTTCCTAAATCCTTGATGACTTATTATCTTAGCTAACAGCCTAATTTGATTCGGGCTATGCGTGTTAGGGTTTCTTGGATGAACTTTTAGATCTTCCAATTTAACCATGCGATCATGAGAGCAATTAACTTTAAGCTCTTTCACTATAGCTAGCGAGTAGTGTCTTTAATGTTTTCGGTTGTGACTTCCCAAGCTCTTTTGTTAGGTCTTTAAAAGAGTTTGCGGTTTCCTCATCCATACTCATACAGATGGTGACTCTAGGCTCGTTTAGTCTAGGTCTTCCCGCTCCTTTTCTAACGCCTCCGTGATTGCTATTTGATTCTTTAGTGTTCATTTTTTTGTAGGAGTTTATTATTGTATTCTTCTATTTTAATTTGCTGTAATGCTATTGCTTTTTCCTTATCAAATTCTTCCATTCTTCCAGCGTAAACTTGCGCCCCGTCAATAAGCGCATAAATTAGAAACTTTCCATGCCCCCTATGGTAATGGCAACCTTTAACGCCTGTTTTTAAGTTGATGCGTTTAGGCTTTGCTGGCTGTTCTGCCATTAGCTTTTTCGTGGCTGACTTTAATGCTGCTAATTCCTTTGGTTGCCAATCCGTAAAAATGCTGTTTTCTTCTAAGTTCATGTGTTGTTAGATTGCTTGCAATTATTGTTTTGGTCAATCATTTAATGATGTATTAAATCAAATAGCATTTCCATTGCTTCCCGCTCTTGTGAGTCTGTCAGAGTTAGTTCCTCTCCATCTTCTGCAATGGCTGAAACGATTTCTATTTCATCCTCATCATCTGGAGTTTCTTGCACTCCGTAAATATCACGCATCCCGCTTTGCCCTTTGATTAGGTAACCCATGATTTCAATGGGCTTATCTTGATCATCGTAAATTGTTACTTCTAATGACATAGAGCTAAAGTGAAACATGAATAAGAGAGAACAAAAAAGAATACGCTTATTGCTAAGACTTCTAGTGTAAGTTTCATTGAATTGGTTATTTAAAGTTAATGCTAGAGTTTCCCATGTGAGAGCCTTTAAGCAGTAGCGTATCAGTAGAGAACAAATAGATTGCGCTGCCCTTTGTGCTTGTCACTCTCATGAATCTTTTGCTTGGAGTAAAACTAGCGATGGTCAAAACTTCGTCACGTTGTTTCTTTTTAAATTTTTGTGACCATTTGCCCGTCTGCCCTACTTTGTAGGTAACTCCCCAGATATTTGTGTGTTCTTTCATATTTGTAGTAGTGTTAAGAGTTGCCCCCTTGCGGGGGCTGTATTGGTTAGAGTTGCTTCTGAAGCTCATCAACTGCAGCTACCCATTCTTTGGCTGTCTTGTCTTTGTAGCTTGTCCATCGTGGGCTAATGTTATGAACATCCTTGTAAACCTCCCAATAGCTTTCCCATTCTAGCAGTGCATCTACTTGTTCTGGCTCTGTGATTTCTGGGTGAAATTCTTCGATGTCTTCAATGACTGCTTCAGCAAAACAAGGGAGGCAAGTTTGGCAGATATGCGCTCTTAGTTTTAGTTGTGTAAGTGTTGCGGTTTTCATGTTTGTAGTAGTGTTAAGAGTTGCCCCCTTGCGGGGGCTGTATTGTTTAGGCGTAGAGTTCTTGGTAAGTTGCTGCAACATCATCAGCAAGCATTTTAATCATGTTTGCCTTGTGCTGTATTGCGTGATCTAAAGTTTCTTGAACGTCTGCTGGTCTTAGATCTGGATTGCGGGGAGATTCCATTTTGATAAATCTGTTAGCTTGGCTGATTCCGATAATGACTTGCTGCTTTTCGTATTCTGTAAGTTTCATGGTAGTAGTAGTTTTGGTTTAGGTTAATGCCCCCTTTCGGGGGCTGTATTGGTTGAGGGTTTTTAGAATGGCACTCCGTCATATTCGGAAGGGCTGTTTTCAAGTTGCCCCATCATTAGCAAATCTTCGTTTTCTTCAATGGGGGCTTCTAAAGACTTTTTGAAATCCTCAAAAGTTCCTGCATCTAATCCCATCTCATGGCAATCTTCACAGTGATTACAATAAAACTCGTAAGCTTCATCTGGGGCGGTTGATCCATAAGCTTCGTTCATGTAGTCTTGTGAGCTTGCTTCGTCTTGGTAGTGTTCATCTTGCTGATTCATGGTAGTAGTGTTTTTGGTTTAGGTTGGGCGGTTTCTCCCGCTGATGATTGAAAATTAGCATCTCGTTTGATAAATGGCTAGCACTAAATCAATCTATTTTCACTTATCCACCTTTAGCCCTTATTCTATATAGCTTTAGAGATTGAATTTATCCTGTATTATTTCCTGCCTTACAGATTTTTCCTCTGAATCTACTCTGTGCTTATAGGTTTCCCCCCTTAATGATTCTTCTTGGGCTTGGATTAATTGCCTTGCTCGCCTTATGCTTTCTGGATTGCTGAAATCGCCTTTAGACAATCTAACAAAGAACGCTCTAACTGATTTGCTTTTCTTTGCTTCTTCTGGTAATTCTTGCCACCAAATAAAAGCAATCAACATAAAGTCGCTATCTCTGGTTTTTGGATTACTTGTTAGAGCCGCTTTTACTATTTCCTTTTTTCCTGTTATTTTCATTCTGTTAGCTTCTAAGTTTTATTTCCACGATTTCCCCGCCTTCTGATTCGCTGAGTCTTTGCGCAAAATTACATGCTGCAAAGAAAGATCTGAAAGGCATGACGTTTTCAAAAACTGATTTGTCAGTGTTGCCCTTAAACCCAATTCTTATGTAGTAGTTTTTCATTGTGTTAGTTTTTTCTTTTTTGTTTTGCTGCTGAGTAAATAGAATCTAAGTTATCTCCGAAAACTTCCCATGCTTCCTCTATTCTTGAACTTATATCTTCCTTGAATTGGTTAATGATTGCCCCCTTTGTTATTTCGGGAATGTTGCAATCTATCTCCAGTAATAAAGTTTCAAATGTTAGGTTCTCTATTAGGTTAAGATCTCTTTCAAATGAGGATTTCAAATCTATATTTTTCCAGTCTATTGATGTATTCATGTTTTTAGCGGTTTTCTAGTCTTGAGATAAAATGGACAATATCTATTTTATCTGGATCATGGTCTAACAGGTAAACTGTAACCATGCTTGTTAGAGTTATTTCGTTATGCTGCATCCATAATTTAACTTCTGAGAAATTTCCGTTAAGGTAGCTTTCTATTGCGTCTTCTATTGTTTCCATTTTGTTAGTAGTGTTAAGGTTGCCCCCTTGCGGGGGCTTGGTTGGTTGTTAGGCTGTATAAGTTTCGCCTTCGATTTTCCAAGTCATGGAAATTTTATTGGTTGTTATTTTGCGGAGAAACTTTAGCTCCATTAGAGCTTCTTCAACTGATTCAAATCTTTTGATTTTTACTATGCAGCCTTCGCCCTTTGTGATTTCGTAACTAAATCTTAATGTATTCATGGTAGTAGTTTTGGTTTTGGTTTTGGTTTCGTTTTTATTATCGCTCCATGCGCTCTTGATCTTTTAGCTGCTCTGATTTCATCTTTGCTTGTGGTCTGTTTGCAAGGACTGTTTTAATTGCTAGCTCTTTAGAATCTCCTAGGCTGATCAGTGTCTTGACTGTTTGTATTTCTTGGTTTGTCATGGTAGTAGTAGTTGTAGCGGTTTCTCTCGCTGATGATTGAAATCTACAGGATGAATTGATAAATGGCTAGCACTAATTCAATAAATCTTTAAGTTCCCTTATTCTACAAGGCTTGAAAGGGCAAAATAATTTTACCCATGCCACAATTCAAGCTCAAAGCTTCTTCTTTTTACTAATCCTTTGCGGATTTTGCCCCCTGCTTTTCTATACATAGGCATTACCTCGGAAACGCTTTGATAGTTTCCATCGTTTAAACGCCCCTCTTGAGAAACAAGCTGATATAGTGCGCCCCTTCCGCAGTTGTATGTAAAACTTGTTAGGGAGGCTAACTGGTTATCTGTTAGTGGAACTTTCACAATTTCTAAAACTATGTTTTTGTATTTGTGCAATTCCTTTTGTAGCAACTCGCTTGCCTCTGCCTCGGAAATAATTCCTTTGCTAACAGACTTTCCAGTGTGACCATATCCAATAGTTCTTTTGCCTCCGCAGCAAGTGTAAGATTCCGATCTGAATCCCTCAAAGTATTTAACCCCTTGCGTCATTTTATACCAAGCAACTTTTGGTTTTACTAAAATGGGTTTTCCAGATTGGATTTGCCCTTGAGCGATTCCAGCAAGGAAGGAGAAAATAAGAAGGGCAATAAATGTAATTGTTTTTTTCATGTCTGTAGTAGTGTTAAGAGTTGCCCCCTTTCGGGGGCTTGGCTGTTTAGATGCAATCTATTGTTTTAAGATCGCTACCCCAATACTTGTAGTCTGCTTTAATAGAATCCTCGTTGCTGTAGGGTTTAAAATATGTCAGCTTGGTTTTCTCCTTGTCTTCCCAGAAGCAAAGCGTTGTTTCATGCTCGTCTTTTTCGATGCTTACGTAGTTGGTTTTAATTGTCATAATAGTAGTAGTTTTGGTTTTGGTTGCTGCCCCCTTGCGGGGGCTTGTTGATTAGTTTACTTGTTAGCTGCAAGGGTCTTTAAAAAATCGGTCATCAAGCTTTTCATTAGCTTTCTGTTGTGCGGTGTATCCATGTAGCTCATGCCTCCTTTGTGGCTTAAAAGTTGCTTGCCTTCGCTCTTGGTCAGTTTCTTATTGAAGTTTTTCATGGTAGTAGTGGTTGGTAGTGGTTGGGCGGTTTCTCCCGCTGATGATTAAAATCTACTGGATAGATTGATTAATAGCTAGCACTAAATCAATGTATTTTCATATGCCGCCCTACAGCCCTTATTCTACAAGGCTTTTGATGATGGATTTTTTTTGCCTTTCGCCCTGCTTTATTTGTTTTTAGTGGTCAAACTTGCAGAAAGTGAGGGTTTGCCCCCTTTCGGGGGCTTGGTTGTTATGCTGCTTTTGTTTCTATGATCATCTTACAGCCGTCAGAATCTACCATCTCAATTCCAATATCTAACAGCTTTGCCTCTAGCTCATCAAATACTTTAGAGGAAACGTAGCCAGCTAACAGATAGCCAATGTATTCATCTTCAAAAACTATTTCCGTTTCTCCAAAGGTGTAAATGTCTGAATAGAGTTTCTCCCCGTTCATTGTTAGATCATGCTCTTTGATTAGATTTGCAAATAAGTTTTGAACTATTTCTTTTGTTGGTTTTTTCATATTTTTGTAGTGTTAAGGTTGCCCCCCTTTCGGGGGCTTTAATTTCTGTTAGTCTTGTTCTTCCCAGAGCTTGTCCTCTAATTCTTGCGCTGCTTTAAGCACTGACTGAGGCACTTTCTTTTCTGCTAATGTTCCGTGGTTATCTATGCAACCTGTATCTTCTGCCAGAGCAAGAGAGCCGTAATACTTCCCGCATCTTGACTCTAGGTAAAGGTGATACTTTTCGCCGTCATGCTCCGCTTCGATTTTCCAGCCGTTGTCTAGTGTCTTATTAATTGTCTTCATTTTGGTAGTAGTGTTTTTGGTTTTGAGTGTTGCCCCCTTTCGGGGGCTGATTGTTATTTAGATTGCTTCAACTTGTGATGAGTGAAAGAGAGCATATTGTTTAGGGTAGATAAAGGATTCCTCTTTGGTCTTCTTTTCTACCTTTAACCAAGTGATTCCGTAGCCGAAAGACTTTTGCCCTTTGGAAACTTGAAACCCTGCTTGCTTCCAGCCAGCGTAAGTTTTGCAATCTACATAAGGAGTTCCAGTGAGGTTAGCTTGTGCCATTTGCTCTTTGCAAAAAGCGTATCCCGTAGCTGAGAAGTTTAAGCCGTGAGCCTTGCAGATTGCTTCCGCTTCGCTGATCTGATCAGCCGTTAGGGAGTTTTTAATTTCGCTCCACTCCTTGCGAAGTTTTGCGGAGTGTTCTTGCTTGGTTAGTTTAGTTGCTGTTTTCATTGTAGTAGTGT
>Ga0208134_1001637_pt1 | contig 12670 bp, 5 predicted proteins | sample VirMetDEL_Mar_31_FD_184515 | JGI IMG/M metagenome (GOLD analysis project Ga0208134, IMG submission 184515) | Aqueous microbial communities from the Delaware River and Bay under freshwater to marine salinity gradient to study organic matter... | ecosystem: Environmental > Aquatic > Marine >... | reverse complement strand
TGTCAAAGTACTTTGTAGCTTGTTCTGCTACATCGTATAGCTCCCTGCCATTTGTTAACGCTCCCTTTATGACTTGAAATGCCGCATTAGCTGCTGCAATTTCAGCTATCATCAGTTACCCCTCATGACCTTATCTCGACGCTAGTGTGTTTATTTAACGCCCTTTTCGGCTTTGCGATACATCTTGTTGTACAGGTCAAAGATCTTATTCTCGTTATCTAGCAACTTCTTAAGCATCTCTCTGCGTCGCTCTTCCGGAATGTTTTGAGCCTCTACAATCTTCCTTGTCTTAGAGATGTTTCGCAGATCTCTGTTGGCTGTTTTGTAAGGGCTGTTTCTGCCGCCATCAAGGACAGGAATGAATGACTGATACTTCTGCCTCAAACCAACCAGCTCCTCTTCTGTTGAAGCCTCTTTCAGCCTAGCCTCAATCTTCCTGCTCTCTTCCCAGTTAGCATAGAACTCGAATCGATCCTCGTACTCAGATGGACTTTCGTAAAACGTGCCAATGATCGGCAGGTCTTGCTTCCTGAACTCTTCGTCAGCCATCATGCGAGCTGCAACGTCTCCGGTCTGGCTAACAAAACGACCCACGCCGCCCAAGAAGTACTCGTAGACATACTGCATCTTGTCAGGGTTGAAAGATAAGACGCCATCTTCGTACTTGTCGCCACCTGTAGCGTCGTTAAGGAACTTGGCAGTGCTGGTGAACGCCTTGTCCGTGGAGCGTCTAGAGTTGTAAGCGTTTGATCTTTCGATCATGAACGAGTTCTGCTCAATGTAGATGTCACTGCCAAAGAAGTTCTTGTTGGCAAGCATGTCTAGATGCACTTCCAAAAGATCAGGGTAGAACCCTCTAGCCATCTCTTCCCAGTTGTCACCAGATGACGGTGAGATTGGTACGAAATTGAGCAGTACATTCTCAGCCAGATATTGAGCAGACTCTTCTGGAGTGTTGATTCCAAAAACCATCTCAGCCGATAGACGACCAATGTTTGTAAAGAAGTTGTAGCCGTAAGGTGCTGGCAGCGCGAAACCTTCTTGGTCGTTATACATGAAAAGCAACGATCTGTTCTTTGCATGCTCCGGAAGGTCAGCATAATTCTTCTCGCCATCTTCATCCTCTTCAGAAGACAGAATGTTCATAACAGCCATAGTAGTACCAAGCACAACTAGACCTGCCGCCGTACCTCTGGCTGCGGTGAAGTTACCTTTGTCGCTACCGAGTGCCTGAGCAATGTTTAAGTTGCCCTGAACTGCCGCATTGAAAAACAGATATCCAGCATTTACCTGAGCTGTGTTTTCACCTTTACGGTTAAAGTTAACAGTTAAGTCTTTAGCCAGTGTCGCAGCCGTCTGTCTGTCTGTTCCTGCCTTCCTAGCTTCAGTGTAAGCAGCGAGACGAACAGCGTTCTCCATTGTCGAGTTAAAATCTTCAACCCAGTCCCCAATAGCGGTAAGCGCCTCTCGGGTATAGCCTCGCTTGAGCTTGTTCTTCAGGATTCTTAACTGCTCAGCTTGATCTCTTACAAGCATCAGTCCTGTTGAAGCACCGTCTTCCATGAATTCGGCAGCGTACTTACCCATCTCGTTAATAACAGGCTTGCCGCGAAGTGTTCTATACATGGCTCTCATTGATGGAAGGTAGCTCTGCGCCATCTTCCCTATAAGGTTATCGCCCTGTACTCGACTGCCCTTCTTATCTTTCTCGCCAAGTGCATACATTAACCCTGTCTGAACATCTCGAATTGGGTTAACCAGCCCCCATGAAGGGTTATAGTTGATCAGCATGTTTCTGCGGAACGTCTGGAACCTAGTCGCAAATGTAAGCGCCTTATCCATAAGGGTGTTGTTTCTATCCAAAGCAGCAACACTCATATCCTGCAAGGCATGGTTTAGAGTGTCAGACTTGAAGTGAATAAAAAACGTCTGACCACCTTTCTTAACCTGTACATACTTAGGGTCGCCATTTGTACGGGTGTCCCTAGCCATCTGATCTAAATCCTGCATGGTCAGATGATCGCTGTCTTTAGGGGGTCTAAACTTATTGTTGTATATCGTATAGCTGTCACTGTTACCCAGCTTACTGAGTAGGTCTAAGAAAGTTTGGGCGGTTTGATTCTTTTGCGCCCGAATAATTTTCATCTGGACATCTTCAATGGCGGTGAACAGCGGGTTAACTGGAAGAGTCTTTCGACCCTTAGCCTTCATGCTCTCACTTCCTACCACAGAGAAACCGTTTGCCTTGGATGTACGCTTGTAAGTGTCGCCTTCAGGTTCAGCTGCGAAGCCTTTAAGGGGCACATAGAACTCATAAGTTGCTTCCCAATCTGCAACAGAGTCGGCATCCATTAGCCCAGAGCTAACCATTATTTCTCTCTGGTGCTTGAGCATGTCGTAAACCTTGGATGCGATGCGCTCCATGTCCGCCTTGGTGCCTTCTTTCTCAGCAAGGTTTAAAACACTCCGAGCTTCGTCATATGTCATGCCAGAACCGGTATCTTGGAAAAGAAGCGGGTCTTCTTTATAGCTCTTTAGTTTTACCGCAAGATTTTCAAGCTGCACGGTGTGATCCGACTCAACGTCATCGAGCAAGGACTCCATCTGCTTTTCAGTCCGAGCAATGTTGCGATCTCTTTGCGCCTTTACCTTTCCGGCAATGACATCGTTACGCTCGGCTGCATGCTTTGCGATCAAGTACGTTCCAATTGCGTCTGGGTCTGCCTTTAACTCGGCTATCAAGTCACCCAACGGATCAACAAAGTTTTCATGGAAGTCGTTTAGATCGTTCTGAACTTTACCGTGAGCTAGGTTTTCCTGATCTCTTGGAGACAGCTCAGCCGGTAGTCTGCCCATGCCAAGATACTCTGCTGCTTGAGCCTCAAAGTCTTCTTGCTGGGCATACTTATCAACTAAAGACTTATAGATAGGTCTGTTCTTCAGTCTTCTCGACAGGTCAGCCTGACCATCTATCTCGTCATTGTAGGTGAAGGCGTTAGTTGACTGAGATCCATCATCTAGAGTGCCGGTCTCTTTATTGATCTGCTTCTTCTTAATGAAAGAGAACGTATCAACGTCGGCGGGCTCGACATCTTTAGCTATGATTAGGTTGCCCACCTGAATCGCATCACTAAAACTAACCACTGGCGTTTGTGATTCAAGGTCGTAGTAGAACGAGTGCCGCTCAGGATTCATGGATACCTGAGTCCAAGCTGGATCATCCATAAACCGGATGAAGTCTAGTCTGTTCTGCTCATGATCCGCCTGAACATAATCGCCTTCGATTGTGGCGATAGTGTTTTTATCTGCACCCAAAGCTATCTTTGAAGCGCCCTTTTCTGGCACAGCAAACAAGCCATTGCGTAGACGCATTGTTGGATAGTAGCCAAGACGCTTACCCGCCGACCCTGCTTTCGCGTTAGGTCTGGAGACGTGAACAGTGACAACGTCCACACGCTCATCTTTAGAGAGAGCATTCGAGTTATAAGAGGGGATGTCCAGCCTTGATCCGTAACGAACTCCATCTTCAAGGACATCAGCCATCCAGAAAGTTTCTTTGCTGGGGGTGCCTGCCTTCTCACGATTGGTCTTGGTCAGAGCGTTAAGGTATTTAGCGTCGTCAGGAAGGGGCGCAATCATGTCAGGCTGCATAGGCTTAACGTAACGTCCTTCCTGCCTAAATATTTCATTCAGCGTGGTGGCTGTTATGTTGCGATTAATTCGATCCTGCACCGCTTGCTTTAGCTTGGGAGATATTCTCTCTTGCTCTGGTCGTCTGGTTTCTCTGACGGAGCGCAGACCCTCATCGTATGTCTCAACGTAGTAGCCCTCATCTCTAGAGTACGGTCCAAAATATTCTGGATCGACAACCATGAACACAACGTCGGGCTTGCCGTTATTGAAGACCTTAAAGGTATCTTTGTCCCAGTCTGAAGGAGCCTGAGAGTCATCCCACTTGAGTCGAGAAATAACCTTGAACCCAACGTCTTCATAAATGATAGGAAGCTGAGTATCGAAAGCGTCAGAGTATAGACCGCCTTCTTCGACCGCCAGTGAAGCCAGAGAATACGTGACGTTAGGATTGGTTCCGTCGCTGTAAAGAGAGACTATTGTGTCGCCGTTCTCAATAGCTATGCCAGCAGACCCGTCTTCTGTCATGAACATCTGCATCTTTTGATATTCGGACTGAGGATACACGTAGACCGCAGCACCAAAATCGCTTGCGTCCTTTGATGCCTGCATTTTACTTGCGAATAGCTGTGCGTTGGTTTTGTTCTTGACCAGCTCGACAACAGTCCCGTTATAGGTGTTGACTAGCTGTAATGCTGCTTTGGCTCCAGTCTCTAGCTCGCGCTTGTAGCCAGATACTTTCTGTCCTGCTACGAGTATTTGAGAATGTTTGCCAGCTCTTCGTCTGAAGCGTCGGGGTATACTTCCTTCATTCGCGACACTCCCGCTATCAGATGGTCGGGCACTACGAAGTTCTTTGTAGGCTCGCTTTCTGTCTTTTCTGCGCTTGTCGGGATCTTGGCTTGAATCAAATTGCTCAGCTTGTCTGCCGCTAGATTGATCTGAGTCTTGGACATCTGGCTGGACGCCTGATTGAACTCCTCTTGATCCTGATTGCTGTGCAGTTCCGACTGATCCAGATAGCTTCTGCTCTCGTCCTTGACGCGATTCGACGATTTTACCGAATTCTGTTTCGTAGTCTGTTGGCTCTGACTTTGCATTGCCTACTCCTAGTTGTTTGTATAAGTCTTTCTCTGGATACCAGATGATCGCTTGTAATGCACCCATATTAACAGGGGCTTGACCCGAGGTCTCGTTAACTTTATCTAGAGCCATTCTCATGACGCTACGAATGTACTCTCGTTCCTTGCCGTTCTGTGGCGCTTGCTTTTCACCTTGCGAATTCTTGAAGTTATTCGCAGCTTTGTTGATGGCGCTCTTGTCTTTGAAGCCACCGTTAGCATAAGCTGACTGCACTTTAATTCCGTACGCTTTAGCGTACTCATCGTCCTTAGTTAACTGAGATCTGTTGATGCCATCTTTCTTTAGCTTCGATCTGTACTCGTCACCTAACGCAACTTCTCTAAACTTAGCCATCTGAACAGGCAGCTTCCTCTCGGCGTCAGCCATCAAGGTTCCTGTCAGCCTGCCCCACGTTCTCATGAACCATCGGTCCATAGTCAGGGGGTCAAAGTTTCCATTAAGGTTCTGGTAGAAACCGCCACCAATCTTAGGTCCAATGATGGCTGAGCCTTTTAGCTCGGTTCCCATTAGCTCGCCAGATACTGCCAGACCGAAAGAGTCTTTAAGCTCCTTTACCGTAACATCAACGTCCATAAACTGACGGGTACTGTCGATCCCGTTCTGTTCAATGAGGCGGTTAAGTAAAGCAAAGGCATTCTTCATCGCCTCCGATGTCACGCCTACGCCAAAGTCAGGGAATACTTTACTGTCCCTGTACTCCTGATAGATCTCGAATGTATTAACAGAGTTGTCTGGAACTGACGCGCCATTTGATGTGATCGCCATGATCGAGGTGAAGGCAAACTTCGCATTCGCATCAGCCTCTAGCTCAGGGAACTCCTTAGCCGCTATGCTCATGGCATTGGCAACCTTCTCCTGATACCACTCACCGGCATTGCCGTCAGTCTTCATAGCCTGAACAGCTTCATGGGCTATAAGGTCTGAGACTATCGCAGCGTTCTCCGGAGTCTGGTCGCCAAGGTTTCTGCCGCCAGTAGCTTTTCTAACCCTGTCGTCAAAGGCTCTCCCTAGATCAACAACAACTGTCGCACCGTTACGGCTAGTACCTACAATGTCTAGGGACTCGTTACCGTAAAGCACATCTGACGCAGTTATCTCTTGCGCCATCGGGGATAGATCTGACTTCTTGATAAAGTCCGTGTCGTCAAGATCTGACTGAAGAGCATCTAAGTCTCTCTCCTGAACATACTCATAGGACAGGAACTTGCCGTCTTCTAAAGTGATAACGCTTTCCGGATCAGTCTCGCCCAACAGACCTTCAACTAGGTTGTCGAACTGGTTGTCTTCTAGACGTTTAAACTTGGCGCGTAACTGCTTCTCTGTTACCTGACCCTTATCGCTTATAAAGTCCCAAGCTTTAAAGGTGGTATCACCCCCTACCTGAGGATCAAGCGGGGTGTTGTAAGATTTTTCTCCGGCGTCCAATAATTTTTGACGGTGTTCCTGTAGGGCGGTAATAGTCTCCGCCTTAGTCTCACCCAGCATTGCTTCAGCGCCAGTAAATGTACCGTCAGCAGATGTGTACCACTGCTCTTCTCCAGACTCGGCTGAGTCCTCGTCAAAGTAGACCGTATATCGATCACCGTCATCAAACGTAATGATCTGCTCACCGGTATCTTCCCAGTTGTCAGCTTTCTTAAAGGTAGGTTTCTTATTGGTAGCCTTTAGTTCAACCTCTGTTCGAGGCTGTTCTGTCGTTACTTCGCGTTCTTGTACATCGCGTCGTTCACGTTGTCCAGTACCATCTTGCTGCGGTCTCGCCACTCCGGTATCGGCTGGTTCGCTTCTAGCGCTTGTTTCGCTATCGCGTCCAACTGCGTCAGGCTGAATGCCCTCGATGACTCCGGACTCTGGCGGTGCCCGAACTTCTCCTGATATGCCTTCAGGTTGGGAGGTGTCTGCGGGGCTGGTACTTTGAATGACTTCATCTTGCGCCTCTACTGTTTCGGCAGTCTGTAGGTTTTTGTCTCGTATGCCTTTAATGTAATTATACGCTAAAGGAGCTTCTGCTTTTAATTGTTTTGGATTTGAATGAAAGAATGCACCCAGCTGAGCGAAGACTTCTTTCTGGTAACGGCGGTTGATCTCTCCGTTATCTTTGCTGGTGTCTAATATTTCATCATTAAGATCATTGAATGGGTAGTCAAAACGTCTGCCCACATCAGTCGCCTTTGTCCAGTTCTCAAAGATCTCCTGCATGACTTCGCCCATAAAGACTGACGGGTCTTCGCCCATCTCATCGACGCGTATGTCCAAACTGGGATCAGCTGCACTTAGATTAAACGAGTTGTCCGCTGCATGATAAACCTCATGAGCCAAAGTCCAGCCAAGCTCGCTTAGCGAATCTTGCTCCGTTAGCGCCTTGCCAAGAAGGTCTGCGTTAATAGATATCCCGTTGGTAGTGTTCCCCGTTATTGCCGGAGATGTAACCTGAGACTGCTTGTGTACGAACACTCCACTGACTGCGTCCACAAAACTTCTTGGTAAACCGTTAGCTGAAAGATCAGCCATAACACCAGCAGTTAATGTCTCCATCTCTGCTGACTTATCTCCGTAAGCCTCCTGAATAGTAGGGAGGTCAGCCCTTTCGCCTGACTCAAGCTTTATCGCAAACTCTTGGTTTCGGCTGAAGACTCTCTCGATGTCATCCATGTCTATAGCTTCGACCACCGTATCGGTGTTAGTCGGGTCAAGCGCTTCTGGCGTGTTAGCCGCAACAGCAATTTCAATGAGCTGATCTTGAATTGGCTTAGTTTGAGGAGACATTGACGCATCGAAAGTATGCTCGTGACCAAACTGCCTTATGCCCTTCCTTACCTTAGTAGCGCCCGTAGCTGTAGATGCAGGGAAGTCGGTGACTATGTCTGCCTGTGGGGATTGAGGCGAGGGGGGTAATGTATTTTCCCCGAACTCCGAATTTTCTTGATCGACTGCTACCGAAGCAACTGCTGGCACATCCACATCCGGACCTGAATCTGGAATGTCCATGTCAGTGCCGTCATAGTTAGTCAACTCGGTAAGACCAGCTTCTCTGCGCTCGGCATTTGTTAGCGGCGGATTGTCGTCAAGAAACGACTGATCACCCAAAGGAATAGACCTGACGCCATTTGCAGCATTAGTTCTAGCCTCATCGTACATCTGCCGAATTCGACCTGCGAACTCGGGATCATTCATTGAGCGGGTGCGAACTATCTTGGCATCATCTCCAAGGTTAGCTTTTGAATTGTAGCCCCCAGTCGCGCCTTTAACTCCAGCACCGACTACACCTGTTCCGCCACCGAAAAGAAATCCTGCCGCTGAAGCCTCAATAAGAGAGCTTCGCTTGCGCTCATTGCTTATGTAGTCAAAGTATTCTCGGCTCTCATTCTCAGTGTAGTTGTTGTTGACGAAAGAGATAATTTCTTCTTCGACGATCAACTGCAAAGCTTCGGTTCCGCTCTCCACGCCCATTTGCGTAGTCACGTCCTTAACGAACTCTCCAACCCACGCAGGCTTATCATTGACAACGCCAGAGATAAACTCGCCAGCCTCATCTACCTTACCTTTAGGAAGAAACTTGGTCAGAGCAGAGAATGCAGGAAGGGCGTTAAGCGCTCCGACAGTTAAGCCTGAAACTGCTGCCGCGAGTGGAGCTTCTTCTCCGGTTTCTTCTAGAGTTCTAGCAAACGTGCTTGACGCACCCTGCTGAGTCCCATAAGTAAAGGCACCAGCCGTAGCACCTCTAGTAGTCATCTTCTTTATCTTGTCTTTAGCGAACTTATCCGCCATGTTTCGGGCGATCTTCTCTGCCGCCTGATCTTCAATGCCTTCCTTTATCAGCCTCTCGGTCGCCTGCTTTGACAGAGTCTCCGCCATCTCTGTGACGCCTTGCTTAACCGCACTCTTAGCCAGCAATCCACCGGCTCCAGCTGTGCCTACCATCCCAACCAGATCAGGAACGACAGAACCTATCGTGTAAGCAGCCCACGCGCCAAAGTCTGTTGCGCTATCGATCTCTTGGAACGTGCTGTCAGGCTTGTACTGTTCCGCTTCAGCTGTCTGCTCTTGGTAATACTCCATGCCCTCGGCAACCATTTCTTCGTTGCCAACTACAGAACCCGCTAACGCTTTAAGCCCTCCACCGAGAGCCTGCATGTTATCGACACCGCCTTTTAGACCGCGAACGAAATTACCGTCAACCTCTGGAGCTGCATCTAAAGTTGGATCGACTTCTGGGGCGGGCGCAGGCTGACCCTCAGTAGGCTGAAGGCTTGTGGTTTCTTCTTCTAGTAAGGCATCTCTAGCTGCGTAGTACTCTTTGTTTGAGAACTGAGTTACAGACTTTAACGGCATAAATTCTCACCAAGTATTTACAGTAAATTTAGGAGTTTTAACTGATCGAGTAATCCGGCAGCGTCTTCGATATTGCCGTCTTCGTCGTAGTAACCTTGAAGTATTGATGCGTTCTGATAATTAAACTCAGCGTTTCGCTGCGACATAAGGTCGCCAAGGTTTGCTGCTTTAATGCCTTTAGGTAATGGGGCTGAAGAAAGAGCTGAGCTTGTTTGGTCGAACCAGTCTGAAATCTTGAACTGTTCGCTTGTATCGTCTGACGGTCCGAAAAGCATTTCGTGCTCTATCTCTCGGCGATATTCATCTGTCTTTGTGAAAGCCAGCTTCTCCGATACAGTACCACCCCCAATGTTTCCTAAGAGAGCGCTTTGCGTGGGACTTGCGCCACTCTGAATACCTTTGCGAACCGTCTCCATCTTTGCGGTAACTGCCGCATCGAAGTCTTTGTTTCCGCCGTACATGGTGTGAATCTTTGCTGCTCGCACATCCCGACTGATCTTAGGACCAATTTGTTGGATCATGTGCGCTGTGCCAGCTAGAACTTGAGACGCCTCTCCGAATTCAAGGTTAAGAGGCTGGTTGTCGGCAAAGTTTCTTGTCGCAGTTAAAGGCGGGAAGTAAGGAAAAGAATTACCCTCACTATCCTCAGCCAGAACGTACAGGGTTCCGGTTAGATTATTTCCGTCACTAGAACCTACCTCATGAAGACCTTGACCCTTAAGCCTTAGTCCTTTGCCTTTCATCCAGTCTGGGGCATTTACGAATGACTCGTCTATCTCTCGACCAATAGCCGCTGATTTGTTTAGACCTAAAGCTCCGCCGAAAGCCGCCCTTAACTCGGGAGTCATTCCAGAGCTTGAACCGCTAGCCATGTCACCCATATAGGTCTGTATCGCAGCCATGCTTCGAGCTGTCTGTGGAGAGGTGAGGTAGCCAAGGTTAAAAGAAGACTGACTCTCGTTTTCATCTATAAGTGAAGATATACGCTGGTAGTCCTCAGGTCCGAGACCATTGGTCTGAGATGCCTGTGCATAGTTGTAGATCTCTTGCACATTGAGGGCACCTTGCTCTCGATTTATCTTCTGATCTCGCTCGTCAGTCTGAGACCTGTAGTTTTCTTCTTGAGCGTTATTCTCAGAAATCTCCGACAGACCTTTTTTGTAGTCAATAGATTCAGGGTTGGTTGCATTAGCGGCTTTAGTAGATGCCGTCTCTGCATTTAATAATGCAGCCTGACCGCTTACTCCCGCATTAAGAGCCTGCTGTTGGGCTGTCGAAGCGCGTAACCCAGCAAGACCAGCGTCGCTTTGTTGAGCGGCGTCTTTGATCCTAAGGTCTTCAGCTCGATACGCTGCAAGATCAGTTCCCGTCTTCTCTTTATAAGCCTTGTCAGCCTCAAGAGTGTCGCGCCTAAGCTCCCTATCCTTAACATCGTTGATCATCCCGAAGCCTGATCTGAAACCGTCTGCAAAACCTGCCATGATAAATACCTATCCGAATAATTTGTTGATGAGGAAAGCCACGCCTAAGCCAATAGCTATAGGGGACGCCAGTGTCGCCAAAGAAGCCATAGCTCCAGTGCCTGCTGCACCTGCTGCACCTGCTGCTGTAGCCGCTCCAGCTCCTGCTGCTCCAGCTCCTGCTGCCGTGGCTGCTGCTCCAGCTCCTGCTGCTCCAGCTCCTGCTGCCGTGGCTGCTCCAGCTCCTACTGCTCCTACTGCTCCAGCTCCTGCTGCTCCAGCTCCCGCTGCCCCTACCGCTCCAGCTCCTGCTGCTCCTGCCGCACCTGCTGCCGTTCCTGAGGCTACTGCTGCCGTTCCTGCTGTTCCTGCTGCTGCTGTTCCTGCTGCTGCTGTTCCTGCTGCTGCTGTTCCTGCTGTTCCAGCTAGCCCTCCAGCTGCTGCCGTGCCACTCGCTGCTGCGCCGGTAGTGCCTGTTACTGCTGCGGTGCCAGCTTTTGCCGCTCTCGCCGCTGCCGCCAGCTTGTTTGCACCAACCATTCCGCCGATGCCTGCTCCAATACCCATAGTCTGAGCTTCAGCCGCAGCCTTCTGCGCTTCGATGCCCATGCGTTGCTGCTGCTCAACAGACTCAGCTTTGGCAACCGCGCCCATACCTCTATTGGCAATGCCTCGTAAGCCTTGCCCTACCGCAATCATTGTCATTGACCTGTACTCCTTGCTTTAGTCGAGATTCCCGACAGACTTCCTGACAGTATTGATTGGCGACGATCAGCGTCACGCAATCTTGTATCGTTAAGACCGCCTACTAAGCCGCCTACAGCCGTAGTCGAGTTGGCGACATTGCTGTTGCCCTGAAGACCCATTCGACCCATGTCGCGATTCTGTTGACCCTGAACATTGGTCACGGCGCTGCCCATATTTGAACGAGTGCGATCTAGATCTGCTCCCAAGGACTTAGTCCCTGTTGCGGTGATTTGCCCCGCCATGAAATTTTCGATAGGTGCGAAGCGTTGGTTATAGTCTTGAGTCTGCGCCCTAATTAGATCTGCGTAGAGCTTGTCGCCCGGCATATCTTCTCTACTCATGTAGTTGTATCTGGCGCTGTTGACCGAGGAATATGGATTGCTTCCATCGCCGCCGTAAAAGTTACGAGTGGCTTCGAAAGCCTCTGGATTCAAGGCTTTTAAGAAGTTATCAAACATTAACCTGCACCCCCTAGTCCGTAGCTTGCCGCCATACCAGCGCCAGTACCTGCGATTGAGGCAATGCTCTGCGACTTAGCAAAGTCTCTCTGAGCCGCTGAGCCAGCTCTGTCTAAGCTGCTCTGCATACGGTCAATGTTTCCTGAGACGGCTTGAGTCTGTAACCCCTGACCCATCTGAATGACGTTGCCTAAGTTTTGGTAAGCGGCATCCGTGTAGGATAGACCAGCATCTGATCCGGCAAGTCCCATGCCTCTAGCCTGAGCTTCACGAAGGGCGTTTGACTCGCCTACGGCTCTGCCGGAGTTAGGATCTAATCCCATCTGAAACTGAGCACCGCGCATGTCTCCAAAGCCTTGCTCATAGATAGCAGAGGTTTGGTTCTGGGCGCCAGCCATTGCTTTATCAGATGCACCCTCAGCAAACATTGCCTTAGTGTCATCGATATACATATTTTCTAAGGGAACAAACACATCGCCGTAACGCCTCAACGCATTAGCCGCTTGTTGAGCTAGCGCTAACTTGCTCTCTTGTTCTTTTGGTTCGCTTCCGCCACCACCACACATATCTATACCTCTTTTTTAAATGCTATGCCGGACTGCTTATAGCCTCGGCTTTCTAAAAACTTGTGATACCCCTTTCCCGCAATCCCTGAGAATATCCCCATGCTGATCTCTATCGCATCTCGATCCTCTGCCCACGACTCAAACTGGGTTAACATTTCTATGAGAAGTGGCGATATTTTCTTTCTATGCTCTGGCTTAAATACCACTACCAATTCTTGAGCTATTTTTTCATCAGAGAAGAAGTACTCGACTACATTCCCCAAGAAGAATCCAATCAGCTCTCCGTCTTCCTCCGCCACCAACATGAAAGTATCTGAGGATGGGGATATGCTGG
>Ga0208134_1001635_pt1 | contig 12675 bp, 17 predicted proteins | sample VirMetDEL_Mar_31_FD_184515 | JGI IMG/M metagenome (GOLD analysis project Ga0208134, IMG submission 184515) | Aqueous microbial communities from the Delaware River and Bay under freshwater to marine salinity gradient to study organic matter... | ecosystem: Environmental > Aquatic > Marine >... | reverse complement strand
GCGGAAAAGTTCTGACCAGCCGCCGGGCCTTTGCTATAAGTTGTCGCGAAGTGGAGACTGTGACCACCAAATCGCGGAGACATATAACCTTCATCATCGACCGTCACATTAGTGACCGAGGTGATAGGGCCGTTGCACAGCGTCACAGCTCGGTAAAGAAATCGGTTTGGGCCGTGGTCTTTGTTGTTTTCTACTTGGGCCGTTGTTGCGCGTGAAAGCGTTGTAAAGCCACTTTGTGTCATCCTCGCTTCTTTAGGCGTTACCGTTTTCCAGACGACTGTAGAGCCGACTAACGCTGTTCCGTAGACGGTGTACAGTCCCCGGTTACTGTCGTGACCGCTGACCTGAACAGCTTTGGCTTCTTGGGCTTGCTTCTTTGCCTGAGCTTCCATCCTTTTTTGCTGGTAATAGACACCAGCGGACGCAGCGACGGCGATGACGGCTACAATAAGAGACACTACCATACTTAACTACCCCACTTGATTGGTAATTTTTCTTGATGAGAATACTTAAAGATTTCGTCGTCCGGGTAGTATTCTTGTTGGCTGCTGCTGTTGGTAAAACGACCGTTGGTTACTTCAAACGTCGCCCAATGGCTCGCGAGCTTGACCGAGAATTCACTGGTAGAATTTGATTCACTTAGCTCCCAGGTGTCGACTACCCCGGTGTAAAGTTCAAGCACACTGGTTGAATCCAGCAGCTCATAGTTGTCGTCTAAAAAGGCGAGATACAACGTCCCGGTTTTACCGACATGTCTGACGTAGTCAGCGCCGCTGTTTGTATATTCTTGGTACGCAGATTTATCTGCACCAGCGAAAGTTATCGTGTAGCTGTTAGCAGCAATGTCTGATGTTCGACTAACGTTGCTAGTCTTTAAAACAATTTCGTCAGAAGTCGTGTAGGTCGTTCCTGCGTAGGTGATGGGCTTGTGGTTATCGGTAATCTTGAACCCAACTCCAGGAAGATGTACCAGCAGTGAAGTCCTGTAGGTGCTGGCCGCGAGTGCTGTACTAACGCTGTTAGGGATAGTAATCATGTGATACTCCTAGAAGGGGGCTAGACGGACATTCTCTGCGCTAATCGATCTGATCATCGCTTCGAGTTCGCCCCGGCGTGAGGCTAAAGCGTTAACGACCAGGTCAGGATCAGCGACACCATTCACTTCAAGTGTGACCGATTCCGGCCCTCTCATTTTACTCGCTTGACCGTTATTTGCTAGGAATTGTGTCAAGTCTCTGTTCGCTCTTGTGGACAAAACTCGCTCACCTTTCTCAAGCATATAGGTGCCCGTTGAAGGTAACGAGTCCATTCCGTCGTGGGCCTGACCTTTCATAATGTCTCGGATGACCAGGCCTGTCTGAGCAGTTGTTATCAGGACGCCCGGAAGGTTTGCTGGGAATGGCGCGCTGTCCCACGCTTTCAAAATTGCAGATTTACCCGTCATGATAGCTTCTTTAAGCAAAAGCGCACGACGTATTGCGGCAATCTTTTTAGACTTCTGCGCGCCAGCAATTAAGATAGCATCAAGGGACTTATATTTTTCCATTAGCTTATCGACCGTAGCTGATACGCTTGTCTTCAAGGACGCCCACGCTTCTTTAAACTTTTCTAACGCTGCTGCCCAACGGTCAGCCCAGGACATAGGGCCGTCTTCCTCGCCCGGTTTTGCGTCGACCGGATCAGCGTTCCCGCCTTTGAGGGCGTTCCAGAACTGAACTAAGCCAGGAAACATCTCAGCCATCTTGGTCATGACGCTGTCGCCCATACCGTTAAAGCTTTCAACGATGCCAGCAAACATACCACCCATACCCGAACCTTCTGCCTCCTCACCGACGCCAAGCGCCGCCATCATTTCAGCGACCTTTGCTTTGATTGCATCTACCGGGGAGGCACCGTCATCACCGCTTATAAAATTAAAAGGTTCAGCGAGTGCGGCTTTCATTCGCGCACTGGCCGCTTCGGTTTGCGTAGCAATGGCAGACAACTTTGTTTCAAGCGCGGCTACGCCTTCGTCAGGCATAAGGGCATCTGATAGCTTGTCTGCTCCTAAATCTTTTAATACGCCAGCCAGCTTTTCTCTAATACCCGCGAAAAACATTTCTCCTTTGAGTAAAGCCGCCTCAAAAGACAACTTCATACTGTCCAGCGCCGCACCAGCAACCTTTTTAAGCTTGTCAAAAATTACAAAAGAATTTTCAAATATTGCAAACCGCTCTTGTAGATGCACTAGAACGACGCCTAACCCTAGTATAGCTCCGGCTATCCATGTGATAGGGCTTACAAATATTGCTGCGGCAATAGCAGCTAGCCCGCGAAGTAACATCGGTATAGCCACTGACCCCACTGCCCAAAGAGCCTTGCCGAAACTAACTAGTGCCATGACCATCTTCACGCCCGTCAAAGGGATAGCCAACAAAGAAAGCGCAATCCAAGAAACAAAACCCGCAACGACTTGTGTCAAAAGTATTGTTGCAAACCCAGCAGCAGCCAAGGTGACAATATGAATGTTTTCTGACAGTGTCTTTATTATAACGGCCAACTTGTTTGTTGCGCCGAATGTTGTGTTTACGCGGTCGATCATCTCGGTAAACGAGTTAGCGAACAGAACACGCGCCTGGCTAAGTGTTACGTCCATGTTTGATATGGCGACCCTAGTGTTATCTAGCTCTCCTGTTAGGATTGGTAGTATCCGCTCTGCCGTTAGGCCGCCTTCTTGGCTAAACTTACGCAGTTCCCCGACAGTCATGTTAAGGCCGTCCGCAAGCATGTTTGTGAGTACTACGTTATTTTCACTGACGCTTCGAAATTCGTCGCCCCTTAGTGCGCCTGATGCCAAACCCTGCGCGAACTGACGAGCTGAGTTAGCCGCTTCAGATGCTGTTGTGCCCGACATTAAGAAAGAGTTAGTTATAACTTCAGTAACCTGCGCGACTTCTTTTTGCGTCGTGCCAAGGTGCTTGGTCGATACTGCTATACGTTGGTAGAGAGTACCAACAGACGCCAAGTCGGAACGCGAAGCTTTAGCAATAGACCGAATTTGGTTCATACCGATAGCGACTTCTCGACTTGTTTCAAATGTCGCTTTCATCTTGTTACGGAGGTTAGTCATCTCGTCAGCAGCATTAGCGACCGCTGCCATACCGAAGCCACTAGCAATAGTTACGCCAAGCTGACCAATAGTGTTTTGAAACTGATTTGCGCTACGACGCATGCTCGACGACATTTTCTTAAATCGCTTGTCTACTTGGTCAATGTCTTTACGAAAAGCCGCTGAGTTCATTCGCAAGCGTACCGCTAACGTTCTTAATACTGCTGTTGCCATGTCGTAAACTCCTACGGTAATTTAAAGCGAATGATGCGGTTCTTTAGTCGTTGTTTTAGTCGCTCTGCTATCTGCGTTTCTTTGCCGTCGAAGGCTGGACGCATAAACGGTCTTTCTTTAGTCGGGCCAAATCTGCCAGACTTCGTGCCAAATTCGTTTTGTAGAGCGTATGCAGGTTTTCTATCACCGGCCTTGTTAGCTGTAGCCCGAGCGTTACGCTTATACTTTCCACGTTTGTCTGTTCCAAAACGGACGTCACACACAAGGTCTTGCGGCTTAACGTGACCGTTGGTTATTCTTCCTGATCGCAGTAGTGACTCTGTGTCTGTTAAGTCCTGGCGTCGGATGTTGCCCTTGACGTTTGCCATCACGGGTTTCATGGTTGACGTCATCGCGGATTTACCTTCTTCTGTCCGAAGCTCTTTATCCATCCGCAAGAATTCTTTTTCTATGTCCCGCAAACCCTCAACCGTGAACTCGTTGTATATTTTTCCATTGCGAACTCGTACCGTGAAATCATTAGCCATTCTGTAACTCCGCGATACGTTTAAATATGTTCATTTGTTGTTGATTGCTTTGGCGTCTATTACTGTGTCGGCTGTATAACGCAAAGAAGTCATTAGGTTGAGCTGGCTTGCCACCTTTCTTACCACCGTTGACGTTGACCAACGTCGAAGCAATAAGCCCAGCCCTGTAGTCTTCCCGGACGGAGCCCCAAGGCTCCAGACCAAAAAACACCATCCACTCCATCAACTCAGCACTTTCTATCTGCGTCTCTAATTGTCTGACTGTCATACCCAATGCGAGTGCCAGGCGAAACTTAAATCGCCGCACTGGGTCTTTTAGTTTCCCTCTGCAATGCCTAAGTCTTCGTCGGCCATGCCTGACAGCTTTCTAACTTCATCAAACAACCTGTTTATAACTAGGCCGTTTTTCTTACCTAGGTCTTTTGCCTCGCTAGACTTAAACAACTTGTCGCCGTTTTCATCTACCAGACAGTTCACTACAAGTCTGGCGCGCATGTTTACAAGGTCTTGGCTAACACCCAGGCTAGCCTCAAACTCATCACGCTCTGCTGCTGACAGTCCTCTTAGTCGGACACTCCCTCCCCATTCTTTGACCTCTACGTCAACGAAGTTAAAGTCAACTGCACCTAAAATCTGATCTCTACTTAATGCCATTTGTTCTCTCCTGCTTAAAAAAAAACGAGACACCCAGTTACGAGTGTCCCGCTATATTTTACAAAGTACCGTCGGTGTCGAATGTAACCGCGCCATCAATGTTGATGGAAACGTTGACTGTGACTACATCTTCCAGTGGTTGGCTGATGCTGTAGCTTTGTATGTATCCGCTGAATTCACACGCAGCTAGACCTGTGCTTGCGTCTGCCCACACAACGACGAAGTAAACCTTCGCGCCGGATGAATAAGACGACTGCATAAGTGCTTGTGCTGCTTGTGCTGACGAATCTGGAACCCAGTTAAGAGCAACGTCGATTGTGCCGCTGTCTTTCTGACCTACCAGTTTTCCTTTGTACGCCGATCCATACTTGGCGACTTCAATGACGTTCGCGGAAAGTTCCATATCACCGATATTTTGAACTTCACCTACGAGGTCACCTGAAGCCAAGCTGGCGAGTGTGTGACTACTCGATTTAGCGTACAGCTTAGTTTCTTGCCCAGTAAAGGGCGCTTGAATTGCTGCCATTAGCTAGCTCTCCTTAATAATTAAGACTAAGTCTAAAGTTGATGTGTAAAGTTGAAGTGTCTCTTCAAAATCGTTGACGATGTTGTGACATCTGCATCCCTGTATTAAGTCACCACTCTGTGTTGTCGACAGTCCGTTCATTGAAGTCGTGAGTGCTTGAGTAATCTCACGCATCTCGGAGTACTTCTCTGCAAAGACTGTTAGATCAACTTGATAACGACGTAACGCCGATACACCCCCGGCAACCAGGCTTTCGATCCCGTCTTGTACTGTATAAACAATGCAAGGCTTGTCGACTTCCTGCGGTAGCCGTTGGGGGTAGACGCCGTTCGTAGCTATCTTTGAAGTGATGCTTGAATCAGCCAGGATGTAGCTGCGAATAGATTGATCAATCATCTGACATCCTCCGCGTAGATCACCACGTTCTGACGTTTGCCCTTTGGGTCTGCACTAGACAGAACCTCAAGCAAACGACCAGCGACGCTTATCTGCGCTCCAGGATTTAGCAGCTCAAGCTCTGGGCTGTATCTAAACTGAAGCTCAAATTCGATGCGGCTCATTAACTGACCATTTTCTGCGCGTTCTCTAAAAGTACGTTGTTTGATGCTGCACTTGTGAGTGACAGTATCAGCAGTCATAGTATGGTCGAGCGCACCGTAAGCATCGGGCGATGTCGAGCGTTGATAGATGGTTGCTGTGTGTCTGAGTGAACCTGCTCTCATACTGCCTCCTTACGCTAGGCGTAGACGGTAGGGAGAGAGGAGGTCATCAGCACCTTTCGGGGCTTTCACAAGCGCCAAACCAGCATTATCAATGATGCCGTCTTCCCGGTATTCGTATAGTGACGCTGTCACCAACAAAATAGCCTGTTTAACGGAAGCCGGGACACTGACTGATCCATCGAGCGCATACGTCACCGCAATGTGCTTTGGCTCAGTCGTCGCATCAGTCGGCCAGACCTCACCCATTGCCGGGTAAAGAAAAGCCCTGTCGGTCGCGCCTACTAGCCGATACTTTGAACTTGCCAGCGTTTGCTGGGCATAGTCCGTATCATAGTAAGTGACCGAAGTGATGCTAGTAATCTTACCGCCTGGTAAGTACAAGCCAAGCTTGTCGCGATGATTGCGAACTGGGAACACATCGAAGTAAACCGTCTTCGAGCCTGTTGTCCAGGCGCGATTGGTAAAACTCTCTGCGTACTCAGTCGCAACTGAGATCATACGCTCAATCTCGGTCTGCTCATCACTGTCAACAGTACTAGGCAGACGCAAGTGCAATCGCGCTTCTGCAAAGGTCACGGGGTCTGCCATAGCATGTCTCCTTCAACTTCAACAAATTTAAGCGTGGTTAACGCCAACAACTTTAAGTGCGCTAGCGTCCAACACCATAGAGCCAGTACGGCGTCTGGTGTAGAACATGATGCTGCCAGGCGTCGTGTACGGGTCGCGTAACATTGAAACGCCTACACGGTCTACAATCTGGAAAGCACGAGCAAAGTCACCGAACAAGATAGGCGCTGAATCAGCAGCTTCGTCGATGTCGTCCATGTCTTCATTGATCACGATTGAATGCCCGAACAGAGAAGTAGCACCTGCTTGCGTAAGATCACGCTGCAAGAAGTACTCGTTGTCGCCGTTCTTCAGATTCATCAGAGCCTGATGAGTTGTACGGTTCATCATCCAACGAGCGTTGGGCAGGTAACCTGTCTTCATTGACTTCACAACAGTTCGCAAGAACTCGATGATTGCCGCGTCAGTACCACCTAGCGCGTTGTTCACGCCAGTGCTGATCACTTGGTAAACACCAGTGCTGTCATTAGCTGCCGCACTTGCATCGAGTGTCAGACCGTTCAGGATGCCAACAGGCTTGTTGGTGCCGTTGCCAGACAAGAAAGCTACGCCTTCAGCTTCAGCAAATTGACGAGCGATTTCGCCAGTTAACCAAGACTCAACGTCGAAGAAACCGTCTTCGATCATGTGCTGGTAAACGCGAGGGCGAGCGTATACTTCACCGAAGGTGGCAGTTCTTTGTGCCAGCTCTGGAGAGTTAGTCTGTGCCCGTGCGGTAGTCTCACCGACCCAGCCAGACGCTGCGTCACCGATTGATACCAATTGCTTGACGTCGGTAGTCGCAGCAGAAACTACTGAACAAACCTGTCGAAGCGGAGAAATCTCTTTTTCGAGTTTGATGATTTCTTGTCTCAACTCTTCAGGTAGAGCGTAGCCGCCCTGTGCGTCAGTGCTGATCTGTAAATCAGTGCCTTTTGCGCGAAGACCGTCAATGCCGTCTTTTACAAAAGTCTTAAATATTTCTTTGTGTTCCATATCTTTTTCATCTCCAAGATTACGGATGAATGCGGGAGCAGCTTGCTTGGCTTTAATCTCTTCGAGATCGGCCTTGATGGCTACTAGTTCTTCTGATGCTTTTGTCGCTTCAGCTTTAAGAGACTCATTTTCTGCGGTGACTTCTTCGTTTTTTATAACGACTGCATCGATAGTCTTTTCAACGACCTCGAGGCTTACGTCCTCAACAGCAACTACGTCTTCGACTTTTTGAATTTCTTCAGTCATAGGAATTTTATCCATTGCTTTTTTTGGATTTGATGCTGTTTAATTTACTCAGCATCGCCTTGAGTCTTTGATTGTCTATCTCGATTTGAGCGTCACGCTCATCATGAGTTTTCTCAATCAACTCCTCTTCTTCATCGACATCGAGAGACTTGAAGCCGTCAGCTAGAATGGCTTTTGCTTCTTTTCTTGAGAGCCCGGCGTCACGCAGGACAGTCTCTAATTCTCTAATGTTGACTTCCCCGTCTGCATTCTTAACACCCATTACCTGGGCTTCAGAATTAGCCGGGATAACAACCAAGCTGACTTCGTGTAATTCGATGTCAACTAAGCGATTAACTTTTGCTTTCGCGTCCCACTCTTCTTCGTTGACGCGGTAACCAATCGACATGCTATTGATCGCGCCATCTTGGAGTAGGGCATAAGCTTCATCAGCGTCCCTCACGCCTTTCGTCAGTGAACCTTCGACGTAGAGACCTTTCTGGTCTTCTTTCATCTCAATCCACTTACCAATGGGCCGGTGCATGTCGTGATGTAACAACATGGCTGGCATTGTTTTTTCTGTGTTGTGTTTGTTAAGGCTTTTGTTAAATGCCCCTTTTTCAACAACATCACCAACTCGGTCAGTATTACCGAATGTAGACGCATAGCCCGAAAACTTGCGTGTGTCGTCGTCGGCATATACTTTGATATCCTGCAAAGTAAATACTTTCTTCATAGCTACCTCATTGGTTGTTTGTTCAGAGATACTGCTCATCAGTAGGCTCCTGTTGTTGTTCTTGTTGATCCTGGGGCTGTGGAGAGTCTTCAGCGCCAAACGTTAAGTTGTTGCTGTCACTGACGTAATCGTCACCACCTTCTCGTGGGTTCATATCAAGTCGTGCGCGTACTTCGTTGGGAGACATCACGCCCATTGTTAGCAATTTGCTGTAGGCCTCGACCTCACCTGTGAAGTCGCCTCGAATTAGCTCACTAACGTCAAACTTAAAGCAGCGAGTACTGTCACCTAAGAGCTGGTGATCCATGCGGTTTTCAAAAGCTTTGAGATACGGGCTAATGGCAGACTTGTAGAAGTCCAACCCTTGCGCCTCAATGTTTGAGAACGTAGCGCGTGACAAGTCAGCAACCATGTGCGGAGGTACGCGGAAGATGCCACATATCTCTTCTCGCGAAAGCTTCCTGGTCTCGATGAGCTGTACGTCGCCCGGCGACATACTGATAGCCTCAAACTTGACGCCAGCCTCTAACAAAGCAACGCGGTTAGCGTTACGAGTGCCAGCGTGAGCAGAATCCCACGACTCTTTCAAGTTCTTGTAGGCGTCGTCGCTCAGTGTGCCGTCGACCTGAAGAACACCACGCGGTGTACTGCCATTTGAGAAAACGTTATTAGCGTGATCACGTTGTTCGATAGCACCGCCAAGTAAGCTGCCTTGATAGGCAATTGGAGAGATACCTTTTATACCGTCTAAGGTCATACCCTTGAAATGCAAGACTTCGTCTGGCGTTAGCACCATTGTTCGCTCACGGCCGTTTTCACCAATCGTCACGTTGTAAGTGATCACATTTTGATGTTCGATGTTGACGCTGACAGAGTCGACCGGGATAGGGTGTAACCCGACGATGCGACCGGACTCACCGCGCACGATATACGAGTAGCTGTTACCGCGTAGGCAGAGATTAACGACCTGCATTTGCCAGAATTCTTGTGCAGTTTGCCAATCGTTTGGTGAGCGATGCACTAGCGAGTGCATGATGTCTGTCCACAAGTGGCTCTTAGTCACCCTGTCTTGGCTCAACTTATATAAGTGACAGGGTAAAGTGCTGACTGTCTCACTCAACACTTTGATGCACGAGTAGACAGTCGAAAGCCGCATCGCAGTCTCAGGACTGACTGCACTCATCGACGGATTGTCTCCGCGTATCAATTCCATCAACGCAGGACTATCGAGACTGTAGCTTTTCTGTTCAGCCGCCTGTGCCTTCCGATTCCAAAATGCCATAGCCGGCTCCTAAAGTGTTCGTATACCACGCGATTCGTAGGGTGATGGCGCGAGCCCTGCGTGAACCTTCATTCGTCCCAGGGCCATGATGATCGCGATGATTGAGTCTATTTTGTTGGCTGGGGCGTCTTTTTTGACTTTAATATTGTCGTTGACGTCAGACCAAATTACAGCGTTACCAGCCATCCAAGATACGACCGGGTCTTGGCCGTGTACTAGACGTTTGCTGAGAACAGCTTTTTCAAATTCTTTTGCGGGGTCACTCATGTTCATGATGTTCTGTGGGAACTTGACCATTGGTAGTCCCTGGTCGAGTAATTCACTAACCAGTTCATGAGCGCCGTAGGGGTCGAATGCAATTTGTTTTACGTGAAACATCTCGCACGTTTCGATTATTTTTTCTTTGATGTATCGCAGATCGGTGACCGACCCATCAGTCGCGACAATGTACCCCGCTTCCATCCACTCCCGGTACTTAGCGCCCATTGCTCCCGACTTATCGACGATGGTGTCCATCGGTAAGTAGTTGTAGACGTATGGGTATAGCTCGCCGTCTTTTTGGAACAACAAAGCTACCGACGCAAAGTCATTAACGGATGCAAGGTCGAGACCCATATAACAAGGCTGACCCTTCCAGCTCTCAAGCGGCGGTCTGGGTTTGTCACAGGCTTCCCAAGCGCCCATTGATAACCAGGCGCTATTGGTAGAACACCAAACGTTAAGTCGTTTCGTTTTAAAGTTGGTCTCAGCACTCGGTGATTCTTCAGCTTGCTTTGCGAGACGAGCGAGGTCGTCAGGCTGAACGCTTACGCCATAGTTTGGGTTAGCTTTTTGCCAGACTGCCGGGTCTCTCCAATCGTCACCGTCATCGATGCCGTACACCATAGAGAAAAAGCTATCGTCATCGACGAGTCCTTGAAGCACCTTTAGCGAGTAGTCGCGAACCTGGTAGCAGATGCCTTCTCTGTCGACTCCAGATGTACTGATTGACAAAAACAGAGGTCGCTCACGGGCACCAGAGGCGATATTAAGCACGTCATAGACATCTGGTGTTTTATGAATGTGTAACTCATCAACAACACTGAAACTTGGATTTCGACCTTCCAGGCTGCCAGCGTCTGCACTTAGCGGTTCAAACTTACTGTTCGTCGCCTGGTGGCTGATGCTGCTCCGATGTACAGTCAAATGCTGTGATAAGTGCTTACTTGCCCTAACCATCGCTTGAGCATCGCCAAAGACAATTCGTGCCTGATCGCGGCTGGTTGCGGCTGAGTAAATTTCTGCGCTGCTCTCAGAATCAGCTATCAAATGATAGAGACTAAGCACACTGCACAAAGTACTTTTGCCAGACTTCCGGGGAACTTCGATATAGACAGAACGACGCAAACGTAACCCGTCGGGTCTCATCCAGCCGTATATTTGGCTGACCAGGAACATCTGCCAGCTCTCAAGCTCGATAGGCTCACCGGCCTTTGGGCCTTTTAAGTGATTAAGAAAATTAGCAAAGCGAATAGGTCGTGCTGCTGCGTTTTCATCAAACGTAATGTCTTTGCGTTTTTTCATATCTAACGCATGCTGACAGCTTAGTTTGATGTTGTTGCAGACGACAATCTTCCCGGCGACGACGTCTTTAGCGTAGCCCCAAGCTTGTTTGCAGATTTGCTTGTCTGTCTTTACAGACATTACTTGTTCCTATCGTTCCAAAGATTGAAAAGCGATTTAACTTTCTCTTCTAACACGTCGACTCGTGCCATTAGCCGACTAAGCGTCATCACGAGTACGATGAAGCCGAGCAAAGGGCCCCAGTATTCGTTGACGACGGATATGTCCATTTTGTGACCTCACTATTTTTTCCGAAGCGTCATTAATTTGTCAGCGCCCCGGATGCCGAAGCTTGCGCTAATTGCCAGGAACAATAGGTATGTGTACCACTCATCTAGCTCTGACAGAACGACGAAAGCGTGACGAACGCGCTCAATGATTTCAGGGTCATCACTTACGATCCCATAGAAAATAGCCAGCAAAGGCAGCGACAAAATGAGAGTCCAAAATTCATCTTTATAGCTCGATGCCGAAGCATCAGCCATCTTTGACTCCCACTCGGCTCCGTTTTTGATGACTTGGAGCTGTTGCTCATGCTTTGCCTGACTCTTTTCTGCTCTGTTGTTGAGGAATGTTTTTCCTAGTTCTGCAACAGGGCCAAGTAGTGTTAACAAACTCATAAAGCCTCCTATCGACCTTTTTCCAGGATGTAGTCGCGTATGATGGCTAGATCAGCCTTAATCTCTTGTAAGTCTTCTTTTGTGGTATTCGCGCCAGCTTCCAAAACAGCGACTCGCGCAACAAGGGGCTGTACGGTTGCGATGTCTTTTTGCACTTGAGCCACTTCTTGGCTGCTACTACCCGCGATATAGATCATTCCGACAATAGCAGTGAGGATCGGCCAGCCGACCATAAACCAATTTTTGTGCCCTTCATCCATTTAAGAAATCCTCGAATGTGTTTACTGGCTCTTCTGTTCGAGCATTAAGATTTGATCGACTACTAGCTGTTAGGCCGTATTCGCGAAGCAGTCTGTTGATGTTCGCAAACGCCTGATTGAGCGGGGTAATAGCCGGGTGCGGTTTGATAACAGGATCACCATTAATGTTTTGAGTAGTGATCAATTCGCCTTCATTCAAAATTGTCTTTCGGAGGCGTAGATACATCGCCACCTGGTCACTCAACAACGACAAAGCTAGACCGTCGACTCTAGTACCTACACCCATTTCTTTCATGTATTGAGTGACTTGATCGAATAGCTGCGCCGAGAGTGGGTCTTCATCTAACCAAGACGGTCGATCAGGCAGACAGACGTCTAGCTTTGGTTCGTTTGGATTTGTTCTGTCGGGGCGTAACGTACCGTTCAGTGCTTTTATGGCGGTCGGCTTTCGAGGTCGTCCTGCTGCGCTGCTCATCAGAGATTCACAACCTTTCCGATCACAGACCTGACAAGCTCTTGCGCGTCTTCGGGCAGTTCCTCTTCACCTGGATCTGGGTCATCGATCTCGACGTACTCGCTGCCGATTACTGAAACGAC
>Ga0208134_1001630_pt1 | contig 12719 bp, 13 predicted proteins | sample VirMetDEL_Mar_31_FD_184515 | JGI IMG/M metagenome (GOLD analysis project Ga0208134, IMG submission 184515) | Aqueous microbial communities from the Delaware River and Bay under freshwater to marine salinity gradient to study organic matter... | ecosystem: Environmental > Aquatic > Marine >... | reverse complement strand
ACAGAATTTCCAACAGAAGATTTATTACCAGAAAATCCTTTTGTAACTGCATCTAATACTACATTAAAAATTAATTTTCCAAATGGTAATTTACAAGTAAATGATTTTGCAAGATTTAGAAATGTTAAATCTCCGGTAGGTGGTGTTGCAATATCAACACTACAAATGTCTACAACATTAAATGGGGCAATAACGGATACCGCTACTACAATTAATTTAACTGATGGATCACAATTTCCTACTTCAGGGTTTATTGTAATTGAAAAAGTTTTAACTTCTTCTGACACAAGTGATCCGTTAAAAGTTGGGACATACCAAAATGAAGTTATACAATACACAGGAAGATCTACACATCAATTGACTGGTTGTACTAGAGGAACAAGTGCACCTTACAGAGGAGTTTCTCCCGAATCGACAATTGCCGGATCTCATTCTAATTTAGCAAAAGTTTTTGGTTGTTATAAAGTTGTTTCTTTAAATGAAACATCAGTTCCAAGTACAGGTCAACCATCTACAACTACACAATTTGATGGTATAAATGTTACGTTAACTAACGCTGCATCAAGCACAGAAACAGGAGGCGGTTTACAGTGTACAATTGGGCCCGTTAATGATAGAGGTTAATTATGTCAGGCGTTAAAAAATACGATTATAGCACACTAACTACAGCGATAAGGGATTACACAGAAGTAAGTTCTGATGTTTTAACTACAACCGTTGTTGATGGAATTATTATGGCTGCGGAATTTAGAATTTATCAAGAGCTTCCTATGGACTCTCAAAGATTTGTTCAAGAAGGTACGTTAGCAGCTGATGATAACACAATTAATTCTCCTGCCGGAGCTTTATTTATTAGAGGTGTTGAAGTATTCAACTCTACTTCAGCGACTACTGGTAATGGGACGTGGTTAGAGAAAAAAGATCAGACATATTTATCAGAGTACACAGACAGATTAACAGGACCTGAAGGTGATTTAACAGCGCAAGATGTTACAGGATTTCCTAAATATTACGCTATGTTTGGTGGTGCAGACAATACGACAGATACTTCATCAGGAGGTATGTACATAGCTCCTACACCTGACGCTAATTACAAATTTAGAATTTATTATAATAAAATGCCAAATGGCCTTGGGTCTGGAACTGGTTTTAATAACAATACTTACTTAAGTACTTATTTTCCTCAAGGGCTTTTATATGCATGTTTGGTAGAAGCATTTGGGTATTTAAAAGGTCCAATGGATATGTTGACATATTATGAAAATAGGTATAAAAATGCACTACAACAGTTTGCAGGTATGCAACTTGGAAGACGAAGACGAGACGATTATACTGACGGAACAGTTAGAATACAAGTTAAGTCCCCGTCTCCATAACAAGGAGAAAAAATTATGGCAATAACATCGGCAGTATGTAATAGTTTTAAAGCAGAAGTCTTACAAGCTTTACACAATTTTACAGCATCATCTGGAAACTCATTTAAAATAGCTTTATACACAAGTTCTGCTACTTTAAATAAATCAACTACAGCTTACAGTGCTACAAACGAAATTTCTAACACATCGGGATCTGCTTATTCTGCAGGTGGTGCCGCACTTACAAGTGTGACTCCTGCTTTATCTACAGACACAGCGTGTTGTGACTTTGCAGATGTTAGTTTTACTTCTGCTTCATTTACAGCTAATGGTTGTTTAATATATAACGATACAAACGCTGATAGAGCAGTTTGTGCAATTGCATTTGGTGGAGACAAAACTGTATCAAGTGGAACTTTTACAATTCAATTTCCAACAGCGGACGCATCTAACGCAATCCTTCGTATAGCATAAGGAGGAATCCCTTATGGCATCAACCTGGGGTACTAATACTTGGGGATCCAACGAGTGGGGTGACGACAATGTTACCGTTATTCTTTCAGGACAATCAACAACATCATCAGTAGGTTCTTTAGAAGCTTTTAATGAAGAAGGTTGGGGTAGACAAGAGTGGGGTAATTCTGCTTGGGGTGTAGAATATGCTGTACAACCAACAGGCGTACAATCAACATCCTCGGTCGGAAGTGTTACTGCTTTTGATATTCAAACTGTTATACCAACAGGAGTAAGCGCAACATCAAGTGTCGGCTCTCCTACACTAGCTTTGGAATCAATTATAGTTCCTACAGGTGTACAGGCTCAAACAGAACTTGGCGATTTTGATAACGCCGGTACTTTAGTTGGTTGGGGTAGAAATGGTTGGGGTGAAGAACCTTACGGAGATTCATTTAATAAACTGGTTCAACTTGCAGGATTAAGTACAACATCAAGTGTTGGATCATTAACAGCTGCAATAGAAAATTTTGTTTTTCCAACAGGAGTAAGTGCAACATCAAGTGTAGGCAGCTTAACACCTATTATAGATTGTGTGGTGATACCGACAGGTGTATCAGTTACTTCTAGTGTTGGTGCTCCAACAGTAATACAAACCACTGTTGGATTAACAGGTCTTAGTACAACAGCTTCAGTTGGAGGAATAGTCCTTGATGCACTAACTGTTGAATTAAGTGGTCTTTCTACAACTTCATCTGTAGGTTCAGTACAAGAACAAATTTCTGAAATTCCAACAGGTCAACAAGCAACATCTAGTGTTGGTTCATTAACATTGGAAATAAAAGTTCCATTAACAGGTGTTTCTAGCACCGCAGCTGTTGGTACGATAACTCCTGAATCGATGACTGTAGGTTTAGACGGACAAGAGCTAATATCTAGTGTAGGAAATGTTGCTCCATTAGGATATGGAGACGTTGACATCACTGGAAATACTAATTATAATGGTGTTGACGTTACGGGAAATACATCGTATACAGACGTAACACACGTAGCTTAGGAGAACAAAATTATGGCATCAACTTACACACCTTTAGGCGTTGAATTAATGGCAACCGGCGAAAACGCTGGTACTTGGGGAACAAAAACTAACACTAATTTAAATATTGTAGAACAAATTTCTGGTGGGTATATCGCAAAAAGCATTGCGGGTGGTGCACAAACTACAGCTCTTTCAGTTTCTGATGGATCAACTGGTGCAGAATTAGCACACAGAATGATTGAGTTTACTGGTTCAATTTCTGGAAATCAAATTGTTACAATTCCGTTAGATGTTCAAAACTTTTATTTTTTAAGAAATTCAACATCAGGTGCTTACACTGTTCAGTTTAAATATGCATCTGGTTCAGGAGACTCGTTTACTTTTTCAGCAACAGACAAAGGTGATCAAATTATTTTTGCAACAGCAAATGATGGAACTAATCCTGATATAGATACATTAGCAATTGGAACTGGTGATGTAACTTTAACAGGAACACAGACTTTAACAAACAAAACTTTAACAGACCCTATATTAAGCCCTACTGCAACAACAGCTGGTAAGGTAGAATTTTTAGAAGGCACAAACAATGGTACAAATAAAGCAACACTAATAGGTCCAGCTGCAACAGCCGATGTTACAGTGACACTGCCGGCAGCAACTGACACACTAGTTGGAAAAGCTACAACAGATACTTTAACAAACAAAACTTTAACTAGTCCTGCAATAGGAACAAAAATTTCAGATACTAATGGAAACGAATTAATTAATCTTACTGCAACAGGTTCAGCAGTTAATGAATTTACTTTAGCAAATGCTGCAACAGGTAATGGTCCAATTTTATCAGCAACAGGTGAAACTAATGTTGATATAAATTTAAATCCTAAAGGAACAGGAACTCTTAAGTCAGGAACAGCTGCAGTAAAAATAGCTGGTAAAGAAACTATTTGGGTTCCCGCTTCAGCTATGTATGGAAATACTACAAATGGTGCAGAAGCTGGACAAACAGAATTAAGTAATGGTCCAGAATTAAAAACATTAGATTTTGATAAAGACTCAGATGAGTTTGCACAATTTGCTATTGCTTTTCCTAAATCATGGAATGAAGGTACAGTAACTTTTCAAGCTTTCTTTACAGCAAATACAACAAATACAGGTACAACAGTATTTGGTGTACAAGGTGTTGCATTAGCGGATAATGGAGATTTAAATACAGCTTTTGGTTCAGCACAATTTAATTCAGCAAAAGCTATGAGTGGAACAGCCAACGATTTAGCAGTAACAGCAGAAAGTAATGCGATTACAATTGGAGGTTCACCTGGTGCAGATGAGTATGTTTTCCTTCAAATTTTTAGAGATGTGTCAGCAGATAGCTTAACAGCAGATGCAAAATTACTAGGTGTTAAATTATTCTTTACTACTGATGCAGCTAACGACGCATAAGGAATTTAGATATGAGAGAAAAATTAAATCAATCTCTTACCGTTGAAGGCAAGAGTTCAAATAAAAAAAAATTAACTCGAGGAAAATCTTTTGGTTATCAAGTCTTAGGATTTGGTTCCGGAGGAGGAGTCAGTATATCCCCCTTTACCGCTAATTATTTAGTGGTTGCAGGTGGTGGAGGTGGAGGTTTTTCAAGAGCAGGTGGTGGTGGAGCTGGAGGTTTATTAACTTCTTTTTGTACTCCAGCCAGTGCTATGACTTTAGATGGTACTGCATTACCTGTAACAGTAGGTGCTGGAGGAGCAGGAGGTACTTTTCCTTCAACAGTTAACACGAGTGGTAGTAATTCTGTATTTAATGGACAAACAGCAGTAGGTGGTGGAGCTGGGGCTAACCCTGCTATTAATCCAAAATTTAACGGTCTGCCAGGAGGTTCTGGAGGTGGTGGAGTAGGAGCTGGTGGTAACCCTAGTAATGCTGGTGGTTCCGGAACAGCTGGTCAAGGTAATGCAGGAGGATCTGGTTCACCAAGTGCTAACTATGGTGCTGGAGGAGGTGGTGGAGCAGGAGCTACTGGACAAAACGGTTGTTCAGGAGATGCTGGAGATGGTGGTAATGGATCAGCTAATTCTATTACAGGTGCTTCAACAACATATGCCGGAGGTGGTGGAGGTGGTCGTTATACACAAGGTAGTGGTTCTAGGGGTGAGGGAGGAACAGGAGGTGGTGGTGATGCTGGTGATAATACTATTAATGCACAAGCTGGTAGAATAGGTTTAGGTGGCGGCGGAGGTGGTGGTGCATTTACTAATACTTCTTGTAGTGCTGCTACAGATCAAGGAGCAGCAGGTGGTTCAGGTGTTGCAGTAATTAGAGTTCCTTCATGTCAAGGAGTTACAGTAGTAACTACTCCAGGTGGTGGAGTAAGTTACATAGCAACTCCAGGTGGTCACGATCAAATAGCAACTTTTTCAGCTTCAGGATGTATATCATTTGAAGCAGGAGACCCGACTGTAATTTCAGCTGATTATTTAGTAGTATCAGGTGGTGGTGGCGGTGGTTTTGGTTCTCCAGGTGATGGTGGTGGTGGAGGTGGAGCAGGTGGTATTTTAAGTTCTTATTGTACACCATCAAATGCTTTACTTATTGGAAAAGGAGGTCATCAAGTAGAAATTGGAGCTGGTGGATCTCCCGGAGCAACTTCGGATGGAACAGGTGCCGCTTTAGGTACAGGAAATAAATCAAGATTTTTAACAATAAGCAGTTGTGCTGGAGGGGGTGGTGGACCTTTAGGAGGTGCTGGAGGTCCTGGAGCTTCTGGTGGTGGAGCAGGTGCTCAAAACGGTTCAGGAGGAAATTCAGTATGTGGTCAAGGTAACCCTGGAGGAGGTGGAAGTCCAGGTGGGTCTAGTCCAAATAGTAGAGGTGGTGGTGGAGGTGGTGCTTGCGCTGCTGGAGGTGGAAGTGCAGGTCCAGGTGGAGCAGGTAGAGCAACTTCAATTACAGGTTCTTCAACAACATTTGCTGGTGGTGGTGGAGGTGGACACAGACCTTCATCAGGAAGTGGTGGATCAGGCGGAGCTGGTGGTGGTGGAAATGGTGGATCACCGGGACTAGCACAAGCGGGTACAGCTAACACTGGTGGTGGTGGAGGTGGTGGTGGAGGTCCTTCACCTAATGCACCTAATGGAGGTTCAGGTATTGTAGTAATACGTGTACCAGGAGCAACAGGTGTTGCAGCAGCCCCAGGAAGTAATACGGTCGCAACTTTACCGGGTCCAGCTGGAGGATGTAAAGTAGCAACCTTTAATGTATCTGGTACTTTGACAATAAGTTAAAATTAATTTATAGTACAAAAAATTTAAGGAGTATAAAATATGGCACATTTTGCAGAGTTAAAATCACAAATAGACCCTACGGGATTTACAACAGACACGCATTTGGTGGTAGAAAGAGTAGTAGTTGTTGGTAATGATATTCCAGCTAATGGTGGTATTCTAGCCGCTAATGATATGCATGTTGATGGAGAAACATGGTGTATTAATTTTTTTAAAGGTGGCGTATGGAAACAAACTTCTTACAACAATAATTTTAGAAAAAGTTATGCTGGGGTTGGAATGGTTTATGATCCTTCAAAAGACAAATTTATAAGTCAACAACCTTTTGCTTCATGGTCTTTAAATGCTGATGATAATTGGCAAGCACCTGTAACTTATCCAACAGTTGTAAATGACGGTGCAGATCCGATTGTTTGGTCATACTTAATTAAATGGAATGAAACAAAATATAATGCTGACAACACCAAAGGTTGGGAAGCAACTAAAACTAATGATGAATCAGAAACTCCTTCGGTATACGATTGGAATGGTTCAGCTTGGATAGATTCTTAATTTTTACTCTTTACTCTTAAATCTATTTACGATAAAACATATGTATAAAGACATATGAATCTAACTAATAATTTTTGGTATTATAAATCCGCAATTCCAGAACGTATCTGTGATGACATTGTAAAATACGGTCGTCAGCTACAAGATCAAATGGCAGTTACTGGTAATATGGGCGATAAGAAATTAAATAAAAAAGAAATAAAAGATTTAAAAAAGAAAAGAAATTCTGATGTTGTATGGATAGAGGACAGATGGGTTTATAGAGAAATACAACCTTATGTAAAAGATGCAAATACAAGTGCCGGTTGGAATTTTCAATGGGACCATTCTGAACCTTGTCAATTTACAAAATATACAAAAGGACAATTTTATGATTGGCATTGTGATGGATGGGATAAACCTTATCAAACAGGAGAAGGAAATCCACTAAACGGTAAAATTAGAAAGTTATCTGTTACAGTAACATTATCAAATCCTAAAGATTATAAAGGTGGAGAATTAGAATTTGATTTTAGAAACACAGACCCTGAAAAAAAACGTAATATACATAAATGCATAGAAATATTGCCTAAAGGATCTTTGGTTGTATTTCCTGGTTTTGTGTGGCATAGAGTATGTCCTGTTAAAAGTGGAGAAAGAAACAGTTTAGTTATTTGGAATGTAGGGTGGCCGTTTAAATAAAAAATTATGAAAAAAAAGAAAACAAGAAAAAAATTAAAGAAGCCTTTGTGTGAAAGTACAAACGGATATCCTAAAGAATTAAATTTAGAACATTATTTTTCATCCCCTATTTGGTTTGCAAATGCACCAAAGTTTGTAGATAGTTTAAACAAAGCATCTGATAAATATATTGAAGCAGCTAAAAATAATTTAAAACCAGAACTTGATAAACGTAATAAAACCTTTGGTAATAAAGGAGATATGGGTAGTGTATTTCATTCAACGTCATTAGTTGGCGACCCTGATTTTAAAGAACTACAAGATTATATAGGTGCAACAACACATAATTTATTAGATGAGATGGGTTTTAATTTAACTAATTATAAAGTTTTTATGACAGAAATGTGGGTACAAGAATTTGCCGAAAAAGGAGGTGGACACCACACATTACACACTCATTGGAATGGACACATGTCTGGTTTTTATTTTTTAAAAGCTAGTGAAAAAACATCTTTACCTTTATTTGAAGATCCAAGACCCGGAAATCTTATGAATTTATTACCAGAAAAAGATAAATCAAAAATAACTTACGCTTCGGCTGCAATAAATTATCAAGCTAAACCAGGAAAATTAATATTTTTTCCGTCATATTTACCACATCAATATATTGTAGATTTAGGTTACGAGCCATTTAGGTTTATTCATTTTAACTGTCAAGCAATACCGAAAGGAGTTTTAAATGTCGTTTAAAAAAAATAAATATAGTGTTTTAAAAAATGCGATATCAAAAGAATTAGCAGAATTTGTTTATAAATATTTTTTAAACAAAAGAAATGTAGCTAGAGTATTACTTGATTCAAGATACATTTCACCGTTTACAGAATACTTTGGTGTATGGAATGATGATCAAGTCCCTAATACTTATTCACATTATGCAGACTTAGCAATGGAGACATTGTTACAAAGAGTTAAACCCGTTATGGAAAAACACACGGGTCTTAAATTATCTGAAACATATTCTTATGCAAGAATTTATAAAAAAGGTGATGTGCTAGCTAGACATAAAGATAGATTTAGTTGTGAAATATCTACTACATTAAATTTAGGTGGGGACCCATGGCCAATATATTTAGACCCTACTGGTAAAATAGGTCAAGCTGGCATTAAAGTTGAGTTAGATCCAGGAGATATGTTGATATATTCTGGATGTGATCTTGAACATTGGAGAGAAGAATTTAAAGGAGAAAATTGTGCACAAGTTTTTTTACATTATAATAAATCTGGATCTAAAAAAGCTAAAGAAAATTACTTAGATAGAAGAGCTTTAATAGGTTTACCTTCTTGGTTTATAGGTGCAAAGTTGACAAAAATTAAAAAATAGTCTATACACTAGGCTTGCAGGGGGATGATCCACCACTGATTCCCTCTGCTTTAAACATATTGAAATCATTTACAATCTGATATAATACCTAATAAACAGGTTTTTATATGCTACAAAAATTAGGATTTGCTCCAGGATTTAATAAACAAGTCACAGAGACCGGCGCTGAGGGGCAATGGTTTGATGGTGATAATGTACGTTTTAGATATGGTTCACCTGAAAAAATAGGTGGTTGGCAGCAATTAGGACAAGATAAATTAACTGGTGCAGCTAGGGCTATCCACCATTGGGATGACAATGCTGGTATTAAATATGCAGCTATAGGAACTAATAGAATTTTATATGTATATTCTGGTGGAACTTATTATGACATCCACCCAATTAGAACTACTCTAACAGGAGCTAATTTTACAAGCACATCATCATCTACAACTGTAACAGTTACATGTAGCGGGGTGCATGGGTTAGCAGATAACGATATTGTTTTATTTGATTCTGTTAGTGGTGTGACTGCAGTAGGTTCTACTTTTACAGATGCAACATTTGAAGATGTTAAATTTATGGTGACATCCGTTCCAACATCTACAACATTTACTATTACAATGGACAATGCAGAAACAGGAACACCTTTAAGTACGTCAGGATCGGCTTCGGTTTTATGTTATTATACAGTCGGGCCTTCTCAACAATTAGGTGGTTTTGGATGGGGAGCAGGTATTTATGGTGGTACAGCGTTAGGTGCTGCTACAACAACTTTAGCCACAGCTATAACAGATTTAGTAACAACCGATATTGTCTTAACAAACTCTGCAGCATTTCCATCTACTGGAGAAGTAAGAATTGGTACAGAAGATATTAGTTATACATCAAATAATACTACAACTAATACATTAAGTGGTGGTGCTCGAGGTGTAAACGGAACTACAAAAGCTACTCACAGTGGTGGTGCTACAGTTCAAAATATTTCTAATTTTTCAGGTTGGGGTGATCCGGCATCTTCTGACTTTACTATTGATCCTGGTCTATGGATTCTTGATAACTTTGGAACAAAATTAATTGCACTTATTTATAACGGAAGTTGTTTTGAATGGGATGCTTCAGCAGTAGGTGCTGTTAATACACGTGCAACTATTTTAGCAAATGCACCAACAGCTTCTCGTCATGTATTAGTATCTACACCTGATAGACACTTAGTTTTTTTTGGAACAGAGACAACTGTAGGTACAACATCAACTCAAGACGATATGTTTATTAGATTCTCAGACCAAGAAAATATTGATGGCACAGATGCATACACAGTTAAAGCTGAAAATACTTCTGGTACGCAAAGACTTGCAGACGGTTCTAAAATCATGGGAGCTATTAAAGGTAGGGACGCAATCTATGTTTGGACAGATACAGCATTATTTTTAATGAAATTTGTAGGTCAACCATTTACTTTCTCATTTGAACAAGTGGGTACTAACTGTGGGTTGTTTGGTAAGAATGCTTGTATTGAGGTTGATGGATCTGCTTATTGGATGTCAGAGAATGGTTTCTTTACATACGATGGTCAATTAAAATCATTACCTTGTCTTGTTGAAGATCATGTTTACGATGATATAAATGCTACATCTAGAGACCTTATTAATGCAGGATTAAACAACTTGTTTGGTGAAGTAAACTGGTTTTATTGTACAGCAGCATCGGATCAAATTAATAGAGTGGTTACTTACAATTATTTAGACTCATCACCTAAACGTCCTATATGGACAACAGGAACTTTACCTAGAGCAGCGTGGCAGGATTCAGCTGTATTTGATAGACCTCATGCAACTTTTTATAACCCATCTGATGATGCGTCTACGGATTGCACTGGAAACACTGATGGAAGTACGATATACTATAATCAGGAAACAGGAACTGATCAAATAAATGCTGGAGGAGCAGTGACTGCGGTTATAGGAACTATTACCTCTGGTGATTTTGATATAACACAACGTAGAAGTAACACGGGACAAACTGTAGGAATGCCTGATATTAGAGGAGATGGTGAATTTATTATGAGAATTAGCAGATTTATACCAGACTTTATTTCACAGACAGGAAACACTGCAGTTAAATTTAAAACAAGATTATATCCAAACAGTAGTGAGACTACTACAAGTTTTACATGTGACTCTACTACAACTAAAAAAGATGTAAGAGTAAGAGCTAGACAGATTGCATTAGAAGTTGCTAACACAACTACTAATGAAGATTGGAAACTTGGTACATTTAGATTAGACGTACATCCAGGAGGAAGAAGATAATGGCTACTGATCAAGAGATACGAGACGCAGGTTTAAAATATATTCCTCAACAACAATATTTACAAAACCCTTTTGAGTTACCTGTTGAACCAGAGTCACCAGTAGTTAATCAAGGTATTGTAAATACAAACGCTTTTACTGGCGGCGGTGGTGATGGCGGTTATTATGCAGGTCCTGCAAGTGATTTAGTTACAGGTTTTCAATCGACTGTAAATGCTAGACAGAACAGACTTAATAATCCTTCTAATACTTTTTTAGGTTTTAATACTATAAGAGATCAACAATTAACTGGAGCAGACGCAGGAGAATATAGTGGATCTAATATGGCAATTCCTCAAGAACAAACTATGATGGGTAAGGTACAAAGTTTTTTAACACCACAATCTGCTCAAAGTATTTTTGAAGATGGCTATCAAGAACCAAGGTTTAAACCAGGAATAATGGCAAATCTTTTGCCAGATCGGTTTGGAAAATTGCCACAATTAGATCAAGTATTTATTGCACAGAATATGGGTTACACAGGTCCTACTGTGTTTGGTGATAACAAAGGTAATCAAGATCCTTTTGGAGTTAATACTAGATCTGGATTTGGTAACTATGGAGAATTTGTAGATAAAAAAGCTGGACAACTTACAGACACTTTAACTAAACAAGGTGGTAAAATATTTGATAAGTATGCTGTTGACCCTATAACTGGTGAAGTTTTAGATGAAGAAGAATTTAGTTATGATGCTACTACAGGACAATATATAGGAACAAATGCAGCAGCTATAAAAAAAGCAAATCAAATGAATAAATTAAATCTTGTTAAATTAGGTTTCTACACAAATAAAAAACAAGAAAGACAAGATTTACAAAATCAAATTGATGAAAGAAACGCTCGAGAAGCACAAGCGGCAGCAGCCGGTGGTAATTTAGCTCAATCACAAGCAAGAGATCAGGCATTAAAAGATAGAGCTAACAGAGAGTATGCTGCAGGTGGGCAAGACGCTTATTCTAGAGGTACAGCAGGACAACAAAAAGATGGTTCTTACAATGATCCTTTTGAGCCAGGTGGTGGAGAAAAAGATGGTGGGTTTATAGATGGCAGTAATAGAAGACCATTTGCATACGGGGGACTGGCAAGTATTTTATAATGGCAAAAATTGTACAATCATTAACTAGAGCTGAACCAGATTATAACCAAGCTAACTTGCAGTCATTGGTAAGAGATTTAGATGCAGTAATTACAAAATTAAATTCTTCTTTTCAAGAAGAAGTAAAACAGGAGATAGAAGCTAAAAGTTTCTTTTTAGAATAATGGCAGTAGTCAACCAATATAAATTTGTAGGTAAAGATAATGATACTACAGGAAATGCATTAACTGTTTTTGCAACAAACAAACCAGGTGTTAATGAGACTATAATTATTAAGTCTATATTAGTTACATCTGCTGGTACACCAAGTGTAACTGTTACAAACAATAGTATTACGGCTATAAAATCAGCACAGTTGACAGCTAATACAAGTAAAGAATTACTAACCCAACCTCTAATAGTAGAAGGTGGATCTGCTTTTACTATACAATCAAGCACTACTGATTCCTTTGATTTTGCAGTTAGTTTTCTAAACATTAAAAAGGAGAAAATAGACTAATGGAAACATATAACGCTAAAGTAGAAGAAACTTACAGACATAAAAAAACGGGTGAAGTTTTTAAGGAAAGAAAAG
>Ga0208134_1001627_pt1 | contig 12728 bp, 27 predicted proteins | sample VirMetDEL_Mar_31_FD_184515 | JGI IMG/M metagenome (GOLD analysis project Ga0208134, IMG submission 184515) | Aqueous microbial communities from the Delaware River and Bay under freshwater to marine salinity gradient to study organic matter... | ecosystem: Environmental > Aquatic > Marine >... | reverse complement strand
CTTTTAATAAGTAAAGAGGCCCACTTATCTTCTTTACGAGATACAAATGAATATGATTCTGTCATGAAAATCCTTTCTAGTTATTAATTATAATAAAGGATAGTTCACTATTTGTCAACACCCATTACCCAATTTTCTGCTCTATTTTCAGCCTTTCGGATAGAATCATGAAAGACTCTCACTTCCATGTGTGGTGATGATTTTGATACTTTTAGATTCTTGGTGATAAACTCTACGACATATTCACGTACATATGCTTGGGAGACTGCGCTCCACTTCTCTACCAAATACACTTTGGATTTGCGATTTTCAAGCTCATTTTCGCCCCAGTATTCACTTAACAATTTCATATTATATTCTCCTTTAATTTATATCTAAACATATGTTACCAGAAATGGATATTCTTTTTTCATCACATACAAAAAATGGATACACCTGATGCATAAGTTTGGATGGGAAGAATAACATCGTTCCCTCAAGACCAGCATCCATAAAATATTCATACTGTTCTATATAACCTAACATATTTGTGTATTCAAACTCAAAGTTACCAGCTGATGGTTTACTTGAATTTTTTGTAAAAGGAAGTTGTTGTTGTTCCTTGTAGTTTGTTGGAATCCTCATCCATATAACAAAAGAAAAAATGCCTCGATGGTGATGTATTGGATTAAACTCACCTTTATTTTGAAAATTTACCCACCAAGAATCTATTTTATAATTATAATCTTTTCCAACATATGGTACTATATGTGGATTAGTAGTTGGAAATTTTTTAAAATAAACATTAACTAAATTTATTAAAATATTATTAAAAAAATAATTATTAGTATCTTTGAGTATTAAAGAAGTCCCTATATTACCAACAAGCTCTGTTCTATGGTCAATATTAAGTTTTTTACTTTCATCAATATTTTCCCATAGTTTGTCCATACACGTTTTTGGTAATGTTAACTCTAACCATCCAGTGTTTTGTGGAGAAACACATTTAACGTCAAGTACTTCTTTTTTCATAATATAAATTCTTTCTTAAAGTGTTATTCTACAACTACCCAGCCTTTAGAATTATCAGCTTGATATACATCTTCATCCCACTCATATTGCTTGTCTAGTGACGCATCAGATGGAAGTGCTATTGGAGGTTGCCAATCATTACTACTATCTAGAGCCCAAGAAGCAAAAGGTTGAGGTACAATAAAAATATCTTTGGTAGAGTCATATATGTGACCAGCACCAGCAAATTGTTTACGAAAACTACCACTATATGATGTTTGTTTCCAGTTACCACCAAATTTATTTTTACACCATAATTCGCCAGCAATATCTTTATCTGATGGTACATATTTATTGTCAATAACAATAACCCTTGTAACTATATTATCTATACCAATTTCGGCAAAGTGAGCCATTTGTTTCTCCTTAGAATTTCTTTATTATTATTTATATTTTTTGTGGAGGTCTTTTCAAAATATCTCCCTTCCAACAGAACCCTTCTGTTGCTTGGTAATTATACAGAATGATAGGTAGTAACTCATTGCAAGCACCCATACTCATTGCACCATATAATTTCTCTGCATCTATGGTCATTGCAGCTCCAAATAACTGCATCGTTATCAAAATAGATATCATAATTTTTCCTTTAATGTAAGTTGAAGATTTTAGACATATCTGGATTAACGAGTTCTCTATTCCGTATATGCTCTTCCTCAATTTCCTCTTTAGATTGTCCAAAGTATTCTACTCCGTAATGGTTTGTAACCATCCACTCGTTAAGAGTTGTCTCTACTTCTTTAAACTCTATTTTAAACTTACCTAGAATACGGCCGTACTTTCCTTTATCATCTTTTTCTGTGATAAGTATTTGCATAGAACCTTCTGGCACAAACTTCTTAACTATTTCTTTTGCCATGAGGCCGTATTTCTTTTCTACTAAATCTCTTGTGCGACTCTCAGGAGTGTCGATACCATACATACGAATCCTTTGTTTATGCATCCACACACCAAACCCTAGATCAATATCAACGTCTACCGTATCTCCATCTACAACTCTTAAAATTTTACACCTATATTCATACATTTTATTTACCCTTTTTTTCGCATGATACGTTTCCTAATATATCCCACTTATACGTATCACAATTAAGAGACAGCAAATAATCTTTATATTCTTTTTCACTCATACAAATCTTTTTATCTTTTAATATACGAGTAAATTTGCAATCTTTTCCTGTTATTGTTGAGGCAACGTGTTCATAAGAACTTTTACCTGTCTCTTTAGTAAGTATAACATCTCCTATTGTGTGCGTAACTGAAACCCATAGGGGTACGATACCACAACTAGCAACCGACATCGTTAGTAAAATTATAAGTAATACGTTCAGCAATTTTACTGGCTGCATTAATCTCCTTTTGGGTGTAATCAGAAAATTCTTTTCTGGCAATGAAGCTTCCCTTACTGTCTTGCACCCAACTTGTTTTTATTGAGTATGTTTTATTCTCTTTTATCATATTCCAAAACTTTCACCACAACCACAACTACTTGTGGATGCTGGATTTTTAACTGATAGAAAACTGCCACCCAGTTCTTCTACGTAATCTACGACACTACCTAAAATATACATCTCTGCAATAGGATCAACAACTAAAACATCATCTATTGGATCAGATAATGGCTTATCTGTTAATCCCCACTCATATTGAAAACCAGAACACCCTCCACCTTTGACAGAGAGGGTTACAAAGTTTCCATTGGATACACTTTTTAGATATTCTTTTGCACGTTCTGTGAGAGTAACCATGTGACTATTTAGTTTAACCTGTTACCAAGTCTCAACAGATATGCAAGAACATTATTCCAATAATTAATCGCCCAATCTGACTTAGAATTATCCACTGCAATCTTCACAGAGTCGATTCTCTTCATCGTTAAGTCTGTCAATTTCTTCATACTCCTTAATTGTATCAATCATATTTAGGAAAATACTGAACATCTCTTTCATTTTAGAAACTTCATCAGTCTTAGGTATGCACAAGGATTTGATTGAACTATCCTGTGCAGAGATTGCAGCTCTTGCTTTGAGACAAGAGTCCATGTCAGGCATCTCTGTATTGATACCCAGACTCGCAACTATTAACATCGCTTTAATCATTATGCAGCTTCCTTCACTGCAAGTTGTTCAGTCAGATCACGTATAGCATACATCAATCCTCTTACGTCCTCAGATAACTGTTCTATCTGCAAACTATTAGAGTTAATCTCTTCGATTAAAGAAGCTTCCCTCATTGCTTTTAATTTCTCATTCATTACACTTTCTCCATCATAATTTCTTCACAAAATTTCATTAAATTCTCTTTTGCAGTATCATAAGACACTTTTTTACCATTTGGGCGTATACACTTTAACATGACTTTTATCATCTTATCATGCACACAGCCAGGTGTTACCCCCATTTTGTGAGCAATGATATTTTTAACAGTAATATCATAGGTTGTCTTATTATCAAATTCTTTGATATTACCATACATTGTCATTGCTAATGTAGGTTCTTCAGTATCAATTAAATGACCTAAAAACTCTTTCTCACGTATTGATAATTCTTTTTTCATACTAAACTCCATCCAAATGAATCACACTTATATTTGGTTTTACCAATTAAAACCATATCTCCTACACTCGTAGAACGACAACTTGCATCGGGGAACATAGGTGTTACACCTTCGTTCTTCCACCACGCATCACTAATAGAGTTGGTCAACATAAAGGCCTTCTCTAACTTATCTGTATAATCTAAAGACTCATCAACCTCAACCATTGCAACAACATGAGGTGTCTCACCAAATGCAGCATGAATAACTGAAATTTTCTCTATTCCTTTTCCATAAAGAGTATCTAATAAAGCTTCTGTTTTTTTACTCATGTTTCTATCCTTTTAATAATCGTTTCATACTGCTCCCCGTATGATGCTTTTTGAGCGTTTACTTCCCCCATCGTTCTGTTGTAGTAAGTTTTGCAAAACTCAATATCAACAAAAGACATAGGTTTGTAGTTGTCCAATACAAAGTTAGCAACTTCCTTGAAGTCCTCAGAACCGGCAAGAACAGCATCATCAACTAACTCTTCCATTTCCATCATAAAGTTTTTCATTTTACTCATTATATTATCTCAGCTCCTTCTTCCCATAATTTCAAACCAGACATCAACTTACTATTTACTGTAACCTCAATGTCGATACCAGCAGTGGTACGCATCTCAGTGATGATTCCAATACCTTTGATTGTCTTACCAGAAGAACACCAAAGTTTGTTCATAAAATTTTCTCTTGTATTAATCATGTTTTTCTCTCTCTCTCTTGATTATATTACTAGTATAGACGATAGAATAAGGTTTGTCAAGGGAAATCGTACTCTATAAGTCATTGATTTCATTGAGAATCCAAACTTTTTTTCTACTCTTACCAACGGTAAACTCAGAAAACCCCTCTGGAATGGGCTTATTCCACCCATTTTTACGTGCGATTCCCACACTAGGAAACACACCAGCAAGATGCATTATGTGGGCCATGCACCAGTTATCCTCAATATGCCATGCAGAATCCTTATCTTCCCACATACCAAAGATTTTCATATCTTTCTCTGACATTTTGGGATGAATAAAGTTTTTTTCATCAGACAACATTAAAGTACCTTTCCTGTACGAGTGTCCATAATCGTGGCAGTTTTGGACGCAGCAGACGCTGCAGATCGAATCATTGCGATTGCAGATTTCTTTGTTCTTATTCCTCCATTCATAAAGCACTTGCCTTTTGGAGTTACAAGGTCAATTCTCCAACCTCCCATAAACGTGTCTTTGGAAAGTAAAACTTTCATAGTATTCTCTCTTTCGTTGTTTCTCATTATATTAATACTATAACACACAAAAGAGTACTATGTCAACATAAATCGACATAGTTTTATCATTTTATTTGATTTTTGTGAAAAGTGTGGTAAAAATGTTACACTAGAAACCTTTAGGTTTTTTAGTGATTCCTCGGCGTTTCATTTCCATTTCTATCCATTGATGGGCTCTTCTATTGGTGACTTTATTTCTCAAAAGAGCTCTAACACGTTTAAAGGTCATCATTTCAAGGTCTTCATCTGGGTTATTATTGTCAACAATTATCATACCATTTTTGAATAGATTATTAAATTTACCAATATTATTTTGAACTGCTTTCCAAGAATTTAATACAATAGATTCTGGAACAGTGCGCTCACGTTTAGCGTTTCTCTCTAGTGCAACATCTTGTGAAGTGTTAACAAATATCATGTAACAGTCGTATCCTAAACTTTCTAGTTCAGCTTTCTGTTTTGCAATACCATCATATTTTTTACCCGTTCCATCTATGATAAGTCCAATACGACCATCAATATAGTTATCTCTTGTCTTTATAGCAAGTCCTTTTGCTTTATCTCTAATTTCATCTCTACGTGGATCATCAGTGGACATCTTCAAAGATATTCCAGCGTCTTTGAGAAGTTTCTCAAAAGCGGGATCAGAGTTAACTACTCTAAGTCCAGTTCCACCAGTGGTTTTCCTGACAACGTATGACTTACCGCTGCCAGGGCCACCAGCTAGGAAAAATGCCTTAAATATGTTGGGATCGTTGAGCCCTTCCTGTAGATCGTAAAATGTTTTCATATTGGTTCCTAGTTGTATCTTTTGCATACCCTGCCATTTGTAGTATATATTTATCATTATCTGAAAGTGGTGTTACGTTCATTTCTCTCTCCTGTTTCTGAAAGTTCATTTTTTTAATACGGTTTTTCATTGCAGCTTTTGCCATTGTTCATTCCTTTTTTGTTTTTCAGATTAAAAGTTTAGGGTGTGTATTTTGATACGTTATCTCCTTCTTCTATCGGGGTAAAAGTCTTCACGGTCTTCAAATAAACCACCAGACTTTTTTGGTTTAGGCTCAGGATTATCTTCTGGGCCATCTAGAGATTCTTCTAAAGAATCTTTTACCAATGTTAAGTGTGTTTTATGTTTTTTGTCACCAAAATCAAAATCATGTCTAAGTCTTTTTATAAAAAATGCTCCTTTATAAAATCTATCATTTTTTTGACCATCAGTAACTTTAAATGCAGAATTAAAAGGTAAATCTAATTTTACAATATCACCAGCAGATATAATAGTATTACCATGAGTTAATATATTTAACAATAGACCTTGTTCCAATTGTACTTTTTGTGAAACTCTACGTTGTAACCAATTTTGTGTATTTACTGGATTAAATGGAAAAGTATTATTCTCTGTAGAATTTTCAGCATCTTTATCCCCTAAGCTAGAAGTAGAAGTTACAAAAGTTCTAGCTGGAAAATCTTGTACTCTTCTTTGTTTTTCATCAACCATAACATGACTATATATTGGAAAATCATCACCATTACTTTTATGATAATGAGTAATGTGAGATTCTTGTCTAAAGTTATTAAAAATACCATATGTATGTTTTTTATAAGATTTGCTAAAAATATCATGCACTATAAGATTAGAAGCGTATGTTCCAGCAGTATAGTTAACAAGACTGTTAGGATTTTCTACTATTTCAAAATCTATAACATTTCCTAATTCTTTTTCTATATTAATTGTACCACCCTTATCAACACTTGAACCAGCTACAAATGTTGTATATGTTTGTTTTGGGGATTGAGCATACAGGCTGTGTAAACTTCTAAAATGATATCCTTTGAGAGTTTCAAAAAACAAATAGTTTACGTGTAATGGTCTTGTATAGAATTTTGATACTGATTGTTTCATAGCCATCTTTATAACATCAAATGGTCTTATATTTGGTGCAACAATTCTTTTAACCCCAGCAGTTGGTTCTATATACATTTTCTTTTTACATTCAACTTCATTTAACATAATTTTAACTATTTCTGAGTAAGTACCTTTTAATGAACGAGAAACTTTAGTTCTTGCATTATGTATTATTTCAGATGAGGTAAAGTTTAATAAATATGCTGTTACTGAATTACCAACCTCAATTCTACTTTCTAAAGAGTTGATAAGAAAAACATTATCAGTAAAGTCTATAATCTCATCTTTATCTGTAAGAGAAGGTGTTTTAATTTGGAGTTTTAAATACTCTTGACCTATTATTGGGCCTACTGAAGTTAATGCAAAAGAATCTTGTAACAGAATATCTCCTGTTAAAGATGACATTGTGGTATCTTCAAATATAGTTATGTTTATTATTGATGCTGATAAATCAATAACCATTCCAGAAGAGGTAATCAATTCTGCTTTGGATAGTTCAAAATCACCAACGGCATTTAATCCAGCCATTATAGTACACTTTCTCCCATAAGAGTTTCAAATTCTTGTACAAATTGTTCTATGTATGATCTATCTAACAATCTTATTTGTCTTAATGTATCTTGTCTTTCTTCTTCAAATTCTCTATTGGTAATTGTAGTAAGGTCTGCTTCAGAGTATCCTGTAGTGTCAGTACCAATATCAATCTTAACTGAAGTGTCACCAGATGTTTGTGATACTTCATAGTGATGTACAGCATCAACATTAGAATATTTATCAGCAATAAAAGCATTAAACTGTCCAAAATTCATAGGCCACTGATGGTAACGATCTGTAATGTTGTTGACAAATAATATTACCCAATGTAACTCTGGATCATCATAAAGTTTATCTGCAATCATCTCTGGGGTTTCACCTTCTTTGACATCATAGGTGTCATACAAAAGAGTGTTCGTTCTTACCTTCGTTCTCAAGGCAACACGTTTCAATAAGTTAGTAACAATTTTAAAATTACCATCACCTACTGAGTCATATACGATAAAAGGAAAATTTGTAAAATACATATTAGAATCCTTCCTTAACCATATCTTTGCTCAATGTTTCTATCTCAACAAAATCTAACTGAATTGTACTTTTTTGTGGTGGTGGAGAACCATCTGTAGGACTATATGCAGTAAAACGATCTCCACCATAAGTAACATTCATATTTCTCAAAAAACAAGATGATATCTTATTCATATATTTATTTTCTGTATTTTGATGCATATAAGTGATATCAAAAGTATTAGGTATTTTCATTTCTCTTCTTGAATCACCCACATATTCAGGCATCATATTTTCTTTGAATGTTTTAATTATTTTTTCTATACTTTTAGCTTCTTCAGCACTTTTAGGTATGAAAGCAAATGTAAAAGAAAAATCTCTTCTACCCACACCCTCAAACATCATTTCCATTCTTGGAGTGATAACCTTACCACTATCTATTTGTTGTAATGCTCTTGCTCCAGGCGCTAGAGTGTCTAAGGTAGTATTAATAAAATTAGTTACACCTTCTTTTGCACCACCCTTCATTGCACCAGCAGCTGCTTTTAGTTTTGCAGTATTGTCACCAGATTCATTTTGAAAAGCAGCTATTGCAGCTGCACCCATTCCTGCTAGTGTACCTATTTCTTGGTCTACATATTTAACAGTATATTGAACTGTTACAGATGGAGGCATATATAATGAAATCGATGCAGGCATACGTTTTGTAGGTTTTTCAGCTAAGATTGACCTTCCTGCTCCACCACCACTTTTTGTATTTGCTTTGTTTACGTTATTAGTATTTATTTGAGTAGTGTTAGCTAATTTTATAGCGTCTTCTTGTGAAATGCCAGGTTGATTTAACACAATATTTTCAAATATAGCATCAAATTGTTTTTGATTTTTTGCAGCTTTTATTTTTCCTGGCGTAAATTCATTAATATTGAACATTATGTAATGTCCCTGTCTTGGAGAACCCACATTGGATGGATACAACATTACATCTGTAGAAAATTTATTTTTTGATGGTATAGTGTTAAGTGCAGAAGTAGCACCCCCTCTAGCTGCACCAGAAAGAGCACCAACACCACTTCTTAAAGTACTACTTACTGCTGAATTTATTCTTCCTGCTATCTGAGAACGGACTGCACCTGTGATACCCTGTAATACTGCCATGTCTAAATACCTTTATAAACTTTAAACTATTTATAAGAGATGTCATACAAAGGTAGATATAATCCAAGAAATCCTCAAAAGTATAAGGGGAATCCTCACAACGTAATTTATCGTTCTCTGTGGGAGCGTAAGTTTATGGTGTATTGTGATAACAATACCTCTGTGCTTGAATGGGGTAGTGAAGAGATAGTCATACCATATCTCTCACCTTGGGATGGTAGAATACATCGTTATTTCCCTGATTTCTACATAAAGGTCAAACAAGCAGACGATTCTGTTAAGAAATATATCATTGAAGTCAAGCCTAAGAAACAATGCAAACCTCCCCCAGAAAAACCTACAAGAAAAACTAGAAGATGGTTTGGAGAAGTTAAGACATGGGGTATCAATGAAGCAAAGTGGAAATATGCAACTGAATGGTGTACTAATAATAATATGGAGTTCAAAATATTAACAGAAGACCATCTCAATATAAAGTATAAATAGTTATATGGCACAGTCAAAATTTATACAAAGCGTTCTGGATGCAGCTGGTGGTAGACCACGTTCTACTCAGTGGTACAAAGATAAGATTAAAGAGTTTGGTAGGCCAGGCGCTCTGGACTTAATACGAGATGGTAAAAGAGATACTAAACCATTTGTAGGTAAGTTGAATATGTTTTTCTATGATCCTAAGTTTAAGAAGACTCTTCCTTACTATGATACATTCCCACTAGTATTGCCATTAGAAAGATATAGTGATGGATTTTTAGGTATTAACTTTCATTATCTACCTATTCCATTAAGAGTAAAATTATTAGACCGACTAGTAGATTACTCAAATAACACAAAATTTGATGAGAGTACAAGACTGAATGTTGATTATAGAAAACTTAAAAATATAAAACTAATACAACCAACCATACATAAGTATTTGTCTGGACAAACAAAGTCACAGTTTCGTAGAATAGATGCAGATGAATTTATGGTAGCTGCATTGTTACCAGTACAAAGATTCCAGAAAGCATCTACAAAAGAAGTATGGAAAGATTCTAGGAGTATGATCTAATGGCAATAGCACAGTTTATAGAAGGAACAGCGTTTGGTGTAATGAATGATATACTCTCTGCATTTCATACGAATGAGGGGTATGCTTTACCAAATAGGTATGAGGTTGTAATTATTCCACCAGCAAAAGTAGGTGGTGGTGGTCAAGAAAACATATTTAATAACTCAGAAAGAAATGCAAACGTAAGAGACATTTCTATGAGAGTAGAAAGTGTTGTATTGCCTGGGCGAACACTAACCACTACCACAGATTCAAACGTCTATGGCCCTGACATGGAAGTTGTTGAGGGTGTAACTTATGCAGATGATATTTCAATAGACTTTCAATCAAGTTCTGGATTAGATGAAAGAGTATTTTTTGAGAATTGGCAAAAACAAGCATTTGACGAAAATACATGGAACTTAGGTTACTATAAAGATTACATTGGTGAGATGCACGTTTACTTACTAGACAGACAAGATAAAAGACGTTATGGTTTAAAACTATGGGATGTATTTCCTAAAACAATTACAGCTGCATCTTTAAATGGAGCTGAAGCAACTGAAATACTTAAAACAAATGTATCTTTTTCTTTTAGGTATTGGACAAACCTAGACCAAAAACAACAAGGCCCTGATATAATGGGCAGAATATTTGAAACTGTGGTAAACTCAGCTGAAAGAAATATTTCTAGAAACATACCTAGAGTATTAAATAGATTATAATAAAGGATGATTAATTATGGCACTACCCAAACTAGAAACTCAAGTCTTTGAACTTGAGCAACCATCAACTGGAGATAAAATAAAATACAGGCCTTTCCTAGTTAAAGAACAAAAGGTTTTAATGCTCGCACAAGAATCAGAAGATGTTAAAGAAGTAAATAGCGCTTTAGCAAGTCTTATTTCATCATGCACTTTTGAAAAGATAGACCCATATTCTATCCCTATGTTTGATATTGAATTTTTATTTTTAAGGATTCGAGGAAAATCTGTAGGAGAAAAAGTAGACTTAAATGTTCTATGTACAGATGATGATAAAACAAGAGTTAAAACTACCCTTAATTTATCAGAAGTTAATGTAAATATGAAAGAGGGTCATACTAATATTATTGATGTGACAGATAAGATTAAAATAGTAATGAGATATCCTACACTAAAAGATATGGTTGATATGGACGGTATGCAAGATATTAATAATGTTTTATTAATGATGAAAAAATGTGTTCACGAAATTCTTGATGGTGAAGAAGTTCATAGCAGAGTAGATATGTCTGAGTCTGAACTAGAAGAATTTTTTGAATCTCTATCAGGGCAACAATTTGAAAAAGTAACAGAATTTTTTGATACTATGCCTAAAATTGCTCATGCAATAACTGTCAAAAACCCTAAAACTAAAAAGGAAAATAATATTATATTGGAGGGCCTACAAAGTTTTTTCGAGTAGCCCTTTCTCATGATTCTGTTACAAACTATTATAAAACGAATTTTATTTTAATACAACATCACAAATATAGTTTATCAGATTTAGAAAATATGATGCCATGGGAAAGGGAAGTTTACGTAGGACTATTGATAGAACATTTAGAGGAAGAAAAGAAAGAACAAGAACGTAACAAATAGGATAAACCGCAATGGATATACCAACACCAAATGCAGCTGCATTAGAAATGACTGAATTTCTGTTACCATACATTGGTATGGTAATGATTGTTATCATAGGGTTTATGATAAAGGACTTTGCGACTAAGTTTAGCAAAGGTCTTGCGTTTCAAATGAACAAACAATTTCAAGAAGGTGATCATGTTCTTATTGATGGAGAACGTGCATTAATCGTTAAGATAGGTATATCACAGACGGTATTTGGTGTTACTAAGTCTGGTGGAGAGTTAGATGGTGATTATGTATGGCGATATGTCCCTAATGAACGTATCGACTATTTAAAGATAGAAAAGATAATTTTTGACCATACTCCCCTAAATAACAGTAATAGAATAGAAAACAACTCAAATAAAATTGAGGAACTTACAAATGGCAAATAATAATGACCAAGTAAATATAATAGAAGTTGATAGAAGTACAACGGAAGAATCTGCATGGTATAATACTATTGACTCCTCAGTAATCGATAAGTGGCGAATCTGGCCACGTATGTTAATCACTCTTTATGGTATCATGTTCTATAGAGTAACAGAATGGTTCATGACACTTCCAGAACCTACCAACGCCCAAAGTGCATTTGTATCCGTAGTTGTGGGTGCTGGTGCCGCATGGTTTGGTTTGTATTGTGGTTCTGGTAATTCAAAGGGTGACAAGTAAATGGCTGACTCACCAGAAACAAAATCCATAAAAGAATTAACTAAAAAAATTGAAGATGATAATAAGAAAACGCAAGACAAATTGGAAAGAACTGTTAATTTAGAAGTTGCGAGTAAAGATGAAATTAAAGAATTAAAAAAAATTGCTAAAGGAGATGGTGAAAACGCTGCAAAAGCAAGTAAAGAACTACGTGCTGAGATGGCCAAAATTGGTAACAAAAAGCAGGCAGAGAAAACCCTTAAAAAACAAGAAGAAAGTAATCAAGTACAAAAAAGATTGTTAGGTGTTAATGATGCAACTTTAGAAAAAATACAAAGAAATGCAGCTGCAATAGATGAGCAAAACTCAATTATGGATGCTCAAAGAAAAATACTTGTTGAAAATAAAATTGATC
>Ga0208134_1001626_pt1 | contig 12734 bp, 12 predicted proteins | sample VirMetDEL_Mar_31_FD_184515 | JGI IMG/M metagenome (GOLD analysis project Ga0208134, IMG submission 184515) | Aqueous microbial communities from the Delaware River and Bay under freshwater to marine salinity gradient to study organic matter... | ecosystem: Environmental > Aquatic > Marine >... | reverse complement strand
GAATCATACTTGTCTAATAAATCTATTCCTAACCGTTCAATTTTAATAGGGTCGCTTAAATCCTTTACCGTTCTAATAGCATCAACTCCGAATGAATTAAAATAGCAGTTCTTTTTAGCTTCAATCTCAAAACGAAAAATAGATGTAGGTAAGGTTTTCCTATCCTTTGCTTTGACTTGGAAAGTTTTGTTGTAACCTTTTATTTTAAAATTTGTCCATACGTTTTCCGCTCCATAAATTTTACCTGTACTAGTTTTCATTGGGGTGAAAGATTTATGCTTGTAACTTGACCAATTTATATAAATATCATTATCAGCTTGAATATTGATTGCATACTCCTTTGCTACAATCTGCCCTGTTTGTAAATTTAAATCAAGTTCACTTTCTAATTTTTGAATTGCTAGTTGAATATCAGAAAAAGTAAAATCTGAATGATTATTTCTTTTCCAAAACTTATGTAAGCTGTTCACAATAATTAAATCTCTGGATGCAATATCATAGGTTAGCTTTAAACCGTTTAAATTACTGTCTCTTCCAAGTTTGTTTTCGTACGCATAATGAAGTCCATACTTATTAAATTTTGGTCGAAACATTTCACCCAGCCATTTAAAGTCTTCTCTCTGGTACTCATTGTCTAATGGTGGTGGCTCTTCTATTGGTATTTTAATTTTAATGTTATCTATCATCACTTTATCCTTTTTTCTTACAATCACAAATTGGTTATCTTTGCAATTGTGATTTTAACTTTAGCATTGAAAAAGGATAGAAGGAGTAATTACCTTTCTATCCTTTTTTTTTGTATGCTAATCATTTTTTAATTTATAATGGTTGACGGTTTTACCAGTAATAGGACATCTACCTCTATATCCAACCACTACAATACCTTTCCTTTCAAAATCGAATAAGGCTCTAGTTATATTTCCTCTTTCGATTCCTGTAACCATCGAAAGTTTTCTGGAAGTTGCTACTTGTAATTTTTTCAATGTTTTTTTGATAACAATACTTTGGATGATAGGCTTACCATCATCATTTGTTAGTTGTGTGTTAACTCTAGCCATGATTAAATTTTTTGGTTTTAAAAGAATGGAATTTTACTAAGCAGCTTGTTTGTTTAAGTCTGCCAGCATCCCCAGTAATGCAGTACGTTTGAATCTTACACTACTACCAATATTGTAGCGTTTTAATTTACCTGCTCTACGATAATTGTCGATTGTGGAAACTGAACAACTAAGGAGTTTAGCGGCTTCTTTTTTGGTGAGAAATTGGTTTGGGTTTGGGTGTTTTGGTTTCTCTAATAACTTAGGTATTGTACTATGCTTTAGGTCTAAGATTAAGTTTTCAAGGTTGCTTAATCTTGCATCAATAATTTGGAAAGGATTATCCATTGGCATTAAATTTTTGGTGAAATAATGCACAATTTTAAAGGGTTAATACTGTTGTAACTGGTTATAACTGGTTACTTTATTCTCAATCTAAGGGTTTTTAACTCATCTTCTGCCATCTTTTTAGCTTTTGGTTGAGAACTTAATAACTTTATTACTATCTCTAAATCTTTTATAGCTTTGTTGTGATTTTTAACTCCAATTCTTTGGTTGGTACTATCTAAATTATTGAATACTGCATATATTTTTTGTCCACTATTTGGGGCAGTCCATCCGTTTTCTTTAGCAATATCATCACGATTTAAAGTAGTAATAGATTTAATCGGGTCATCCTTAACCAAATATCTATGCTTTAAAGCTATTTGCCTATGTGTTAATTTTTTTGATTCTTCAATATCTAAATTCCCCAAAAATTCAGCTTTTAATAACCTATAAAATTTAGTATGGATTTCATTATTAAGCTGTTGGGATTTTAATTTCTTAAATTCTAAATCCAGTAAATCAATAGGTTCATGTTCGTCTTTTTCTGCATTGTATTTATACGTCCATTCGTTTTCGTTATCATTTGTAAGTTCATCATTACGCAGCTTGTTAATAAGTTTTGAACCTTCTCTAAACTGATTTAGATAAGTAGATATTTTACCTTCAATTTCTGGAATCAAATCTATTGGAGAGGCTAATTTTATTTGTATCTCCTTCTCATAGTTTTCTAAAATTTTCTTAAACCTACTAAGAGTCACTTTTTTAGATATTGAGGAATTAGGATAACTCTGTAAACATTCATCATAAAGAGTTTCTACCTTGCTAAGTATCTTATTAAAATCTAAATTCATAGTGCAATTTTTTAAATGAATGAAAACAGAATTACCCTAGTAAATCCTTATTTCTTCTTCTTTAGTTGTAATCGTTTGCCTGTCCTTTTCTGCCAAGCATCAATCCTACATTCATCTTTACAATATTTCTGTTTGTGGTGTCGGTAAATGTAGGTCTTTCCACAATGGTTACAGGTACGTTGATTGGTACTTACACTATTTTCGTATAACGATTTTCGTATAGTGGATTTTTGTATGGTTAAATTTAATGTATTTGTATCATTACCGTTTTCTTTAAATTCTTTATTAAATCCTATTGGTGTACGCTGTTCTTTCTCAAACGGGTTAGGGTTTTCACCATTAATAAATCCTATGATTTCATTCCTAAGATTGGTTACATTTTCTTTAGTGGCATCTTTACCCAAATACGCTTTAATGACATCATCTGCCTTTAGTCTCATTTCTTCTGCCTGTGAATGAAGGTTACATTTTTCTAACTCATAAAAAGCATTGAGATAGTTTAAAATCTTTTGTTCCAAGTCGTCCAAATTAGACGTTTTAAGTCCTTCATTTCTAATGGTGGTAGTTGGTGCTTTAGAATCAATTCTTTGCGCTCTGTTGGTGTCTATTTGTGGTAGGTTATTATTTAATAAATAGTGTTGGTCGGTGGTATTGGCTAAAGTAAAAATTAGCCGTTGTTGCTCTGCTCCTGTGAGGTCGTAAAGGTTAGGCGGTGCTAGTGGTATCGGTGGTGGTGGTGTTGCTTCTGCTAATGTTTGGATTTTACTTCTAAGTTTGAAATTAACTTTATCCGCTACCATGTTAAAAAAGTCAGATAGTACGGATTCACTAAAATGATACTGATTAGGTACAGCTATTTGATTGATACCGCTTCCTTTTTTATGAATTTCCTCAATGATAACGGAAAAGAGAAAAACACAAAGGCAAATGATAGTAAACCCCATGCCAAACCATTTCCAAAATATAGTGGTACTCTCTGATTTTTCAATTGCTAACGCATTAGTATTATCAATTTTACTTATTTGACTTAAATACAGGCGTTCTATGGCTTTTAAATCGTTTTTACGACTACTTGTAAGGTTTTTTAGTTCCTTTGCTTGTAATGCCTCAAAAGCAGCGATTTTTGTAGCTTGTTCAGCTTGTAATGATGCCATTTTTCCTCTAATAGTCTCCTTTCTGGTGGTATAGCTTAATCCTGTCCTTTGCTCCTTTCGGTTGTACTGATTTAGGTCGCTCTGTTGCTTGACAATTAAGGAATTATATTTTATTGTCTCTGCTCTAATCTGCTTAATGTAGCCATTGGCAATTGTGGCACTATCTGAAACAAACAAGGCTATCAATTCTCGCTTTTTATTATTGTAGGTACTGTCTGTTGCTGTAGTGGTTTCCTCCATTGGGGTAGGGGATGCAATTTTAACCAGTTCTTTGCTACCGCTAAAACTCAATGTAGCTGAACCACAAAATAAACCGATACAGACCAATAAAATAAATATGGTCATTGCTAAATCTAGTCCTTTAAACCTCTGGTACAAAAAAGCTTTGATACTGTATGGGGTAAATTTTCTTAGCCCAATCTCTAAAAAAGCAGTTCCGATAATTGCGCCAATGGTAGCCAATAGTTCAGCGTTATTTGGTGCTATTTCATACACTCTGGAAAGTATAATACTATAAATTATTCCTATCTCTGTAAATGCGGAAATGATTTGTGAGATAATACCTAGTTTGGATAGGGTAGGTATTAAAGTAGCATACCGATTAAAAAAATCGTTGTTGGTGGGTAAAGTGAATTGAATTTTCATTTTCTTTGTCTTGTTATTTAGTTAACAAATACCCCGTTCGTTGGTGATAGCGGTCAAACTTTAGCCAACGTTCGGGGTTATTAAGCTCCCTTCCTTATAGTTTTCTCATTTTCATAGTTCTAATTTGCTTTTCTTAAATACCTTTTATTGAGTGCTATTTTTACTTCGTGCGCAAATTCTTTAGCCTGTTCTTCATTGGATAAGTCTATGTATTCAAAAAATTGTTTTTCGGTTGTATGTCCAGTAATCTGCATCAATAAAGAAGGCTTCTTTAAAAGTTGGTAAAAGTTGGATGCAAAAGAACGTCTAGCGCAATGGGATGATACCATCTTGTATTTTTCTAAGCGTTCTTGTTTGGTTATTCCTCCTTCTGAATAAATCCTCATTTCTTTACTATCTAAATTTGCTAACTCGCATACTTCTTTGATGTAATCGTTAAATTTTTGTGCGGATATAGATGGTAGATTATAGTCGTATTTGTCAATTACTGCTTTTAGTTCTGATAATATAGGAATTAAAACTCTCTGGGTAGTTTTTTGAGTTAATATTTCTAATTGTTCTTCACCATCCTTATCTAAAATAATATTGCCTTTTTTTACTTTATGCCAATCGGAAAACCTTAATCCTGTATAACAACCTACAACAAATAAATCTCTAACTTTTTCAAGTCTGGGATTAGTAGATAAATCTAATTGAATCAATTGTTCAATTTCTTGAAAATCTAGCCTTACCTTATTTTTTGTTTTAACCCTCTTTACTCCAAAGTTCTTTTCCAAGAAAGTTAAATTAGTATGATACCTTAATTTTATGGATTCCTGCATAAACTGTTTTAAGACTTCAAAGATTTTAGCCGCATTATTTATTGAGTGGTTTCTAGGTTCTTCATACAACCAGTTCAAAAAATCTTTCCTAAAGTGCCAGTCTATATCATCATAGGACAATTCTTTTTTCAACTCCTCCTTCTTTTCTTCGGAATATTTTTTTAAATGGCTCTGGACTGTGATAAATTTTTTCCATGTACCTCTTTTTTTAGTGGGGTCGTTTTGTTGCTCTAAACAAAATTGGTCTATAAATTCAAATAGGGTAGGTACTTTTTCACCCTCCAAAGAAGGTCTTTCTTTTTTCTCACTTCTATAATCCAATTCTAATTTAAAATCTTCTAATGAAATCTTCTTACCGTAATCGAATTCTTTAAAAATGCCTTTAACGTGTGCGGTTAAATCGTTCAGTCGGGTATTTATGTCAGAATACTCTGGATGGTTCTTTGTGTATTTGGCTAAGGACTTGTTATCCCAATACCTAGGTTTGATTTTTTCGCCTGTTGAATATTTAAGCCGAATGTTAGAATACCTGAAAAAGAGATAGATTAGGGTTTCTTTGTCTGGTTTGGAAATATCTTTAAGATTAAATTTTACAGCAGGAATTTTGACCTTTTTAGGCATGACTAGGATTTTAGTGAATAATTAACTTAGCCATACAAAAATACGGAAATTATTAATAAGGGGTCTTAATAGGGGTCATTTATTTTGATAAACATTAGTAAAATAACTACAAAGGTTAATAACTACTTTTTATAAGTAATTGATTTTCAATTAAATTAGGTTGTTAATATGTATTACTTAGTTATTAGGGTTCGGGTTCTGTCTCCGCTACTAAGAAGCCTTGTAAGTCATTGATTTACAGGGCTTTATTTTTTTAAACTTAGTTTAGGGGTCTTAATAGGGGTCGTTTTTTAAAGATGCTCTCTCCTACATCCTAAGATTTCTACCTATACTCTTAGATGTCTCAATTCCTAAGAAAATGAAAATAAGAAATAAACATACCTCCAAAGTTCAAGATGTAGCTTTTTCCACTTGGTTTCCTAATACTCCAAATAAAGAAGATTTTATTGTTCTTGATTGGGGCGACTTAGTTTATTGGCAATTGATTAAAGATGGAAAGAGAATAGACCATAGAATTATGGATAGAGACCATGCTCTCCGAATAATTGAAATGAATGATAGAGAAAATTCCATGAGAGAGTTAACAGAGAGTGATTGGATATTAGAAATAGTGGGATTAGTTGCTCAATCACCAGAAAGCCAAACTTTTGACGATATTAATGTAAATACAATGTTTGATGCCTTCAATAAAGAATTACATGAGATAGAAAAGAAATTTCTTCAATATATTGTCCTGTCGAAAGGTAAAACTAAATCTACAAAGACTTTCGCTGATTCTAATTCCTACAAAGTCCAAACAATAAATGATGTTGCGCTAAAATTAAAACAATATTATCTAGTAACTTTGGAAAGTGCAGCAGGAATCGACCAAAAAACAAAACATCCTTTTTCCACCTATCTTTGTGAGCCTACTCCATTAGGTATTGACTTTATTACAAAGAATCAACAATTCCAAGTACGTATAGAAAGAAGAGAAAAAGGTTTACCAGTACCAGTAGAAACAGACAAAAAAACTATTATCGTAAAAGCACAAGAATGGGCTAAAATTGCTCCTCTAGGGATTTTAGGAGTCGGTATAATCTCAACTATTCTAATGATTTACTTTAATGGTTGCTTCTCTTAATCTACTTTCTGATATTATGAGTTTTGTTTATCAATCCGTTAAGATTGGTAATAGCATAGATTTCAAAAGCTGCTGCCATATAAAATTCATCCTCTGGAAATACTAAGGTTCTAATGTAATCAACATCCTCTTTTGTTTGTTCATAAATTTTCTTTCCATCTTCTGTATATTTTTTTGTCCATTTGAAATAATTATTCAACCTCTGTCCAAGTCCGTTACCTTCATACCTACCGCTATTCTTACCAATACCTAGTCCAATGTAAGTAAGTTTACCGTCATTCGTAAACCAAGCATAACAGCCCCTTTTATCTCCTTGTGGGATACCTCCTTTAAATTCCCATTTTTCAGACCATTGAGGTACTTCTAAATGAGGTAGATATTTTTTGAAGAAATCGGAGGTTACTTGTTCTAAATCTTTTAAAGTACTTGCCATATTTTAAAGTTTAATTAATTACTCTCTACAATCGCAATCTCTTCCTAAGTCAACCCATACAACTCATAAACTATCTGGTCTATCTCCCTATCTGTTTTATTTATGAACTAGTTCTTTTCAAAATGTCATTTGGCAATTCAATGTGATTAGTTTCATTTACGCCTAGTAATTTCAAAGTTTAACAATTTTTCCAAATGCAAATAATAATTCATCCATTAAGCCTAAGTATTTTTTATCCTGTTTAATTTCAGCTTTGACTAATGTGTTATGGCGTATCCAATTTTTATATCCATTTATTAACTCTTTATCTTTTCCAGTTAGAATGTCTTTTTTTCTTATCTTGGTTAATTCTTTATTTGGCTTTATTTTGTCTGCATTCCAAAATTCAATTAATTGGTAGGCTCTTATTACGTGTTGGTCAATAATGATATTGGTTGCAGGATTCAATAAAAATTCTCCAAACTTGTTAAATGTAATTCGTTCTGAATTGGAAACGTTCTCTCCTTCAATACCATCAATTATTTTTGATATTTTTCGTAAATCCCCCCTTTTCCAAATTATAGAAAAAAGTAACTTCTCCATTGTTGAGGCGGAACTAAATTTATCAACTACTAACTGATTATTAATATCTATCCACCCATTGTGCTTTAACCGTTCTATTTCAGCTTTTGGAATGTTATATCCTAATGAGGGGTATTTTCTTTTATCTTTTAATCCTTTTTTTAGGAAGTCTTTAGATAATAATAATTCTAAGTTCTTAATTGATTTACATTTTGATAATCCTGAAATTATCTCTTTAGTTTTATCTTCTAGGTCTATTATTTTCATCTTTAAAGTTATTTTCGATTATGGACTTTTTTTCATTTGGCAGATGCAAGCTGAAAAAATTATTCGTTAAGTGTTCTAAATTTTGAAAGGTGTTTAGCATAAGATTTTATATTTAACTATTTTCAACTATGTGTATTTCTTCCTCAGTCAACCCATACAACCCATAAACAATCTGGTCTATCTCCCTATCGGTACTTATCAACAATTTCTTTGGATATTCTTAATCCTTGCTTTAGCTCTTTTTGCACAAGGGCAACTGCTTGGATTACTTTGCCTTGTTTGACCAATTCCTTAATTTGATTTTCTAACGCTTTAGGTACTTGCATTTTCTACAATTTTTATTTCTTCTTTTGTTAATCCGTATAGTTCATAAACCATCTGGTCTATCTCCTTATCTGTTTTATCAATAACCGCTTGGATTGCTTGTGCTTTGGCTTTTTCCGCTTCAAAGTATTCCTCCCATTCCGCTTCCTCTGCTAGTCCTAATTTTATCTTTTTCTTTTTGAGTTCTTTTGTAAATTCGATATAGGTTAAGGTATGCCAGCTTTGGAGGTTTTTAGATAATTTATCTATGTCGAATTGTCGTTTTATTGATCTCCCCATTTTTAATAAATTCGTTGAAAGTGCTTTATTGTTTTCCATAATAAAGGTTACTTTAGAATCTAAATTTAGTTTAATACTCTCAGCTGGTAATGCAATAGGGATATTTTTAAGGTATTTATAAATTAGTTGATAACCTCCTCTTATTTCAGTACAAAATTTTGATATTAAATACCAACCTAATTTAGAATTCAAAATAGCTAGTATCAAAATATCATTATTAGTTATTATCCACGTAGCACTATTTCCAACTGCCCCTGTGGTATCGAACGTAAAAGCTGGTTTAACTTGAAATTTCAAATAAATAATTTTTTTTAACCCAAACTTATCATAGTAATCACATGGTCTCAATTCCCACCAATAATCTCCTTTATCCCATCTTTTTTCAGCAGCATCTTTAAAAGGTTCAAGATGATTAGCTATTTGAATGAAATTGTCCTTAATCCACTCCCATTTATCTTCTTTATCTGTATTCTTATTTGTGTATCCACAAGGAAAAAGAATTAAATATTTATCAGATTCAGTATTGCCATATCTTTGTATATCTCTACCTATTAGATATGGTTTTAGAACTTCCTTACATTTAGGGTTTGTTTCTATCCAATTGGAATAACTTTCTTTATCTATTACAAATGCACCATCTAGTCCAGAGATAATGCCTCTATAAGCATCTTTTTTTATTATATTATCTAAAGTTTTAGTTGTACTATTCTTTATTTTTTCGAGAATTTTAACTTCATCTGGATTAGATAGCATCCATCCATCATTCTTTAATGATGATACTGGTACAGAATAATTATTACCTTTTATATACAGGTCTAAATCACTAAAATCTAAAGTTCCAATTTTTGATACATTAATCTCAGTTTTAGCTAACGAATTTTTAACTGTAATTATACAAGGATAAGCAGCTACATTTTTAAAAACGGGTAAATCGCCAAAATCAATTATCTTAAGTATATCCTTTGTTTTAATAAATTCTCTTAATTTTTTACTATAACCTGCCATTAACCATTTGTTTCCAACGATTATTGAATAAAGGCCATCTTTTTTAGTTAACTCATTAATGCTTTTCTCTATAAAATAGATATATAAATCCGCCATACTGTTAAACGATAAATAGCGAGATTTAAAGAAGTCTTTATAAGGTGCTATTAATTCTTGTCTAACATAAGGTGGGTTTCCAATAACCACATCAAATCCACCATTTTCAAATACTTCTGGAAATTCTTTTTCCCAATTAAAAGCCTTTTCCCCTGCTACTTCGGGGTCGTCAATTACAGAATTACCACATTTAATATTTTCGTTTAGGTTATTTAGTTTTCTACCTTTTTGGGCGGTTCTTAGCCAAAGGGATAATTTAGCAATTTCTACCGCTTCATTATTGATGTCCACACCAAATAAATTATTTTCCAAAATGTCTTTGGAAACATCTGTTAAGGTCATCATGTCTCCTCTAAGACTTGCATTATATTGGTCTATGTTTTCATGTTCATCAATCAAATAATTAAAGGCTTGATTCAAAAAAGCACCACTCCCACAAGCAGGGTCACAAATGGTTAGCCCTAATAAATATTCACGGTATTCATTCAAGCCATTTAATATCTTTTCTCCCTCTGCTGAAAGGAAAGTTTTTTTACCATCCTTAGTGGTTCGTTTCTTTTTCGTAAGATAGGTTTTAGAAAAATCAATATCATCAATGCCCAATTCCGTTTTCTTTTCTTCGCAAAGTTTGCCAACGGTGTTTTCTACTATGTATTTGGTAATATATTTTGGTGTATAAAACACCCCATCCTTTTTCCGCTTGGTTTTGCTTTTGTCTAATGTTTCCCCTTCCAATTGGGCGGCTATTTCTTCAATATCATTTAGCGAATGTTCAAAAATATGTCCTAAAATATTGACATCTACTTCTGAGACAAAATCATACTTAGTTAGTTTTTGAGTATGTTTAAAAAGGACATAATCATCTATTTCAATTTTATCTAATAGTGCATCAGGTTTAAATAAGCCACCGTTATAAGCAAAAATATCATCTACCGATTTTTTACCTTTTCTACCATTATTAAAATAGCCAAAGTATTGTTGGAAGATAGCGTAAAGCGGTTTATAATTATCCAATTCCTCCAATTGTTTCCAACGGTCAATAATTCGAGAAATAGAATTAGGTGGTACTAATAAGCGGTCTTCCGCAAAGAAAATAAATAAAAAGCGGTCTAATAATTTTTGGGTTTTCTTGAATAATAATAAAGGGTCTATGTCTGGATTCTTTTTCGCAATACTATTATATAATTCACTTCTAAAAGTCGAATAGTCTTTATATAAGCGTTCTGTAATGGTCTTTTCCTCAATGATGGAATCTTCCTTGATTTGTTTAGGAAGTCCGCTTAAAACGCTTTCTTTCGCCAAACATAGCCATACTTCATTAAACTGTTCTCTGGTTAGATTAAATAAATTCCACTCAATAAAATCAACGGCATTGTCAATATAGAAACGTATCTTTTCAAAATTGGAGGTAATCACATAGACGGCATCTGGTTGGTTGCTTTTATAACCAAATGCCTGAGCTTCTACTTTATCTAAATTTGGGGTATTCATGCCTTTTAATTCGATTACAGCAATGGCTTTACCGTTTTGCATTATTGCCCCATCTGCTTTTTTTGACCCCTTTACGTTCTTTAATTCGGTGGTTAGATTAAAATTAGGTTCAGGGTTTTTAATATAGCCGAATACTTTTACAAAGAGGTCAATTAAAAATCCACCTTGATACTGTTCTTCCTTTGCTTTACGAATGTTTAATTGAATGGAAGGATTATGGAAGTGGGCTGAAAATTTTTGGTAAGCAGCGTCTACTTTGGTTTGGTCTAAACCTTTTAGGTATTTGTTTAAAACTGATTTTTGGTATAATGCCATGTTTAAAAAGTAAGATTCATATTAAGAAATTGTCAATTCGTAAATATTATACTTTTTTTTGGAATGACCTAAAACTTATAAACAAAAAGGTAATATTTATTAGCGTTTGGTTTTCCTCCTCAATCTATTTAAAAAACAGTCTGTTCAATTATTCTTTCTTTAAGCATAAGAAGGGTTTAAATGTTTGATTGGTAAGTTAGCATAATTTTTACAAATACCTTTCAAAATTTAAACCCTCCTTTGGTAAAATTTTAGCAAAGAATAAGTTCTAATAATTTTAGTATGTACTAAAATTATCCATTACTCTCCTATTTTTTATTTTCTTCACTTCATCTTCACTTTTAAAGTCAGGCTCTATAAACTCATCCGATAGTTTACTTTGGTACTTTAAGAATAAGTTGAAAAGTGTTTCCGTAGGTATTTGAGTTAAATCCCTTTTGTCTAGTTCCTTTTCAATTTTTTCTAATATCCCTCCTAATTTCTTAATTCTAGCTTCTTTGGTAACATAGAATTGTTCGTAAAGCGTATCTAATTCTATTGATTTTAAATTGGAAATTTCTTCTTTGAATTCAGATTCCCAGTTGATTAGAGTTTGCTTACTTTTCTTTAACATATTAGCAATTTTATCAAAAGAATTTCCTTTTGCTCTTAATTCTACAAATTTCATCTTGACATCATTGGTTGTCATAATTAGATTTTTAATGGTTAAAAAATATTTTAAGGTAAATCGTGTTGTACTATATCGTACTATAACGAACCTTAAATAAGTCTATATTTAGATATAATATATTGATTATCAGTTACTTAAATTAAAAATTACTTTTCTTGCTGTTTAGTGGTTTTTAACATTTAGATTTTTAGGTCTATCGTTCTGCTTGTTCTTAGAAATTTCTGATAATTATTTGCCGATTTTTAGATGTGTTTTTAATTTTGGTGTGGTATCATATATGATACCGTTTTCCATTGTATTACAAGCTGAAAACTCTCATTTATCAGTTGGCTAATAATTCACCTATTTTCTGTTCTATTTTAGACCTAATTTCATTAGCGTAATTTGGAACAATTATTTTCTTTTTAACTTTATTGCTGGTAGCCCTACAACGCTTGTATGTAATTCCATCTACTTTCCTTTCATCTTTATCAGTTTGGTAGTATGCCTTGTAAGCAGCCTTTATGAGAGGGTTTTGCATAGTTGCGTATCTTTTGAGTTCTTCACCTGTTAAGTTGCTAAAATCAAGCCTATCACCTTTCTCAATTGAATCATACTTGTCTAATAAATCTATTCCTAACCGTTCAATTTTAATAGGGTCGCTTAAATCCTTTACCGTTCTAATAGCATCAACTCCGAATGAATTAAAATAGCAGTTCTTTTTAGCTTCAATCA
>Ga0208134_1001621_pt1 | contig 12750 bp, 11 predicted proteins | sample VirMetDEL_Mar_31_FD_184515 | JGI IMG/M metagenome (GOLD analysis project Ga0208134, IMG submission 184515) | Aqueous microbial communities from the Delaware River and Bay under freshwater to marine salinity gradient to study organic matter... | ecosystem: Environmental > Aquatic > Marine >... | reverse complement strand
TACATATAAAAGTGTCTCCACCTAATATTATAGTATTACTATTACCTCCAGTAACTCTTTGACAATCATTTACTACTACTTCTTCTATTACTTCTTCAACTTCTTCAACAATTTCAACTTCTTCTTCTGGCTCAGATAAAAATATTTGTTTTACAAACTTTACTCTACCCCATCTAGGAATTTGCCCTTTTCTGTATAGATAGTTACCATATAATTCACCTTTTATAGCTAATGCAGTATTAGGAAATGATCCACGATAAGGACCATAAGTAGCATCATTACAGTCACCATAAGGCATGTAATCATATTCATCAAAGCCTGAAGGGCTTTCTGCTGCTGTTTTTATAGGACCATATGCGTCATAATTAAGTTGATTTAGAATACCTGTAGCCCCACTTTTAAGATGCCCTGTATTGTCTGCAGTAAATAGATACACACCATAAGGGTTGTTAGGATCTCCTTGCGCTCCTACTGTTCCATCAGGACATCCAGGAAACCCTGGCCCTGGCGACCCATCGTGATAAGCAATAGTCATATAAGCATTAGTTAAAAGAACATGCTTATCATAATCTCTGTTTCCATAAGTTTCATAAAAATCAGTAGTTGCTTGACTATAAGTAAAATCTTGTCCAGTACAAAGAGCATCTCCAGCAGCAAATATACGGTCATGATATGGACTGTCTGGACCTTCGCCAAATCCTCCAGTGGAACTGTAAGTTCTACCCTTATAAAATAAATTAGGAAACTCTAGACAAAGGCCTGGCCCACAAAAGTCCATAGGGTCTAGTATATCAAATGCCTCTTTTAACATTTCAGGAGTTGGCATCTCCCAATCATCATACCCAGGAGTAATAGATCCTGTAGCTAAATCTCCATCTGGATCCCAATCATGCCAAATTTGTAAACCAGTAAGCCCATTTGATTGAACATCTACAATATCTTGAGGTCTCCAATAATATTTATAATCAAATTGCTGATCTGCATCACCCAACGCTCTTCTAACAGAGGTAGGATGCGAGTTTTGAGAACCTCCTGATAATGCATTAGCTGGTCTGTGAGAAACTCGACATTCATCGTTTGGTATAGAAGTGCCGCTTCCCCCAGCTCTTGTGATATTATTATAAAACGGATTAACAGCATCAAATTCTGATATTATCCAATAAGAATTTGTTTCTGGCTCATGTCTAAACACTCTACCATGAAGATACTGTGCGGGCGTTCCGTCTCCAGGATTAAATATAGTACTTCCTATACCAGGCGGATCAAAACTTCTTGAAGACTTTCCTCTTTTAGATTTTTTAGCTTTAGGAACTTTCTTTCTGCCTCCGGTTAATGAGCCTATTGCGTAGTCTCCTCCAAAACCTTCAATAAAGTTTTCTAAGTTTTTACCTTTTATTTCAAATCCTGTCCACACAAGATCTTGACTATCTATTGTGTTGTAAACATCTGATTTAAATGCTTCTAAGTTTACAGTATAAGCTTTTACACCTAAACCTAAATAACTACTATCAGCATCTACTTGTGGTTTTTCGTTACCATCTACCCCATCATTGATTGCAGGTAAAAGCCCTGAACTATCTTCAAGACCTAAAGCTATGTGAGTTTCTCCTCCTTGATTGTATAGTTTATATCCAAATCCAAATCCAGACGCATCTAGTATAGAATTACCATTTACATAAGTTTTACACCTTTCTTTTAAAAGTCTGTATCTAGAAACAACAGATGCTGTTTCATAATCACCAGCTATATAAAATCTAGAATTTATAATTTCTACATTACAAGCATTATCACTTTCTTCTAGATGATGAACTCCTGGACCTAAATGTACATGAAACTCTGCCGCCCATTGAGTTGAAATGTGTGTTGCAGGAGATATACTATTATGTGTTCTAAGAAGTTCAAAATTATAAAAAGAAAGCATTTGATAATTTGACTTATTTTCACCAACTGTTTGAAGCTGTATTAAATCATCACTAAATCTTAAAGGAGTTTTTACCCAAAAGTTAGATGTTTTTCCTGCCGAACCATCAGCATTAAGAGTACATCCGCCAATCTTTCCTTCTATCTTATCATAAGGAGTAACAACACCTTGACCTAAAATACGCTTATCTTCGTGAGTTCTATCTGCATAGTAAATTCTAAAACCTTGTACCTTGTCTGCAATGTCTTGTGGGATTTTAATGTTTTCTAATGTAAAACCTAATACACTGACATTCTCAGCTATTTCTCCGCCTCCTGTAATTTGCTCAGGTGCCCCTGTTAATACACTTGAAAGAAATGAACCACCAATATCCATAGGGTCACAAACGCCGTCCATATTTAATCCGTAAGCGTCGTTTGGATAATTTGCAGTTTGAGTGTCTTCATCAGCGAATAACTGCACAGTAGTAGGAAAACCTAAACTTCCAAGCAGGCCGCTAGCTGCCGATGCAGTATGATCAACTAATACCCAGCTACCACTTACAGCTAGAACTTTAGCTAAATATGATCCTCCTGGAGTACCAAATAACCATTCAACTACATCCATACAATCTCCAATCCACCGAATAACATACATTTCTCCTGGAACTATACCACTTGCATTATTAACTCTATATGCTTCATGGATATTTTCAAATTGACTAGCTGAAGTACCTACAAGTACAGAACCATCATAAATATTCCAAGTTATATTTAAACTAGCTAAATCTTGATCGTTTACAGCAGCTCCTGTAATTTTAAATGTTTGTACAGGTTGAGGTATTGGCTCTACTGTAATCTCAGATGTAGAAGTACTATTAATAACTCTATAGTTAGAATTATCATTCTTAGGAAATCTGTGATGTCTTACCCTTTTAGGGGAACCATCTCCATTTCTGTATGCAGATTTATTAAAGGCATCTGTAGTAGGATAGTACTCATGAGCATTTTCCCAATACTCCATATCATTAGACCCCGGCTGCCCGCTGTAGCTTTTAAAATGAAAGTTTTTAACGTTTCCTAACTTACCTAAATTTGCACTACTTACATAATCATCTTCTCCGCTAAGATTAGAAAGTTCATCTGAAATATCTTCACGCCCTGGAATGTGGTACGCATAAGACATGCTACCATCATTTAAAATAAATGCTATGTAAAAAGCATAAACTTCTCCTCTTGTATACCCTCTTCTTTTATATGAATTGTATGGATGTCTGTACCCATTTTCTTTAGTTGTTTCAAAAGGAGGTATCTCTATAAAACCATTTTGCAAGTTGTCTGACACCATAGAAAACTCGTCAAAAGGATCTGCTAGTCTAACTTTAGGTTTTAATACAATATTACCTGCATGCGGTTGAAATCCAATATCTGTTTCTCTTTTTAAATTACCTAGATATAAAATATCATCTAGTTGTGTAATAGTTTTAGCAGTATCATAAGCAACAGAATCAATAATAATATCTTCTATGCTAGTGCTTTTATACCCTTCTGTTCCAGAAAATGTTAACAGAATTTCTGGACCTTCTATAGCTATTTCTAAATCATGCAACTCAAAAGCAAATGTTTGCTCTCCTAAGTGTTGTATAATTGCAGGCCGTATATAATCATAATCTGTATTATAATCATAGATTCTCCAAACAATAGATTTACCTGTTTGTGTACCTGCAGGCGCTCCATCGTACCTTTCTATAGGAAGAACGCTTTCAACGTCTTCTACAATAGGCACAGGATTATCTACTATTACATAATTTGTTGCAACTAAATCTTTATCTACATATGCTAAAGCTAAAGAATAGGTTCCTGATAAAAGTCCTCCTCCAGAGATTACATTTACTAAATCTATTGAAGGTGTAGGGCCTGAGTGTGGAAATAAGTTTAATCTATCAATGTAGTTTTTATTAACAGAAAGCTCAGGAAATTTTCCATAAATATGATTATATACATATGAATCGCCAATTTCTTGAATTGCTCTTTCCTGTCTGCTTATATTAAATGCTCTTGGAGGATTGTAATTATCTGTCCAATATACAACTAAGTCTTGTTGAGCATTAATTTTATATGTACCGTGAATAGGATACCTAGGAGTAAACTTTAAACTTGTATCTACAGGTGTGCAAGCTTCTCCTTCTACTTCTGCTAAGCTAAAATTTAATAAAGTTTTATATACAAAATTTTCACGACTAACGCCAGTGTAATGTAGCATACCTATTTCAGACCTTTGATAGTCTGCAGAGCTTGGCATAGTTGAAACAGAAAATACAATAATTCTATCGTCTGTTATTTCTATAGTACCTATAACTTTGTACCCATTAATAACACCATCTTTAGTTTTTCTTCCTATCGTTGGCCCGCCTATAGTACCTTCTTCGTTACCAATAGTGCCATCTACTCTGTTTATAACAGCGTTTTTAGCATATCTCCACGTACCTTCTGGTTGATCTGCAGGAAAAGTATCTCTAATAAGTCCTTTATTGTATCTAGCCATTATCCTCTATATAAAGTTTCTCTGTCGTTTAAATCTTCAAAAAATGCTGCGTGTCTATTTAGATTAGGAACCAGCCTAACCCATTGATTCATAAATGATTCGTATCTATCTATGTCTGGATAATTTGCAGCATTCCTTGCTTGTGTGCAATAATATCTCCACTTTTCATCTGCAAACGCATAATCTATTTTATTATTAGCTCTAGTAAATCCTCCCATTAATAGCTTTTTAAATACATACCAAAACGCAGCTTCTTTAAAACTAATATCATCTGGTATCATTGGGTACTGATCTTCATCTACAGGAAACGCAGTATAACTTATACAAACTTTACCTGATATAAAAGACGTTTTAAGATACCCGTCATCTATTATGTAGGAGTCTGCAGAATTTGCATGCTCATTAACACAATCGTCACAATGCATACTTTTATGAAAAGTAGTTGCTCCGTATTTTAATGGTTGTAATCCTACGTTATCTGCAAAGTATATGTTTTCAAGAACTAGCATTCTACTTTGTAACTCTCTAAGTTCTAAAATATTAGATTTATATTGCGTATCAAACTGATTAAGATCTGCAGTTACTAGGGCAGAAGATGTTAAAGTTTCTACATCTGCATTATATTCTCTAATATCATCTCTAAGAGATTTTATTTGTGTTATTAATGTATCTAGCTCTGTGCTTTTTGCAGGACTAACGGAGTCATTAACTGCAACTTGATTTATAAAATATAAATCTTCAGGCAGTATGTGCTTATAATCTGAAATAGATAACACACATTGCTTTTGAACAAGTTGAGAAGATGCTCCTATATGTTCTAAAGCTTCTCCAATCCATTCAACTGCGTCTAATACCCAATCTGCATCATTAGGCTTAAGGTCTCTCATAACCTTTCTAATAATTGATTTGCACGATATATGTTTATATACTGCCATTATATTATATTTTATAAATTATCTAAATTTGGTGTAGGGGCTTCTAAAAACCCTCCCTCTTGTTTTTTAGAAGTAGGTTTACAAATGTCTTTACCATTTTTTGTCCCAGCATAATAATACCTTTCCCAACAAGCTTTACCGTCTGCTCCTTTCTTTTTACCTTTCCTAGCCATACTAGTCTATTCTTTCAATTCCTGGTTCTAAAAATCCACCTGTTTGGTATCTCATTGGAGAAGCCATTTTTTTCTTCTTTTTCTTTTTTGTAGCCATTCCGCCCTTTTTCATTTTCTTTTTAGATTTAATTGCAGACTTCATACTTTCATTTTTGTTTCCGTCGCCGTCCATATCTAAGTAATCAGGCTTAGCTCCACCTTGTTTGTAACTTTTCATTTTTTTCATGTAACCCATAACTATTCTTTTTTAAATTTTAAATACGCTAAATCATCTGTTTTAAGCAGATTAATTAGCTTCTCTTTATTACCCTTGATACCTCTTGTAGCATCAAATCTATACACAGATTTATTAGGAATTCTGCACTTACCTTTACGCCAATAAAACTTACAGTAGTAGCCATCTGTGTAATAGATATGCCACTTAGTGCCTTTACCTGTTTCTGCATTGTATAGTTCTTCACCTTGCTCTAATAACTCTTGTTTATATTTATTAGACTCGCCCCAATCTATTTTAGGATTTCGAGGGTCTCTCTCTTTTCTTACTATAGATAATGATGATAAATTATTACCCATATTAAACACACTTCCTTCTAAGATACTATTTATAATAGAAATGTTAAATTCTTCACATATATCTCTAAAAATTTTTTTATCAATATGTTCGTTATTATTAACGTATTCTTTGTATATATCTGTTAAAGTATATGACATTATTCTCTACTTGGTGCTACAGTTTGATTTTTATCTTGCGCATTATCATTAGTCGTATCATTTACAGTAGTTAATAGTAATTGCAATTCTTTAGAGGCAATTCCTTCTGTTATAGCTTGAACCATATCCATTGGTAATGGGTACTCAGAGCTTTCATCATAGCACATACTATCTCCGCAGTCATATATAGTAAGATCTTGTGGATCTTCAAATATACCTCTAACGTTTACAAACTCTAAGCCGTTAGCATTGTAAACATATAAATGATCTTCAATCATGTAAGATCTTTTTTCTTTGTTTACGTATTTATCATACGGCAACCACTGGACAGCTATTGAATCTACTAGAGGAATAGTTTCTAAGCCTGTAATATCTGAAACATGCGTAATAGCGTCTTTAAAATTTAACCTAACTGTTTTAGGTATAGGTTCTATAGATCTATACACAGAGCACTGTGCAGGAAGATTACAACATTTTGAAGCATCTACTTTTTCAAGCTTAATACATTTTATATCTTGTTCAAGATGTCTTGTAATTTTACCATTTCGAGCATAGTCTCTTCTTATAAGCATTGCTCTGTAGTACTTAATGTTAAATTTAATTTGAGCTAAAGAAATATGTTCTCCAACATTAGATCTTCCTCCTCTTGCTAAATTTAAAATATTGTACGCTATTTCGTCTAGTGTCATATTTGTTACACGTTAGTTTGTAAATATCCTTCGTATCCGCGTTGTTTGTTCCATATATGTGCTTGACCGGTTCTTTTAGCTTCGTACCCCATCATCTTATGCCAATCATCATTTTTGCATATTGAAGGTATAAACCTAACTTTAATTCCTCTATATTCGTTTACCATTTCTTTGTGTAGATGCCCGCAATGAGCTTCTCTAGACGTAGTTCTAGCAAACATTTCTGGTTGTTCAGTTGCCATTATAAGCGGCATATCTGCAGCTTTAACTTTATCTCCGTGCGTAAATAGTATCATGTTGGTTCCATATTCATAATACTTACGGTGATCGTGAGAGTTATTTATACTAACTCTGTCATCGTTTATAAAGTATGCACTTAAGTACTCTCCTGAGTAAAACATTCTTTCGTAATCATGGTTACCTTGCACTACAATTACATCTACATCTGCATACTGTGCTAGATAATCAATTGCTTTTACCATTAGTGCGCAGTATCCTACAAACGTTTCTCTCCAATCTTCTGAGTCAAATTGAGGCGTACCTTTAGTTGTAGCTCTGCTTAACCCTTCAGAATTCATACCATCATTACCAATAGGTAATATTATTTTTTCTATATCTAATCCCACAGCCTTTTTCATAAGATCCTCTATAACATCCATGTACTCATCTTCAGCTTGCTCTAAGCTTTGGCCTGTATATTTACCATAATGAATATCAGGTAAAGAAACTTCATATGCTACTGCATCTGGCTTTTCAGGTGCGCATTTTTTACATTTTTTAGGCCTGCCTACTTTTACAGGGCTTTTTTCTTCTAGCATCTGTATAATAGAATCTTTAAGTCCTGTTAACAGATTGTCTTCACTTTTAACTACTACAGAAAATCTAGATTCTCCGCCCATATTCTGCCAGTATTTTACTGACTTAATATCTTTTCTGCTAATATTGTTATCTTTAACAAACGCATCAAAATCTGTTGCATCTTGCGGATCAATATTGTTAACATTTATATTAGCTAGCTGTGAAGTTTCAAACCCTTCCATAAGCTCTATACGAGCCTCTCTAAGAGCTTCTTTACAAACTTCTGCACTACATTCTAATTTATCAGCCAAACGCTTTGATCCTTCTTTTAAATAGCCTGGCCTTTTTATTAAAAATGCTTTAATTTCGTCTTTGGTCATTTCTTTTTAATTTTTTCTATAGACCTTCCAGCAAAGTAAGCTCCATAGACGGTTATTAATAAAGTTTGGTATATTGGTATATATGCAGGAGCAATACTAAATCCTCCTGCGTTCCCGTCAAATATAGATATAACTACAAACATTGCTGTAAGAAATATACATATTAATGGTCGTATGTTTTTTGACAACCAGTTGTCGGACTTCATGTCTGCTTCCCAACGTCGTGTCACTTGCTCTTGTGCTTGGCCTTCTGCTTTCATAAGCACTTCCTCCATAGCTTGCTTTGCAGCTAATCGCTCTTCTTCTGATGTAGATAAATTGTCTATAACATCACCGACTTGTTTTATAACGCCGCCTCCTAAAAAATTTAATAGTTTACTCATAAGTTAAAATTACGTCTGCTTTTTGGTTTTCTGTTCCTTTAATACAAATTATTAAATCTTGTTCTATATCAAATTCTATAATATTATTTTCTAAAGGAAATACACTAGAACCTTCAGGAATTGTAACTCCTTTTACCAAATAATATTTATTATAAGTTCTATAATACAAAGATGCTGCTGCCACATCTGCATCTCTTGTATCTTCATCTTTAATATCTGTCTCTCCTATAACTATACCTGCATCTTCTCTAATATATAAATCAAAAGTTACAACTCCACTATTAGCAACATTAGACACAGAAAACGAGGTTATTTTAGCCTTAGTATTAATACCTTCACCTCTGCCAAAATAGATTGTAGATTTATTTAAAAGAGTGAAGTCTCTACTACTATTTGCGTCTCCTCCATCATCTGAGTGTAATCCTTGTAAGTTTCTGTATACTGTTGCCATATTATGATATGTTTACTACTCCTCTATTATTCCAAAGTTTATTTTTTGTTTTAGGTTTAGTTGTAGGTAATGTACTAGCATCTAATTGTGATGCGTCTGTTGTGCCTGCAGCGCCAGTATCTCCCTTATCTCCTTTAGCTCCTTTAGCTCCTGCTGCACCAGTAGCTCCAGTAGCACCTCTTGCCCCCGTTGCACCAGTATCACCTTTAGCTCCATCCCCAACATCATTAGTTAAATGCCTTCTAAGCTCATCAAGCTCATCTTGCATTTGCTGTATTTGATATATTAAAGCTCCAAACTCAGGATTAATTTCGCTATCTGCTAAATCTAATAAAGTATTTATATGACCTTCATCAAATTTAGTTTTAAGAGCTGTCTTAGCATCCCCTGTTCTCGTATGTACTGCTGAGTGTTTTTTATCTGCTAATGCCATAATTAATCTAATTCTACTGATAATATTGCTGTTCCGTAAATAAAAACTCTTTGAGCACTACTTCCTCCTGTTGTTCTCATGTGAAACCCAAGGGCATCACCTGCTGACAAAGAAGCATTACCTCCAGAAAAAGTAAATGTTTTTTGATAAGGTTTATTTTCTGTATATGATCCATCGCAATCTGTTGCTGTAATAGCATTCATTGTAATAATTGCTGCTGTACCATCTGTTATTGGTGTGAATTTACTAAAACCAAAATCTATATCTGCAGAATTAACAGCAGAAGAACTCCAATAAAATGTTAGTTGTAATTTTTTTACAGTACAAGCTGCTACAGCAGTATAGCAAGATGTTCTACTTTGATACTCACTGTTAGCAGAAGATATATTTCCAGGGGCAGAACTATTTCCTAATATAGCTAAAGTCCCACTACCTGCACTATACCAATAATCATCATTATACATGTAAAACATGTAAGAGTTTAAATCTTTTATCTTAATTTGAAAATACTGTCCTATTTTTTCACCTTGAGTCTGAATGTCATCTCCTTCAATAGATACTTTTCCAGCTGCTGATCTTGCTATAGTAGTATCACTTGCGTGTCCTAACTCTAAAGTACCATTAACAGTAACTACTTCTGAGTCTCCAGCAACTGTTAATACCTGTGTATTTGTAGAATTACCCATTTCTATATTATAAGATCCAGCATGTTGCAGCTGAAGTACTCTTGAAGAATCTATAGTAAAGTTTGTTGCTGAAGCATTATTAGTTATATTATTACCATCTACAGTTAAGTCACCATCTATTTGTAAATCACCAGCCGAAGTAAGTGTTGCAATATCAGTTGCTGTTCCTTGAGCACTTCCAGAGCTACCCGCAGAGTGAGAATAGAATACTATACTACCTCCAGTGCCTGTCCCTGTTCCCGCACCAGCTGAAAGCATTAAAGCCCCACCAACTTTATTAGTTCCTGTAGCGTTTCCACTTTTAATTTCTAACCTACCCCCAGAATCATCGCCATGTGTACGCCTATGTATTGAAGCTATACCATTATCATCAGCACCTATTGTTAGAGTTTCTGAATCGTAAGATAATGTTTGTTCAGGCGTAATAGCACTAGTGCCGTTGCCTGTAAGTACAGCATTAGACGTCAAAGTCGTAGCACCTGTACCACCATTACCCACAGGTAAAGTACCTGTAACATCTGCAGCTAGGTCAATAGCGTTTCTAGTTATTTCTTGTCCTGATAAAGTTATATAATCAAGACTACCAGCCAAGGTTACATTAGTTGAGTTGTCAGTGCCTGACGCATCAACTCCTAAAGCTGTTCTAGCATCACTTGCTGACGTTGAGCCAGTACCACCGCTTGCTACAGGGACAGTGCCGCCTGTAATTTCTTGCCCTGATAAACTTAAATAATTTGTGTTTGCTAATGTAACTGCAGCATGATCTCTTGCTGCTATATCTACACCATCTACAGTACCTGTAACAGTTATATTACCAGCAACAGCTACTTGCCCATTTGTTATTGTCATGTCTACAGCTTGCACAAAATGACTAGTGTCTCCAGAAGAGCCAGGTGTACTAACATAAAACTTTATAGCTCCACCCGAAGCACTACCTGTACCTTTCCCACTGTATATTTCTATATCTCCGCCTGCTTTATTTGTGCCTGCTGCAGCACTACCATATATTCTAAAATCACCTGCAATACCACTTGATGTTTTTTTTCTTATAGTATCAGTATAAATATCTTCGCCTCCGAATTCTAAAATTCTAGATGAACCATCATAAGTAAGTTTAGATTCAGATGAAACTGTTCCATCACCATCGTCAGTTAGTAGTTGATTAGCTGCTCCAGTAAACACTCCTTCTAGTGTTGTTATATTAGGTTGAGATGCAACTTGTATAACTCCACTACTATTAATAGCTGATGTTGAACCTGTAGTAAGCCCGCCATCTATTTGTAAATTACCTGCACTATCAAATCCAGCAATTTCTACTGCTGCTGTTTGAGATGAAGAACCTGAACCTCCATAAGGTGTCCAGTTATAAAATTTAATAGCTCCACCTGCTGCAGTACCCGTACCAGGTCCGCCAGCTAATGATAGTTCTCCACCTACTTTGTCAGTGCCTGTAGCTGTAGAACCTCTTAATCTAAATTGTCCCGCTGTAGCTGTCGAAGAATTTTTTCGAGTAACTTCTGCTAAACCTGCATCGTTATCTCCAACTACAAGTAACTCTCCATTGTAAGTGAGACCAGACTCTGCTTGTACAGGAGAAGTGCCATTACCAGTAAGTAAAGAAGTAATTGCTAAACTTGAAGCGCCAGTACCACCATTTGTAACAGGTAATACGCCTGTAACATCAGACGTAAGATCTGTTGTTCCACTGCTAACTAAAGATGCGTTTTTAGTAATTTTACCATTACTATCAACTACTAAAGCTGCAGTCTCAGAAGAAGATTCTAAGTTTTCTAAATAAATAGAAGAACGAAACCTTGCTATAAGTTCTACAATATGTTGGCCTAACCATTTCATTAAATGCTAGGAGTAATATCAGCATGTTTATATGCTGTATCTCCTTCTTTGTCTTTATATGCTTCTAATACTTGTTTTCTATTACCAGACTTTTTTAAAGACAAATGTATCCAAGCAAAGTCAAACTCATTTATCATTTGGTCAAATTCTAGTCCTGAGTTTAAAATCCAGTCGTAAACTTCTTTATTACACATTTGACCATCTTTCCAAAACTGTAGGTCGAGCGCCTGGCCCTTACAATGCTGGCTGCGAGATGACCCCCCAATCGCACGATTAAGCTCCTTGGAACGATAACCACTACTAATCCTAATAGGACCAATAGCGTCACGCATAGGCTGTATAAGATCTGTAATAAGCCTTTGCATATTTTCCAAGTGTTCTTTCGTCGGCTCATTCGTTATACCTAATCGTTTAGCTGTATTGCTCCGAGTAATCTCAGACAATACAAAATTTTTACTAAGTCTCATTTATTATAATTTAGTCCAATACCCGTACTCAATTACACACGCGCCAGTATTTGCTTGTAATTCAAATCCTGTGCTAGGAGGAACACAATATAAAATACATTCTCCCGCGTTTAATCTTCCCCAAATATTTCCTGCATCATTTTTTAGCACAATGTAGTTAACTGTATCTGTGTTTCTTACAAATACATATCTAGCAGCAGACACGCTACTTGCTACTAAGACTGTTTCTGATCCTGTAGCTACAGATTCTTTAGACAATCCTACATGAGGAGTAGTAACTGATAAAAGGTCACTTATGTTGATAGCTAGTTGATTAGAGGTTAACCCAGTACCAGCTATAGATAGT
>Ga0208134_1001618_pt1 | contig 12761 bp, 18 predicted proteins | sample VirMetDEL_Mar_31_FD_184515 | JGI IMG/M metagenome (GOLD analysis project Ga0208134, IMG submission 184515) | Aqueous microbial communities from the Delaware River and Bay under freshwater to marine salinity gradient to study organic matter... | ecosystem: Environmental > Aquatic > Marine >... | reverse complement strand
TCCATAAAGAATATATTGTTCCGCCAAAGATAACGCAAAATAATTTATTTATACAATTCTGCGGTAAATCTGCGGTAAAGTGTCGTTAAAATGAGAGAATCCAGTAGGGAAGAGGATTTCAGAATAGAGCATAAAAAAACCCAAACTGTTTTTCGGAACGTCTGGGTTTATATTTTGTCTTTACAAAACAACATATCAATGCTATTTCAAGGCAAAGATACGGATTTTAAGACAGTTTTCTCTGCTTTTTTTAATAATTAGAAACCATTAAAGGCACTACTGTATTGATTTTGACCTCTAATTCCACAGGTGCTTTTGCACCCTTTTCAATAAGTTGATTTCGTTGGCTTTGGTCGTTCATAATTTCCCCTCTTTTCTTTGTTGGTATGTCGCTCAACATCTCTAAAAATTCAAGATAATTGATTTCGTCTTCCAATGCTTGTAATTGCTTCGGGTTGTACTGCTTTTTGTTCCGTTTTAAAAGGTTTTTAGCTTGTTTTAATGTAATGAATGCATCTTTCAATCCAAGTGCTTGACTGAATACAGAAGAGTCCTTTAAATCGGCTATTTTGATATCAAAATCAATGATGCCCTTGCGACCAATTAACTGACGAACTGGCTCTGCATCTCGAATATTTTCGATTATGAAAAATATATCATTTTTTATCCTTTCAGCTATCTGCATATTCGGTTCAAATTCAAGAAAAGTTTTAATTGTATTTCTGTTTTTTATACCAGTAATTTCTGCAATTTTTGAGTAATTGAAATTTGACTGTACATTTTTTGAAGCAGTATATATAGAACTACTTATATGAGCTGCTGCATTTTTTGTACACCTTGTTATTTTCTCCTTACTGACATAGGATTTGTATGTTTTTGCACCTATTACAAACTCGTTCCATTCTTTTGCCAGATTTGTAAGTTTTTTGAATGTGTTGTAATTGCTTTTTATCAGCAAGTCCGTTTCAATATCTATGAATCTGTTTTCTCCTAAAACATCATTAAAAGCATTTGCTTTGATGCTCAAATTTGCTCGATATCTGGAGTTGTGTAATTCCTTGATAAATTCCTTTCTTGTCAAAGATTGCTTACCTAAAAATTTCCAGTCCCTTACTTTTTTGAATACGCTTAAATCTCTGCTGTGATTATCCCATTTCGGAACTAAACTCGCCAGTACATAATCTTTGTTAAATGAGAAATTCGATTCCTTGAATCTGTCAAGTGATAATCTGAAAACGTCCAAGTAGATTTTTGGATTGAGTTCCTTTAATATTCTGAAGCACCCTTGTAAAGTGAAAACAAATTCTTGCTCGTTCATCTGTCTGAAACCTCCATTTTCAACTACTGGTCTGTGCCAGTCAATCTGTGATGAATAAACTTCGTACCCTTGTAGCTTTCCCTCTGCTTCGCATTGCTCTTTTTTATATATGGCAAACAGCTTGTCTGTGAAACTTACTTCAAAATCCTTTGCGTTGTCTATTGAAAGTAAAACATTTTTACCCTTATAATTAGGGCTTACAATGGTAAAATAATCTTGTGCCTCGCCAACCACCTTGAAATTAAATTCAAGTTCATTCAACGAATCAACTGTGTCAATTATACCCTCTGAAACTGCTTGTAATTGGTCGTGTAGCTTTGAGTATATCGTACTTGTATCGTCAAAAATATGGTCTGCGATATCTTGCCCTTTTGGAACGTCTGCGACATCTAAAATATTTGAGCAATAGAAATTGTTTTCAGCAGCAAACTCTGTCCATTTCGTTGTGTGTGCATCTGGAAACAGAACGACTGTTCTATCTTCTAAAACAGACAAATCCTTGTTTGAAATTTGCGACTCTCCCGCAGTTGCTAACCAGTCAATATTGGGGTAAACCTCTTTTAATATGGATGCCGTTTTCGGTGCTTCTACAATGGCAACAATGTTACTGGAATCCTTCAGATAGTTTTCTCCAAAAAAGCATTTTACTGGTACTGAATATTTGCTTTCTAACTCTAAACTGGTCTTAATATTTTTATAGCTGTGAAACCAATTTTGACTGAACTGGCTTTTTATCCTACTTCCTTTTGAATCGTATTTTATTATTTGAGCAGTAACGAAATTGCCATCAAAGTCAATAAAAGGAAAACAAACAGCGTTCTCCATATATCCACTATAAACCCCTCGCAAATCGAAGTAGTTTTCTGAATCCTTATTTAGTAATTTTTTTGTGGTTTCATTTAGCCAGTTGGTAAAAACTGAATCTTGTTTCGTTACTTCAAAATACTGCTCGAAGCTGACATCAAAATCAGTCGATTCACTTTGTTTTGACTCCTTTACATAGTGTATGTAATTAGGGTCTACAAGTGTGGAATTATCGAAATAGTTTGTCCCGCTTTTGAATGGGTAAACATTTTCGGAAAAGAAAAAGAAATTTGATTCGTTTAGCTGACCAACAACTTTTTGTCTGTTGTCGCTTTGGGAACGCTTTAAGATATAACGCCCTTTTATTTGAAAGCCCTTGCTTTCTATGTAGTCAATATTATTCAATATGTTTTTAATGTTTTGTAAAGTATCGAGTTCCGAGTTCGATATCTCAAAGTTAAAATATTTTATATCTTTTTTGTAGTACTTCTTTTCTGTCTTATCCACAAAGTTGTTAACTTGAAATATTCATCAAATCGCCCATTTATAAGGGTTAAGAATAAAATTACTACTACTGCTTCAATCATTGTTTTTTTTGGTTTAGTGTTTTTGAGAATACAATGAGCTCCGCTCATGTATTTGAAAAAAATACATTCGCTACGTATTTTATTAGAATCGTTTCCCTTTTAATGTGATGCCCATACCCCTAAACCAAATCAAAAGCATAGGGGCGGTACATCGAACAACTACAAAAGAAATAGAAAAAAAGAAAAACGTAATTTATAATTTTGTCACTTTGGTACTGGAGTTCTTGGAGTTCTTATGTGTTCCAAATACTGCCGTTCCCTCTGCTATATTTTGTCTTATGCTACTCTGCATATTCTTTAATGATTCAATCAAATAATTTATGCTAACTGCTTTGTACTTGGTACGCATTCCGTTGTTTAGGTGTGTGAGGTCTATATCAAAGAACGCATTGTCTGTATTGTAATTTCTTGCCATTATCTCAAAAGGGTGTTGTTTGGAAAGTATTGCAACTTATTTTCCCTGTTGATTCCCATTGATGCACGATAACGGATATCTAATTCATTGTACTTTTTTGCTATGGTGTCCAGTATCAAAATGGCATCTGCTTCAGCATCGGTAAAATATTCTGTAAACTCGTCCTTTACTTCTGCAAGGAATGGCTTTTTAAAAGTCCAGTTTGCTGTCATACTATCTCTGTCAAGTAATCCTTTCGTCATCTTTTCAATGTCTAATAAACGTCTATAAGCATCTTCGTGTCCATATGCTGCGGCACTCATTGAAGCGTTAACAAATCCGCTTTTTTCATTCAGCTTGAGCTCCGTCTCTGCTAATGTTTTGACATTTGCAATATTGGTACATATCGTTTCAGATTCTTGTAATAGCGTTGCAACTATTTCAAGTTCATTCATTTTTGATTTATACGCTGCTTCGTTGAATTTCTTAATTTTACTGCTCATAGTTGTATTTATTTAGTGATTTGATTGATTACTGCTTCGAGTCCTTTATTTAATAGAAAGGATTTTGATACTCCAAAGTCATCTGCAATTACTTGCAATGCTTTTTTATCATCTTCGTTGCATCTGAATGTTATTTTTTCGGTTTTACTTGGTGTCATATTTTAAATTTATTGGATTTATGTTTTTTATCAAATACCTTTATTAATTCTCGCATCTTCTGGAGTTTCTCTTCGGATATTTCATCTCTTGTTTTTGCCTTTTTTATGGTGCTATTTTGCTTTTTCATCATATCTCTTTAATAGTATAACTGTTTATCTAAAAAGTGTCCGCTTTTGTTATTCGGATGCCTTACTTATATATAGCAGTATTCATTTTTTTTTGCATAATATTTGAAACATTTATTCATTTAACTTGCTGAAAATCAGTAAAAGTAATCCCGTTTGACACAAACTCGTCTTCTAAATTACTGACAGTCAACATTATAGATTAAATATGGGTGTTTCTGAATTTATAGTCACTTCTGTGATGGTTTTCGGCTTACCGAATCGGTACTGCATAAATAATTTAACGAATCTGAAATCGCCATTTTCGATTCCTTGCTTCAGGATATTGAATGCCATATCGTCCAATGGTGTCAATTTTTCAATGGTCTGTATATCGGTGTTCTTGCTTCGCTTTGATTTCTGACCTCCTACTCTTGCCGTTTCTGTTGTAAACATTTCTACTGGTTTAAATTTCTATATATATATAATACGATATGCCCTACATTTTGCCTTTTGGTCTTACAAAACTTAACACCATTTATAATTATGTAAAATATTTTTATACAAACCATATACTTTAGTTTAAGATTTGTATATTTGTGGAACTAAAGACAGAAACATTATGAAATTCATTGCATATTATAGGGTATCAACAAAAAAACAGGGGCAAAGCGGATTAGGTTTACTGGCACAAAAACAGTCAGTCGAAAATTATTTAAGTCCAGAGGCAATAGATAAAGAATATATCGAGGTTGAAAGTGGAACGAATAAAGGATATAGACCAAAACTACAAGAAGCTATTCAGCTATGTGTAAAACACGATGCTACTTTAGTCATTGCAAAATTAGACAGATTGGCTCGTAATGTTGCTTTTGTATCTTCATTGATGGACAGTAAAGTAAAGTTTTTCGCAGTAGATAATCCACACGCCACACCTTTGACAATTCATATACTTTCTGCTGTTGCTCAAGACGAAGCTCAAAGGATTAGTACACGTATAAAGGAGGGTTTAGCACAATCTAAAAAGCAATTAGGTAATCCACAGCATTTAACAAATGAAGCTCGTTTAAAAGGTACTGAAAGCATTAAGCACAAAGCATTAAATAACCCCAATAATAGAACCGCTTTAGCTTTTGTAAAAATGATGGATTATAGGATTATGAAATTAAGAGAAATTGCAGAGCATCTTAATGAGAATGGTTTCAAAACCTCTAAAGGAAAAACCTTTTCGACCACACACGTTATAAGAATCAAGAAGAAAATTGAACACGTGAAAATTTAATACAAATTAACTATTAATCTTTTTTGCACTTACCGTTTTGGTGGGTGCATTTTTGCGTTTTAACGCAATGTCAAGCTTTGGGAGAGTAGTAGGACAAATCCGAGAATTCAACAGAAAGTCCAATGCTTCTATATACAGGTAGACACGTTATTTTTGTGTTATATAACATAGTAGCTTGACGACTCCGAAGGATGCGTCATGCTACGCATTGACGACCTCCTTACTTCTTACGAAACATAATTTTAAAAATAGAAAAGCAAAAACGTTTTGGGTATCCACCTAATAGATAAAAAACCCAAACGTTCAAACTAACTTAATATTCTAATCAATAACTTACTCATTCCGTATTTTTCAGAGTTTCGTATAGTTAAAAACAAATGTATCACTCCTATACAATAACCAAATTTACTTGTAAAATAGAATGTAACTATCAATAAGAACAATATAATTCTTTTAAATTCATTCCAAGAAGTTTTTTTTAATTTCATTTTTTTTTAGCTATTTAAGTAAGTTTCATAACAATAACTTGACCTATACCAGTAAGCAATCATAACAGCACCAGCACACACTTCATCCAAACCGAAAATATAATTATTACATTCATCTAACATAGCATCCCGAACTTCAACCAACCTATTGCAGCACCGTTCACACATTACGGGAGCATCATTTCTTTGATTGATGTTTTGAGTATCTATTGAACAATTAACACTCTCATTTATAGGTTGAGGATTATTTTTAAGATAATCCATAAAATCATTTACTTTTGATTCTTCATTAGATTTTTTTAAATACTCTAAATCCATATTTTTAGAGATTTTTAAAATTTGTAACATTCTTAACATTGATTTTTTATCAAGGTTTCCATTTTTATGTTTAAGAATAAATTCATCAACAAATGTAATATTTGTCTCGAAATTAACTTCTACCTCTTTTAAAAAAGGGTCAATGTTGTCTTTCGTTATTGTAATTTTTTCAATATCGTTTATTTGAGTATCTGTATTTTCAACACTACACGAAAACAAGATAACACTAATTATTACAACTAAACTAATTTTTAATAAATACTTCATTTTCTTTTTTTTTATAATTAATGATTAAATTTTTTATAAATATATATCAACTTATTGGATAATTTTTATACAAAGTAATAAGTGGGAGGTATAGGGAATAAGTGGGCGTTATAAGGAATAAGCGGTAAAACAATAATGCACACCCTCTACTTCTTATCAAAACCCTTTTCTTTGGCTTCTATGAAATTTCTTTGTTGTGCTTGGTTTACTAATTTCTGTAAAACGATATCTTGCTTTTCAACTCGACCACGCAAGTAGTTGACTTGCTCTTTTTGGAAATCTACTTCGCTTATAGTTCCAATGATATCTTGGTACTCTTCCTCTGAAAATATCTTGTGCTGAACATTCTGTTCCATTGCTTCCAAAGTAATCAACTGGATGGCTTCTTTTAGCTTCTGTTGGTGTGGTACTTCTTCAGATAGCTTTTTTCTTAACTCTTCGTTCTCCTTTCTTAATCTATTTATCTCTTTATTATAAACCTCGTTTTCTGTGGTTATAACAGTATTAACTGTATTCTCTTTTTGAAGTTTTTTCAAACGCAATTCCTCCCGCAAATATTGACGCATTTTTTTCTTGTCGGCTTTACTGCGGTAAAACTCGTTCATTTCTGTCAACTGGTGTCCAGTAAAAATATATCTTCTGTCTATTCTTTTTAAACCATTATTTTTAGAATATCTCTGCATTTCTCTTTCTGACAAAGAAGAAAATCCTTTCAGTTGAATATCTGCTATTGAATAAAAGGCGGTAAGGTTTATATCGTCCATAAAGAATATATTGTTCCGCCAAAGATAACGCAAAATAATTTATTTATACAATTCTGCGGTAAATCTGCGGTAAAGTGTCGTTAAAATGAGAGAATCCAGTAGGGAAGAGGATTTCAGAATAGGGCATAAAAAAACCCAATCTGTTTTTCGGAACGACTGGGTTTATATTTTGTTTGTCTTTAAAAGATTGTATTATCAAAAATACACTGCAAATATACGAAATTTATTGTAAAATATCCTCTAAAATATCGCCATCTTCCGACAAGTAGAGACCGTCTGAAAGGTATATAGTGTTGGAAATAGTAGGGGTATCCAGTTTCAATTTACCGAATAGTTGTTTCATTTCTGTTTGACTGTTTTTCATTATTATTTTACTTGTATTATTATTATATATATATGTTCTAAAGATTTTAAGTAAATCCAAGACCACAAAGGTTTTAAGTACAGCCGAAAAGTTCCATTTTATTAAAATTGGAGGATTTCGGTTACTTCTTTCAAGTTCTCTTTGATTATATCTTCCTTCATTACAGAACCGTACTGCTCTATTATATCATAATCTCTAAACCAACCGTATTGACCCATATATTCAAAATCAATAATTGTGTCCAGTTGATGCTCTGAAATATCTCCAAAATAGATGATACTGTCGTGTCTACGAATCATTCCTTTATACTTCCCTTTGTCAATTTCTAAACGTAATTTTTCGATGATATTTTTTTCGTGATACGCACAAAAGTTGAATACAGCATCGGTGCTATCATACCAAAAAGTTTTAATTAAAAAATCAATTACCTTCTCGTTAAAACCAAGATTTCGCATTTCTTGTATTCTCTTGTTTTTATAGCTTTGTATATTGTTTTTACGGCTCTTTGGAAACTCAATACTTAATTTATTTAATAATGCGTTAATCTTCTTTTTATTGACTTTATCTTTTCCGTAAAAATCAGATGGTAAACGCAGTCCACAAATAGCATATATAATCCGAATGTTGCAACTAATAATATCAATTTCATACGCCTCTGTATCGAACAACTCTGCGACTGCATTAATTAACGGCATTGATACTTCTGTCAATAAATTATAATCTCTGGAGTTCCTTACTTTCTTTGGTAGTTTTATTTTCTTTTGACTAAAACCCATTACTAAACGAATGTATCGGTCTTTTACATTATCTATTAAATCAGATTTCCAATCTTTAAACTCCTTACTTTTCCTACATACTGTTTTAAGTTTCTTTTCAATAGATTTTTTGTAAATTAATTTACAAGCGTCATTCAACTCCTTTTCATTTGTTATAATACCATAGGCGAACAACTCGTTTTTAAGTGTATCGAGGTTTTCATTTATAGAATCATGCGTAGCATGATCTATTAATTGAAAATCCTCTCCAAAAGGTAATTTATCTAACTCCCAGTATTTACGTCTAAAATATATCTCGAATGCTCTAATATATTGTTCTGTTTTTTGTTTCTTCCATAGGTCTAAAGACAAGCCACTCATTAAAGAATATCTTTGAATTACTTTAGCATTTAGCTTCAAGTTTTTGAATGCTATCTTATGAGAAACGTTTCTTAAATTAAGCCGTTTATGACCCTCGTTTAAGTGAATCAAAGAAAACCCTCTATCTTTAAAAAACTCTTTGTAGGTAGTGTCTAAACCTTTTAAGTCGGTATCGGTTAACTCCTTGTCTAAATCGTATTTTGTATGATTCAGAGTTAAGTCAGTAATCAACCCCAATTTTGCATCTTGAATTATGTTGAAATATTTAGGAATGTATTTGTAGTTTTTATCAGTCATCTTCTTTTCAAAAGAAATCTTATCTGAATCTACTTTTTTAATCATTTCCTCTTTTGACAGCATTGCGGTTCTGTTTGCAAAAGGCATTCTGCACCACTCTATATAAGTCGTTCCTTTTCTACTTCGACCAATTATTTGTGCAATATTTTGGGAGTAAAATGTTTGGTAATCGAATGCTCTATCTTCAAAAACATATACCTTATTCTTTCCGTTTTCTATATCGAAACCCTCAAAACCAGCACTTGAAATTATTGTCAAATTGCTTTCTTTGTTTAAGTCCAAGACCACAGCTTCAACTACTTTTCTGTATAAAGTTTCTCCTATTTTTAAGTTTGCATTGAGAATTCCATCTTTATTTGCCAATTGTTTTAATAAGCGAACATCTTGTAAGGCAACAACTACGTTTTCGCCATTATTTAAGTCGTTTTTAATGCGTTTTAAGGTACTTGTTTGACTACTTGTAATATTGATGTCTCTTTCCTCTAAAGTGTCTGAAATTAGCTTTATATCTACCTTATTAAAAAGCATTGGAGTTGCTGTGACAGATACTATTTTACTACTGTTGAAATTCTTTTGAATGTATTCTAAAAAACCGACTAAACGATTTCTGAAAGTTGATTGAATTTGCATTGAGTGTACTTCATCAATCAGAATTTTATCGATAAGCTGTTTGTTTGAAACAATCTGCTCGGAGTAGTTTAAAAAACTGTCTATCACAAACATCATTGTGTCAAACTTTCCGAATTCTAATTTATCAGAGGAAATATCTCCATAAAAAAAACCAATGTTTTTAATCTTCTTTTTTTCCTCGACAGTACCATATTTTAAAATATCCAACTGCTTCTGTTGTTTTGATATTACAACTTGCTTGTTCGGTACTATTATTATATTAGATTGGTTGGTGTTGGTTGGTTTTATTTCTAAAAATCCAGTAGTGAAACCATTTCCAGTAAGAACCTTGTCAACGAATGAGTATTTCGCTTTTTGAAAACATTGTTCAACTATATTTGTAGGTAGGTACTTTCCAGAGTACCGTATTTCTTTTGTAATCATTCTTTTTATTTAGACAAACTCACGGTGTTCCGAATACCGCTTGTTCAAATTTAGTAATTAAAACGTGTTTTTCTTGCCACTGGTTCTCTGTTTTATAAACAAACTTATTAACTTGTAATATTTGTCAAACCGCTTGTTTTAAATTTATTAGGTGGATTCGTGCGTTAGCACGATCCAACTACGTTGGTATCGTTCCCCTTGAAATGATGCCCATACCCCTAAACCAAATCAAAAGTATAGAGGCGGTACATCGAACAAAAAGAAACGAAAAAACAAAAGTGATTAATGCCTATTAGTTAAATCTTTTTTACTGCGAATTTTCCTACTTCTTTTCATTACTTCTGTTGGGATTTCAGCATTCAAACTCTCTTTGCTTTTAAAGTTTTCGATTGCCTTTTCTACAAATAACATTGTAGCGTTATTCACTTGAGTAATGTTTCCGTTGGAATTGTTTCTTAATGTAAAGCTGTATGTTCCCATTAGTGTAATAGTGTTGAAAATGGACTGAACATTAGTTTCCCTTCTCTTGAGAAACCTATATGTTTTCTTTGGTCTAAATCGAGTGCGTTGTATGTCTCAATAATCTTCTCCAGAGTGTTTTTCGTTTTGATATCTGCATCTGTATAGTATTCCGTATGCTTTTCCTTTATAGCGTCTATAAACGGCTTTTTAAGGTCTTTGCTTGGTGTTAAATCATCATTGGTAATTCTTCCATCGATTGCTTTTTCGAGTTGCAGTAAGCGGTTGTATTCCTCTTGAAATCCGTATGCTTCAGCAGATAGTCGAGCAGATACAAAACCACTCTTGGCATTAATTTTCAATTCAAACTCTCCGATGGACTTTACATTAAGCTGTTCCAGTAGGTCTGAATATTCCACAGCCATTTGAACAACTGGTTCTAATTCTTGCAATTCTCTGTCAATTCTTGATTGGTAGATTTTTTTAATCTTCTGTTTTTTCATAATAGTTGTATATATAAATTTTGGTGTTTTTCCATATGTTTTTAGGCAACTCACTTCCCTTCCATTCCTTAAGCAGTTCAACCTTGCTTCTATTGGTTGACCTACTCATCTGACTGTAAATTTGAAACAGCGAATCGAATAACACTTGAGATTGAGCATTCGTTTTGAACAGCTATTGTTTCAAGGTTGCTTCGCATTTCACTTGGTATTCTTAAAGTGACAAAACAGTCGTTTATTTTACTTCTCATCTGTTGGTTTTTTGGTTAACAGCTCCAATACCTTTTTTAAGGTTTCGGTTGCTTTCATTTTACTTTCTGACTTCCTACGGTTTGAACCGTCATTTACTTTTGTTATTACTTTCATACAATAAGATAACTGCGTTTTTATTATGTGTCACGTTTTCTAAATGTGTGACTGTGACTATTTATATAATTAGTTGATTTTCAATGTCTATATCAAAGGTGTCAATAAAGCTGTCTTTTAATTTGTTACTGTGTTCTGCCTCTATTTCCTCTGTACTTTTATAGGTTATATTGAATAGCGGAACATCCTCTACTTGTTTTGTGTGAATTTCCATTGTTGGTTTTGGTATTCTATGGGTTGCAAAAAGTCGCATTGCATATGGTTTCCCTTGCTTCATTGCTTCCTCGAGTTTTGAAAAGAATAAATCGTCCAGTACAGATAATTTCTCCAATACGTCTTGTTCAACTTCCTTTGATTTCCTACCACTATTTATATTTCCCGCCATTTCTATTTGTTTAACATATATATATTACAAGGTTTGTGATACATTTTGCATTTTCACTTTAAATTATTTTTAATTACTTCAATTTCTACCTTTTGAAAAGGGAATTCGTTTACAATGGAGGGGGTATCAATCGACTTCATTGTAGGAATCACAAATCTCATTAAAGCAAGGTAGGTTTTACAGTAGTCAGCATCTGAAAGGTTATCTAATCGCTCCCTAAAGGTTGATGCTTCACTCTCAACAAATTCTGCAATCATTCCTTTTACTTGTGAATTTACCTTGCCGACTGCCCCTATTTTTCTTCCATTTAAATTTGGTGTGCCTCTGAAACTCATTCTATCTTATTTTACCATTATTTGACATTCTACATATGTATATAGTAGGTGTGTTACAATTTTGCAGATTGAAAGCTGTTTCTTAATAACTTTTTTTACACTATGTATCATTATTGTATATTTTGATACATTGTATTTACATTTAATATACTGACAGTTAATGAGTTAACCTTTTTATTAAAATTTTATGTATCATAATCGTCTTTTATGTATCATAATGCGTATATTTGTAGAAACAAAAACAGAAATAATGACAGAATATTTAGAATTGAAAGACAAGGCGAATGCAAATTTTATGCAATCAAAAACAAAAGGAGATATAAGATTTCATTTACTGGTTCTTTTGGCTCTTGAAACTGGAGCAAGGGTGTCAGATTTGTTGAATATTACAACAGAGGACTTTTCAGAAGAGAGTGGGAGTACATATTTATCTTACTTGAATAAGAAAGGAAAGAAGAAACAAGTGCAAAGGATATCTAAATCAACAGCTTTAAAGGTTGATATTGTTACAAATGGAATAACTTCCTACGGAGTATTTTTTAATGAAAGCAAGGGAGTTACAATGAGCAGAATAACAGCGAATAGAAAGTGTACAGCTTTATACGGTTTCAACTTCCATAATTTAAGAAAAATTGCTGGCAAGAATGTAGCTACACAGAAAGGTGTGGTATATGCATCAAAATTTTTAGGGCATTCGAGGGTATCAACTACCGATATTTATTTAGGGGTGTCTACTGACCAATTTAAAAAAGATATGGAAGATTGTATCATTTAAAATCCATTTTAAAATACCCATTTAACGTAATATGAATATGGGTTTATAGGAGTATCTCTCTTTAATAATTTCATTGAAAACTCAAATATGTTATCGTTTTAAA
>Ga0208134_1001617_pt1 | contig 12765 bp, 16 predicted proteins | sample VirMetDEL_Mar_31_FD_184515 | JGI IMG/M metagenome (GOLD analysis project Ga0208134, IMG submission 184515) | Aqueous microbial communities from the Delaware River and Bay under freshwater to marine salinity gradient to study organic matter... | ecosystem: Environmental > Aquatic > Marine >... | reverse complement strand
CGCGCTTGAAAGCTTTATTCCATGAGCCTTTTGGTTTTAAAGGATCTCTAGCACCTAATGTGTATGCATTATTAGCCATATCATCAGCAGCTTTTTTAACATATGAACCAAGAGTCTTTTTGCTCAATTCGTCGAGCTCTTCGCCCGCTTCGCTTAATCCAGGCTTTGCTTTACGATACGCTTCGCCTTCGCCTGCTTTTAGACGACGGTCTCTCTCAGTTTTCATTTCAGATTTACTGTAACGACCATGTGGTACGCCAGTATTCATATGCCACTTGAGACGACCATGCGACATTTTTGCAACGTCTTCGCCAAGCACTTCAACACCTTCGCCCACATACTTACCTTCATTGGTCTGTACTTCAACCTCGGTATTTTTACCTTTAATAGCTTTAGAAACTGCCTTACGACGCTTGTGGAGATATTCATCTGACTTATCTACATCGCCATCATTGTCAATGTCTTTGTCTTTACGATCTTTGTGCTTGCCTTTTAGCTCTTTAGGATCAACTGGATCCATCGCTTCTTTTTTAGGTTTGCCGTATGACGCTTCTTGAACTTGGTTCCAAGCGCGCGCCATGCTTTTGATATCTTCGATCTTCATTTTATTTCCTTACATTAGTATGTTGGTGGCAATTGCGCCTGCCATTGAAATTATAGCTACCCAAAATAGCTTATTAATAGTATTTACTGTTGTAGCATTTTGCGTTACTAAACGTTCAAGATCATCAAGTTTCGCAGAAAACTTATTCATACGGTCGTACTGTACGGAGTATTTCTGTTCCATATTTACAAGTTTTTCTTCTGCTCTTGCTATAGTAATCATGGCATCTGAAAGTTTATCAATCTTAGCTTCAATTCGGTCTAGTCTTTGATCATCTGCCATGTATTCTACCACTTTACTTTGTCTGCCCAATAAGCAGCAGACATTTTACCTTTTGCAATGTTTTTAGCATGGCGTGCTTTAAACGACTTGCGACGACCCTTTTGTTTATCAGATTCACCCTTCTTAGGTGCACCAGCAGTGCTTACACCAGCTTGACCGAATCTGATAGTCTTAACTTTATCACCGGCTTTGGCAACAACGATGTGAGATTTAGTGGGATGGCTCGGCGTACCCTTTGGCTTGTTGTACCCAGATACCCCAGCCGATTTTAACCGTGCATCTTTTTCTTCACAGAAGGATTTAAACTTAAGCATCTTTATTAACCACATTCTTATCCGTACGAACCATACGAATACCTACTTTACCATCTGGTTTAACAAACTTTTCTGGTTTCTTATCAGCTGACATTACACTTTCTTTGCGCAATGAAGCAAGTGATCGCTGTTTTTTCTCTTTGTTTAGCATATCACGAATCTTAGATAGCTTAGCTTCTTCTTTCATTTCGTCTTCACCGTGATCACCAAGCGATGAGTAAAGTGATTCCATTTGACCGTGTAACTTAGAAAGTTTATTCTGCATCCATTCTGGAAATTCTTTACCAGATTTGATATGATCCATTACTTCTTCTGCAGCATATTCAATAAAGCCAAGCTGACGCATTGCCATTGAAGCTTCATCTGGTGATGCAGGTTCATCATCTTCATATGCTTCTTTGGCCATAGCAGATTTTGCAGCAAGTCTTGCTCTCATTGCAGCAAGATCATTTTTGGTTTTATCCATTTTATTTGCTTTTTTAGTAGTTGTCATACCAGAATTAGAAATCTTTTTAGTAAGCATATCAAGTGAGATTTCTGTGATATCCAGACCTTCATACATTTCCTTTGTGACCCAGTTCTCACCTAACTGATCGTATGCATCGTACATGCATTTTTCATTAGTAGGCTTACCAAACTGATCGCCACACTCTTTGCATAGCATATCACTCTTAGATGTTTTTTCTTCAGGCATAATTCTGGCAGTTAACTTTTTTGAAGCTTTTGCATAGCCAGCACCGCGTTTCTTGACTTTTTTTTCATCTTTACTATTATCGATTATCTTACTGGCTTTTGATTTATATCTTTGCAAGGTTCCAGTTGAGAGTTCACTAATATCAAGGCTTTGCTCTGCAACTCTTTTAGCTGTGGCAGTCGCAATTGCCATTTTCTTACTCATATCCATACCAGGATTATCACGTTCCATTGCTTTTGCAATCTCTTCACGCTTCTTTAATTCTGCAGGAGTCAATTTCTTTTCTTCAACAGATTCTTTTTTCTGTGCATCTTTGAAATCCTGAGAAGTTGGCGCTCCTTTTGATCCAGGCTTACGCATTTTTTCACCGCGTTTACGCTTGGCATGAATATTATCCCACAAGCCTTTATTTTTTTCTTCTAAATATTTTCCAAAGGTTTTCATACTTCTGAGACTCCTGCGTTTCTTTTGATCATGGTACGACGTCGTGCTTTATCCATTAAGCGGTCGTGGCGCATCTTCATTTGTTCTTTTTCTTTTTGATTTTTCTCACGCGCTTGATCACGCTCCCGTGAAATAGTTTTTTTCACTGTATCCGTAGTTTGTTCTTTGAATCCCTTTAGCGATTTTTCACCAGGTGTTTTCTTTTTGGCTTTTTTGGTTGATTCAGGTGTTCCCCAATCAGGCTTGTCGGAATACATACTTTTTGTATTATCAACTGCCTCACTAAGATTCATAGAGAATGGTGCAACAGTATACTCTGGGTACTGTTGTTCTACTTTCTCTACTGCATCCAACCACTTACGGTAACGGTTAGACTTAGATTCAATGATAACATAGTTCGATCCAAGCTCTTTAACCTTGCCGATCTCACCATTCTCTTTAATAACAACATCGTCTCCAATCTCGAATAGCTTACCGTCAACGTACGATTCACGTACTTCTGAGATAGGATCTAGCTGGATATGGTTTCTAAATTCAGTTGCTTCTTTTAATCCCATAGCCTTACGAACAGAATTAAAAAGCGCTTTCGAGTCTGAATTCGAAAACGCTTTAGGAAGACCTTGTGCAAATGTAGTAAAGTCATTATCAGAGGCTGCTGCACGCATCTTAGATGCACTCATGCCTTCAGCACCGTCTGCATCCGGATCACGGTCACCTGCAGAAACTACTTTAATGTCAGCAAAATTGTAGAAGCCGTGACGGCCTTTTTCACCGTTGTACTTGTTAAGCAGTACGTCAAACTCTCTGAGACGATCAGAGCCAACAACCATAACTACCTTACGGAAGCCTTCATTGTACAACTTAACAGCAATATCAAATACGGTCTTAATATCATTCGTCATCATAATGTTTCGCGCGTGGCGCGGGAACATCTTACGAGCAGCTTTAACTTTATCTTTGTATGCTAATGGATTCTTCTTAGGGTCTTGAGACTGAGAAAGGTACATTTGGTATGGGTTACGCCCAGCAGTAGATGCTAACTTATCTAATAGCTTTTCATGACCAATAGTAGGCGGATTCATTCTCCCAAAGGAGAAGAATACCGTCTTTTCTTCTTCAACTAAGTACTGCTTAAATGAGCCGATCATTGCGCCCGCTTTCTTTCCATTTCTTTTTTACGTACGTCTTTGATTAATTTCTTAGACATTCTATCTATACGTGTCTGGAAAGCTGGCGACTTGAGGCGTTTCTCAATCTCGGCCTTGCGTTGCGGTGTTAGTTTGTCACTCGGAACATCTTTTGTAATTTTTTTGTAAAAAGTCTTGTAAGCAGCTTTACGAGCTCTTTTTTGTAAGACGTCATTTGATGCAAATCTGCGAGCTGCTCTTGCTCTGCCTAAAGCGACCTTTGCTTTATTGCGACGAAGTGATCTGCCTTTTGCTAGGCGGGAAGCTACTGATAGTTCTTCATCAACGCTTTCACCAATCGGTCCGCCTTCGCCAGTACTGTATACTCCGCGATGGCGTCTATAGGCTCTGTAGTTTGTAAGCTCATCTTCGCCTGGACGATACTCGATCCCCATGGGGAACATGTCTTTAAATCTTAGCATTCGGTTTATCCCATTAGCGGCCAGGTTTGTCCCAACCTTTTAAAATTTCTGGCGAAAAGTTGTTGTATGAAAATTCCATTCTATCAACAATCTTTACCGCATCACCACCAAGTTTATCAATCGCTACATAACCCTCTGGGCCTGTTGTCGTATAACCATTACGAGTCTTAACAAAATGTTTAGTTTTTGATAATCTATTGAGTATATTTATAAGTTTTAATTTCGCTAAAACTAACATTTTCTGCAGATCGAACATTAATTTTAATGATTTTTTATTATTATTTGAAAAGAATTTAAGTACTTCATCCCGTTTAGCGTACTGTGCAGACTTACCTTTTTCAGTTTTACGTTTGTCTGCCTCTTTCTGGAACCGTCCTTCGATCCATTTAATTAGGCCGTTTACGTGTGTTGCTGTGTCTGTAATGATTGTTCCTGATCTGACAAATGAGTTATTGTACGTTTCGATGAGCCGAGATAGTTCGGAGTTGGTTTCGAGGGACCGAAGAGTCGTTCCATTAATTTGATTGAAGATTTTTCCAGCTTGGCTAAGATATTCATTTACTTCCTCTGTGTCCTTTTCTGACATAGTGTACTTGGTCATGTCACGTAGCATAGCGTCTTGAGACCAAACGTTCTTACTTTTCTTAAGCTTAGCTACGTTTACACCATAGGATGCTTTCATTGTTTCAAATGTTGATCCGGTGTAGGTTGTGTGCCAAACAATGCCGATCTTTGAAGAAAGAACGTCACGAGCGCTAGGTGTACCGGCAGGGACAGCATATACAATTGTATTGGGGTGAAAGGTAACATATTTTTCTCCTTTTATGGTGTCTGTGGACACATCTCCGGGGCCGAAGAGAAAGTCGCCCTGTACCACGCCCTTGATTCCCAGCTCTGGCAAGTACTTGAGTGCCAGCTTAAGCTTATCTGCAAGATCACCAGAAGTATCAGCATCGACGTCAGCTGTAGATTTATAGACTTTAGGATTTTTGTTGAAAATGCCTTTTTTGGCAACGAAAAATTGACCGTCACTCGGATCAATACCAGCAAAAACAGCAGGAGCGCCATCCCATTTAACACTAACGTTACTTGCATGTGTACCTTTCAGCATATCTCTTAATGACCGCAAAGCCAAGATAGCCTCTCTCGTTCCTTTTACCCCACCATAAATAACTTTATCCTCGATGTGAGTCATGTGAGTATTTTTTTGTTCAGTGATGTAGTTTTTAAAATTTTCCATAGTGCTATACTATATCCTTTTAATATGGATGTAAACCCATTATCTTACTTCGATCCAGCCTAATGAACCCCAACCAGCCTTATTAGCACCCGTTGCAGCAGCTGAAATCAACCAAGTGCTTGACGTATCGCCAAGTGTGGTAGTAGTAATTCTTTCTAATTGTGTTACCGATCTTTCGGGATAAGTATACACATTACCGATGTTACCGCTATTCAGAAAAATCGTTTGAATGACACTTCCACCAGTATATGCTGTAGCAGTTAAATTATACTCGACTGGAGAATCGTCACTATAACTAATCCAAGTACCACCAGTAATAGTAGCACCTTCGATTGAACGAATAAAAATATTTGTGTTATCTAGTGTAGCGCCTGCGAATTCATCAGGAATTACAACACTATCAAGTGCTGTAGATTTAAGTCGAATGGCGACTAAGGGATAAAATGCATTAGCGGTTGTTAAGGTTTTACCTGTAAGAACATTTGAAACGCTCTTCTGCTTACCCAAAAGCGTTGTAGTGCCTTCAGTGGACAGTGAATGAGCGCCTTGATAAAATGAATGTGTTCCAGCAGTCCCTGCAACATTCGTAAGTTCCACTCGAATAGGCAATGCAGCTTTTGACGCCCAGGTGTGCGGTTCTCTATTTGCATGGTCAATTCTATGAATGGGATACTTGTTATTGTCAATGATAAAGTTCCATTCGATTTGACCAGCGCCATACCATTCATACTCAATACTCAAATGCTGGATCTGCACAGGATCTGCAATGATTCCACTCGGACCAGTTCCGTCTAACTTATCAACGTTCCAGACGTCTCTTGAATAATTTTCAAGTTCAATTCCAGATGCAGTATTTCTTCTCAAGCAACAAGCGTAACTTCCATCCCCACTATCTTCAAAGAAGAATCCATTTAATGTATCAAACATACCAATGCGGCGTCGGATGCCAGTTACTGGTGTGCCAAACAATACAGTTGATGAAAATTCATTTTGTCTACCTGGAAGATATCTTTGCACTCTTCGCGTCTGGCGAATGACTTCATCACCAGCATCAGAGCCAACTTCCAATTTAACCACACCTAAATAAGGATCATGGGTAGCACTAGCAGTGCCAGTAATTTGTTCATCAAAAATATCAGGATCTTTGGAATTCGTAAAAGCGGCAAAGTCAGTTAGTTCAAATGTGCTTACCTTACGTCTGTTCTTAGAAGTGTGTTGAACAGTATCATCATCAACCGTAACAACAGGTTTACCCCATTCATTAACAGTAGTAACAAATTCGCCGTTACTATGAGCCAAAAGATTGACTTCATAAATGTCGTCATTCTTCTGAGGCTTTTGCTTACTATTTCTGCTTTTGCTATACTGTGCCATTAGATAACCTTTCCGCCACCTTTCGGCGTTGTTGCTAGTCTATAGCTAGCCATTACGTCTATCGATGCATGTTTACTTGGGCTATTTAAACCCCTAGGCTGGATTCGAACTTCGAGTTTAGCTTCTAGACCAATAAGAGGATCTAACTGTGTTAATCCCATTATCTTTGCAACTTCTTGTTTCTGGGAAGCGCTTAATTTGCCGCTCGTATCTACTAGCCAAACTTTATCTTTTAAGAACATAAAAAGAAGGCTGGCATCGGATCCGCCTTTCAAATTCTTTTTAAACTTCGTCTTATAGTGATCTATAATCTTATCACCCATTGCTGGACTAGAGATCATTGCAATTTGATAATTATCCGTCTGATCAATAAACTGTTGCACCATAAGCTTTCGAGTAGACTTATCCTTAATAATACTCAGTGCGCCGGAATGTATTTTTTTTACATCTTTATCAAAGTATTTTTGAAGGCCGGCAAGTAATCTTTTAGCGTTTTTAATAGCTAATGGGGTGTCGTTCATTACACTGATAAGTTCTTGTTTGGCTTCACTTTTTTCATCAGGAGTAGAAAATTTACGTCCATCGAAATGCCAATCCCGCATCGAACCCATCTGGGCTTTATAATCAGCTTTATACTCGTAGTGAAGATCTACCTTTTTACCATCGGATAATATTACTCTGTAAGCGAAATCAGGAAACCCAGCATCAAACCCTGCTGGCGAAACTATAGCTTTTGCTTGGGTGCCAAGCTTATTTCCCAAAGTCTTAAAGGCACTATTTTCGGCAGCCTGAGCTTTTGCGCTTACGCCTCTCATAGCAGCTTCCTTTATATAAATTTTAAAACTTTTCATATCTATTTATTCTGTTTAGTAATTTATACTATTTATATAAAAAAAAAGCCCGAGCATTATGCCCGGGCCAGTTGGAGACAACTTATAATAGCTTAACGATCGTAAACGTATACGTCCGCTTTTTCTGCAAATGTAAGAGGAAGAGATTGGTTGTAGCGGCGTTTACCCATACGGTGACCACGGCCTTGAAGCTTGACGTACTTACGAGTAATCTGACCACGTTCTTTATAGAAGGCGTTGGTCTCGCTTACTGACTTACGGATAGCTTCGATCCATTTTTGATCATCAGGATCTTTCAGATTAACAGTAGCGATGTATGCGTCTGTGCGGTTTTCATTGATGATCATAATATATTCTCCGTTGGGTTAAACTTTTTATTACTACACAGTAGTCTTAACTTGGTCCCTCACCAGGATTTTACGGGTTCAGCTGCCAGCGCCTACCTACCTGTTACGTTTCTTTGCTCGTACTGTGTAGTAATAAAAAGTTATACTAGTAATATAACACATCTTAGAGGGAATGTACACGGCTAAATGCGTTTTTTTAGATTATTTTTTTAATTTTTTCGATTGATTCTGGAGATCCAGATACAGTGATTTCTGGGTTTCCACCGCCAGGCCCATGTGGGATAAAAGATTCGAGTTTTAAATTATGATCACCGAGGAAATCCAAGAAATCCAAAATTGGGCAATCGTAAGCAATATCGAAGGTGTATGTCATGAGGTAGTCTCCTTTGTTACCTAACCCTTTATACACTACTTAGATCCTTTTGTAAACCACCTATTTCGAATAAATAGAAAAATATTTAGAAGTGTCATTGCGAATAGTACAGCTAAATACTCATCTACAGCGTCATCACCTATTGTACCACGTCCTCCCCAGGTTTCCATTACCGCTATCACGGGCAGGAGCATTAGCCACGAGCTAAACGGTAAAAGAAACCACTTTATCATACTCCCAAGATCCGAGCAATCTCTATGCGGTTCACGCTTGGCAGTGCCTTACCAGCGATGATATGATCCAAGATCTGTTCAAAATAGAAAGCGGCATTTTCTTCTTCGTTTTCCTCAAGAATGTCTACACAGTGAGAAAAGAAGAGCATCATCTTCATGTCTTGCATACCATCACCAAGTGCTGCCTTATGTGTCTTACCCGTTCGTTGATTGCTCATTCCAGCCTCCATCTTTTAACATCTTTTGGAAATTCTTATATTGGTCTTCGGTAAGATCCAAGGTCTTACCGGGGATAGTTCCTCTCTCAAAGTGACGTACGCTATAGTTGCTGTGTACGTTTGGTGAGACATAGTATATATGGTTATGACATTCGTGTACGTATTTCATAGTGCATCATCCTTTCCGACTTTAATTCGTCCTATTGGTTTGGCATCCTCGTGAGCTTTTTCTTCGTCTTTGTACATGCACCACATACCCCAAAAGAATGGGATATATGATACAAGCATTACTATACCTAGATTCATAGTGACTCCTTAGGCAGCCAGCGCGAACTGGACTGCCTTTTCTGCTGCTTTGACCTTACGCAGTTGGTTGTAACCATACCACTGGCTGTGCAGACGGTTGTCTGTATTACGACCTTGAAGGTGATCAGTAACATAAGTAACTGAGTTAAACGCTTGCCACCAGCTACCTTCGGCATATTCTGCACCTGGCTGGGTCTCAAGAACTTCCAGCGCATTCTTCGCTTGACGTGAAATAGACTCTGCAGTGACTTCTTCTTGCTTGTCCTTACCGGATGTAAGTGGAAAGACTTCGTTGTAGTAGTTAAGAAGATCTTCTACTTTAACACGCTTGCTGCCAAGGAACTGAGCCATCTCTTTGTATTTTGCGAATTTCTCGGATGCAATGCCAAGCTGCTCTTTGACCATATCTGGATTAAACTGTGCACGGTGACCAACCTTAACAGCACGCTGTGATGCAGTGTCAAGAGCAAAGGTAAGTGTATTGTTACAGACTACACGGATTGGTGTGAAGCGTACGTCGATGGATTTACCGTAGACGTGTGGGTTGCTGAAGAGCATGTACGAATCTACTTGGTCACCGCCAAAGAGATCGAATGACTCTTTGACCTTAGCCAATGCCCAGACATATTGACCATCTTTAAGGGAACCAGCTGTGTGCATCTCCATGTCACCAGCGAGCACATACTCGTTAAAGAATTCGAAGGCAGTTTCATTTTGGCAAGGGTGCCAGTCTTTGCCGACATTGGTCAGGATTTTACCGTCTGTTTCGCGGATGAGTGATTTTTGGCCAGTGGGCAGACGCTTACCGTCGAACTCTACAAAGGATTCGACTTCGCGTACTTTCCAATCTACTCCAGCTTTTTGCATCATCTGCTGTGGGGTAAGGTCGTTGCTGACCTTGGTGCCAAGACCATGCCAAGGCAGATCACCTGCATATGCCATTTGAGCTTCGCCGTTTACAATTTCAAGTTCGTGAGCCATGATATATTCTCCGTTATTTTGTTGATATAACCATACTACATTATTTCAAATCAAATGTAAACGGCCTAAATGCATTTTTTTAAATTAATGTGAAAAAAAGTTCAAGGTCGTATTCAGTTAAATTTATTTTTGTTCAATGAAAACTTTTTTCCCTCTGGTGTATTGCTGCCAACAAAGCTAGTGATCAAGTCATCGTGTCGTCCACCCGAGAAATGATAAAAGTTTGACTTAGGGCAAGGGGTGTCATTAAACCAGGAAACCGGCATATTCCACTTGTCATCTATATCCATTACGTTAAACTGATACTTGTCAAACATAGCATTAAGGTATGGTTGGTCGTTATCCATGACAGTGTTAGATATAGGATCTGAAGCCCACGGTAACCAATACTCAAATCTTTCTCTAGCTTTAAGTCTACCTTTTTTAGTAAAAAGAATTACCCCAGTATTTACTTGGCGTACGTTTTTGTAAATAATCGGAATATTAAATCTTTCATACTTTTCTCGGTAAAGATTAATCCACCTCTTTTGCATAAACCCTGGGTGTCCGTCTCCTATGGCCTTTTCAGGAACACCAACTACATCAATGTGTTTTGCTTTAGGAATACCGAATATATCTTCTGCATCAGGGTCTGCAAGAACATCTGTATCAGCATACAGAATATCGTCGTACGCTTCAAACTTCTTATCGTAGATAAGGTCTAATATATTAAAGTATCTATGAATCATAATATTTTCATCTAGACCCCTTAGAGTAGAGGATCTAGAGAACATATATTGTGCACTGACTTTATCAGCGTAAGCAGACATAGATTTTACAGAATGTTCAGACCAATCTGGGTGTATGCCTAAACGGCATTGATATATTAGATTATTCGACATATCGGATATTCTGTTCTTTTTCACGATCATCAAGATCATACTCACTTCGATACTCATTATTAGATTCAATAACTTGACCTAAAACGGCAAGCGGTGATGCGTTGCTTACACTATAGTTATAGATTGCAGAGGTATCTTTAGGAAAGCAGCTTCCTCCGTATCCATTTTTACCGTCAAAGCCAGGCACTTTGGTGTGTGAATGGCCGATGCGTTCATCATTACCAATGGCAGTAGCTACTACATTATACCGTGCGCCAGTCTTTTCAGTCATATCTTTCCATTGGTTAAACCATACTACCTTTGCCGCAAGAAAAGAGTTAATCCCGTATTTAACCAGACTTGCTTCACCAGCAGTCATAAAGTAAACAGGAGCTGGATTACAATTAGAGTTAAATTTATAGAGATTTTTAACTTTATTCGTAAACTCAGGCCTTCCCCCAATAATATGGAATTTAGGGTTTAGGAACTCATCAAAGGAATTGCGCTCAGTAAGAAACTCAGGGTTATATACAAATCGCTTAAATCGACAAAGGTAATCAATAACATCAGGAGTAACAGTAGATTTAATAATAACAACACCAGATGCTATCTCAGATAATTTCTGTACGACAGCAGAAATATTCACGTGGTCGATATCACCATTTTCACCCATGGGGGTAGACACACAAACAAACGTGAAGTCCGGAGCATAGTTTTCTAGGTCATCGATATTAGCATAACCTTTGTAAGGATCTACAATCATAATATCATTGCTTGAATTACGAAAACCAAACTCTACAGCTTTGCCAACAAACCCATATCCAATAATAGCAATCTTAGTAAGTTTCTTCATCAGTTAACTCCATAGTATGATTTGTACCAGTGTACGAATTTTGATACCCCTTCGGGGATTGATGTTGTAGGTTTATAACCTAAATTTTGTATCTTAGTCGTATCGCTCCATGTAGATTGTGTATCAGCAGGATGCATTGGTGCATATTCAATAATAGCTTTACGACCAACGTTTTTTTCAATCTCATGAATAAAGTCCATTAGCTGAACCTGTTCACCGCGACCGATATTATAGATTTCATTTGTACGATCCGAAGCTTCTAAGCCCATTACTATACGAATCCCTTGGATGATATCGTCAATGTAGGTAAAGTCTCGAATCATGTCTCCATTATTGAATACGGTAATCGGCTTACCTTCTATAATATTTTTTGTGAACGAGAACAGAGCCATGTCAGGTCGACCCCAAGGACCATAGACAGTAAAGAATCTTAGGCCAATTGTATGTCGAATGTTAGAGAATTGGAACTGTTGTTCGTTGAATCTTTTAGTGGCTGCATATGGATTTAACTGCTGATCTACAGTTTGATCCTCTTTCCAAGGAAGAGGGTTACCAGCCATTACACTCGAAGTAGATGCATAGACAACCTTTTGAACACCATGCATTTCACACGCACCAATAAGGTCTTGAGTAAAGTTAATATTATTTGTAATATAAAGTTCTGGATATTCCATAGAGTATCGCACACCTGCGTAAGCAGCAAGGTGAATAACAATATCGGGTTTAGTGTTAACAATAGCTTGTTCTATAGGTACGGTGTCATTGGGAGTTGGCACAGGCACCCAACCAAGACCTAATTCTCTAAGCTTAAGATATCGGTCTTCTTTTAGTGTAGGGTCGTAGTAGTCGTTAAAGGTATCGATACCCCAGACTTCATGGTTGTCTTCTAATAAAGACTTGGCGATATGATAGCCAATAAATCCGGCAACACCGGTTATAAATATTCTCATGCAATATATTCCTTACATTCTTGCAGTCTTTGGCTTATGTAAGCTTTATTATTCATCTTATATTCATCTTATTATTCATCTTATATTCATCTTATATTCATCTTATTATTCATCTTATATTCATCTTATATTCATCTGTCCATTTAAGGGAGATAATTATATTGTAGCATTTATTGCTTATAATGTAAACTGTTAATTTGACACACAACCAACTATATGTATTCTAATTGAT
>Ga0208134_1001616_pt1 | contig 12788 bp, 18 predicted proteins | sample VirMetDEL_Mar_31_FD_184515 | JGI IMG/M metagenome (GOLD analysis project Ga0208134, IMG submission 184515) | Aqueous microbial communities from the Delaware River and Bay under freshwater to marine salinity gradient to study organic matter... | ecosystem: Environmental > Aquatic > Marine >... | reverse complement strand
GTAGGCCTTAGTGATTGTTTCCATGCTAGTTACTGGACCGATTCCGTTGTAGGCTGCTTTGAGTTGAGCTAGTTGCTTAGTGTTCATAGTGTTTCTCGCTTTAGTTAGGTTGTTTGTTGTCTTGATGGGTTCATTATACAGCCTGGGCAAACCTTGTCAACACTTATTTTCAAAAATAGTTAAATATTCTCCCAGGGTGAGTTCGCTGCTATCCACCTGGTCCAGTAGATGCAACTGCTCCGCGGGGGTGAATCCATTTTTGCCCAGGTAGTCCGCGAGCTTATCAAAAAGGATCCGGGCTTCCTCGGGTTTATTGGGTAGATATTTGACCTTACGGTCCCGGAGGTCGTGGGCCGTTTTCATAGCTTGGTCACCCTAAGGATTTTAACAAACCTCTCATTACTGAATACATTAATGGCGTACTCATATTCCTCCTGGGTGTATTGCTTGACCTGGGTGGTCCCGTTGGGCAGCAAATACTGGATCTCATAAGCTTTCATGATTCACCCCCGACCTTGAAAGACTTAATGTGAGATTCCTTGTACCAGCTATCGATTGACTGGGAAAAGGTGAAGTGTTTAGCGATACCGTCGCCCTGGTAGTTGCCGTTCATATGTCCCTTGTAAAGCTGGACCATCTTGGGGAGCCTGGTAGATTTCTTTTTAATAATCTCCTGATTACCCTGGGCGTCCACTGCTAGAACCTGGTACCCGCCTTTTATTGCTACTGCGATCACTGCTTCGATTTCGTTGATTTTCATAATGTTCTCTCTTTAGTTAGGTTGGTTGTTGTCTTGATGGGTTCATTATACAGTGGTCGACGTCCTTGTCAACACTTTATTTCATTTATTTTAGAAAGCCTCCAAGATTTCGCCGTAGTTTGCAAACTTAGCTTTTGCAGCAGCCAGTACCATCTTCAAAATCTCGTTGCGCTTCGTGGAATCTTCGTGGGTCAGATATCCGTTAATCTCGTGGTCCAGGTCGATGATGTGAAGCTGCTCGAGGATGGTAGCCGTACCTACTTTAGACGCTAGGATGATAAGAGCACCAGTGTGATCGTTGTTGTCGGTGTTCTCGGCCATGGCGCGGATGGTAAGCTTAGGTAAGTTTTTCATAATGTTTCTCGCTTTAGTTAGGTTGTTTGTTGTCTTGATGGGTTCATTATACAGCCAGGGATATTTGTGTCAACACCTAAATGCGTTTTTATTTAAATTAATTTCGACAAAGTCTTCCTACTATATATACAAGGTCCAAAAATACCCTGAAATCCTAAAAGGAGGGAATATGGATACCAACCAAATGGAGAAATACTATGACACCTACAGAATTCAGATCTATCTTGCTCGACTATAACCCCGACAGCCCCGCTCAGAAATTACGAGTGGAGGGCATCCTCAGACGCCAGCCGACGTTAATGGCTGTATACCTGGCTGTCGTACATGCGTGATGCTGGCCTCTTCGTGGGGCATACGTCGTGCGAGGCGTGTGGCTCATCAGATGCCAATGCTGTGTACGACAACGAAGACCACCAAACTACATACTGCTTTGCATGCCAGGCAGTTGGACGACCTACTGAGGAGATAACTATGGAGGGGTTCGAGAAAGTAGACACATCAGTCCCCCAGGTACCCTCAGAGGTCCGTGGGTTCCGTGAGCGGAAACTCACCAAGGCCGCTGCAGCGTTCTTCGATATAACCGTTAAGACCCAGGGCGATATCATAACCCACCATTACTACCCTTATACAAAGGATGGCCAGGTAACCGGCTATAAGGTCCGAGAGGTTGAGGGGAAGGTCTTCAAGGCAATCGGTGATAAGAAAAATACTGAGCTATTTGGCCAGTCTAAGTTTAGCCAGGGTGGGAATAAGCTGGTCATTGTTGAGGGTGAGCTGGACGCGGTAGCAGTCGCCCAGTCAATGCTCGACGAGTATAAGAAGGTTTTCCCGGTGGTCTCGGTTCCCGATGGTGCCCAGAGTGCCGCTAAGGCGATCCTCGCCAATAGGGAGTGGGTAAGGTCCTTCCGGGAAGTGATTGTGATGTTCGATATGGATAAACCTGGACAGGATGGCGCCAACGAAGTCGCCAAGATGATTGGTGCCGATAAGGCTAAGGTCGCGGCACTGACTAAAAAGGATCCATCAGATGAATACCTGGCCCTGGGGTCCAAGGGTATCTCCAACGCCATTTGGAATGCCGCATCATGGCAGCCAGCGGGCATTATTAACGGCAAAGACACATGGGAGACATATCAAAATGAAAAAGATGCAGAATACCAGGACTTCCCTCCGTTCCTCGAGGCGCTTACTAAAAAGATTCACGGAACACGTAGCGGATCTATTACGATGCTTACATCAGGTACTGGATGCGGAAAGACAACATTTGTTAAGGAAAACATATATCACATACTCCGCACTACTCAGGACCAGATTGGACTTGTTAGTCTGGAGGAGAGTACGAGCGAAACAGTTCGCGGATTCCTATCCCTCGATTTATCTAAGAGGGTCGGACTCCCGGGCGTCGAAGTCAGTCTGGAAGACGAAAGAGCCGCGTTTGATCGTACCTTGGGTACTGGTCGGATTCTTATGCTCGATCATCAGGGTAGCTGTGAGGATAGTTCTCTGGTCGACAAGCTGGAGTTCCTGGCCCTTAGTGGTTGCAAGCATATTGTTTTGGACCATATTACTATCGCTGTCTCTGAGTCTCGTGATGGCAATACTAATTCTGCTATTGACGCTCTGATGTCCCAACTCCTCAAGATCACCAAGCGCCACGATTGCCATGTAATGTGCATAAGTCACTTACGGAAAGTGGGCGGGGGTGATAAATCATTCGAGGACGGTGGCGATATCAGCCTGGACGACCTTCGAGGGTCTGGATCCCTTAAGCAGGTATCAGCCCAGGTGATAGCATTATCGCGTAACCTATCCGCCGAGTCCGACCTGGAGAGACATACCGTCAAGGTAAAAGTCCTTAAGGATCGATGGACCGGTGCTACGGGTTGGGCGGGGTGCTTTCAGTTCGATAGCAACACAGGACGCCTCAAGCGAGCAGATGGCGCATTTGATGACAACGGTTTCACCTCGGAGATCCAGGGTGAACTTACAACATAGGAGAATTAAATGGATAATATACTACAGTTTATTGCGCCCAGGGATGACCGTGAGCGTGATGTGGCTACCGGAAAAATGTTAATAGCTGGAGCAATGGACCACCTCGATATGGCCCTGGTGGACACCCTGGAGGCCCTGGAGGACGCTGGGGACTTGATGGGGGACGACTATATGCTCGACCCCTACCTATTACTAGACTCAATCGGAGCTATCTTCGAAAGTTTAGATATGGACCCACTGGAAAGCGTGGCATACGTAATGCTCAGAGATTGTTGCGATTACATGGAAATTATGGAGGAGGTACGAGATGAATGACCTAAAAGGTATGATCGACAAATTAAAAGCAGATGGGGAGGCCCTGGCAGAAACGAACCGAGAGCTTTCCAGGTCCCTAAACGATATCACCCCGGCAGAGTGGGACCGTGCAGCAGAGAATCACAGAGCCGTGACGCGGGATGCCCTGGAAAACATGTACGGAGTTAAAGAAGAGAAGCAGTGGGAGGCAGCTACCAGGGCAGCTATGGACATAAATAAAACAGACGACGTCCTCAACAGGGCAGCCATAATCTCACACCACGCAGCAATCGATACCCAGGTGGGTGGTAGCCATTACCAGCAAGGCGGTATTGAGCCCATCGATTTTATCACATCAAATCAAATTCCATTTTGCGAGGCCAACGTTATCAAATACGTATTCCGCCATAAACTAAAGAATGGGATTACCGATCTAAAAAAGGCCAAGCACTACTTGGAAATGCTAATTAACCAATATGAGGGATTATAAAAAATGACCGAGATGACAGGATATCAAAGATACATAGCCATGAGCCGATACGCCAGGTGGTTACCGGAGCAAGGCCGGAGAGAAACGTGGGAGGAAACAGTTGATAGATATATGGACAACGTGGTAGGAGACAAGGTGGACTCGGCGACCTATAACCTACTATCTGAAGCAATCCGAGACCTAAAAGTCATGCCCTCCATGAGAGCAATGATGACCGCAGGTGTCGCAATGGACCGAGACAACACTTGCGCTTACAACTGTAGCTATCTACCAATCGAAGACCCTAAGTGTTTTGACGAAGCTATGTTTATACTGTTGTGTGGTACTGGCGTTGGTTTCAGCGTCGAGCGGCAATACATATCGAGGTTGCCCGACATCCCGAATCAAATGTTCGACAGTGAGACCACTATCGTAGTCAGGGATTCAAAGGAGGGTTGGGCTAAGGCCCTACGCCAGTTAATAAGCTTATTGTACGCTGGTGAAATACCTAAGTGGGATACCTCACAGGTAAGACCCGCAGGCGCTAAGTTGAAGACGTTTGGCGGCCGCGCTAGCGGTCCTCAGCCCTTGGTTGATCTGTTCACCTTTACGTGTGAGACCTTCGTGGCGGCTAAGGGCACTAAGCTATCATCGATACAGTGCCACGACTTGATGTGCAAGATTGGTGAGGTGGTTGTCTGTGGTGGCGTTAGACGCTCCGCTATGATCTCACTCTCCAACCTGTCTGATGACCGTATGCGTCACGCTAAGTCTGGTCGATGGTTCGACAACAATGCACAGCGAGCTTTAGCTAACAACTCAGTCTGCTACACCGAAAAGCCCGACATGGAGACATTCATTCGGGAGTGGTCAGCACTGGTGGAGTCTAAGTCTGGTGAGCGTGGGATCTTCAGTCGTCCAGCTTCGAAGGCGCAAGCAAAGAAAACAGGTAGGCGTGATGCGGATCACGAGTTCGGCACGAACCCTTGTAGCGAAATAATTTTACGCCCCTACCAGTTTTGCAACCTCACGGAAGTAGTAGCACGACCCGAAGATACATTCGAGACACTCTCGGAGAAGGTTAGATTAGCTACCATTCTGGGGACTATCCAGAGCACCTACGTTACCTTTCCATACCTCAGAGATATATGGCACACCAACACCGCAGAGGAGCGGCTATTAGGTGTCAGCATGACAGGCATCATGGATAATAATCTGCTTACGTTTGCAGATGAGACTCCAGCGGTCCTGGAGGCGCTACAGCGTGTCGCTATCTCGACCAATGTAATTTGGGCGTCTGAGCTAGAGATTCCCGTGGCTACGGCGATCACCGCCGTAAAACCCTCCGGCACTGTGTCTCAGTTAGTCGATAGCGCCTCGGGCATCCACACTCGCCACTCCGATTACTACATTCGGACGGTGCGTGGAGATAACAAAGATCCGTTAACGATGTTCCTGAAAGACAGCGGGGTCCCTAACGAGCCCTGTGTCATGGGTGGACCTACTACTGTGTTCAGTTTCCCAACCAAGTCCCCGGATGGCGCAGTTACCCGCGACCACGTCGATGCTATTAAGCAGCTAGATATCTGGCTTATGTATCAGCGTAAGTGGTGTGAGCATAAACCGTCGGTGACTATCTCGGTCCGGGATGATGAGTGGATGAAGGTAGGGGCGTGGGTATATGAGCACTTCAATGAAATCTCGGGGGTCTCATTCCTACCCCATAGTGATCATAGCTACAAGCAGGCTCCCTACCAGGAGTGCACCAAGGAACAGTACGAGGCGGCGCTTAGCACAATGCCACCGACTATTGACTGGACACGGCTTCCAGAGTTCGAGAAGGAAGACACAACAAAAGGCAGCCAGACATTAGCCTGTACCGCAGGCGTATGCGAGATTGTCGACATCTAAAATAAATGAGGGGCCTTAGGGCCTCTCAAACACCTAACCAATACGAGGATTTATAATATGATATTACGTAACGTAGAACTAAAGTGGGTAAAGTTGGACCCAGCAAACCCTGATATGGGCTTTGATAAAGAAACCCCGCAGTGGAACCTCCAGGCTATCACGCGCAGTAAGACCCAAGCTGAGGAGTGGAAAGCCGCGGGATTGTCCCCTAAGCCAGACAGTGACGATACCGGTCTAATCTTCCGCATGAACGTGAAGAAGCTGGTAGAGCAGCGTAACGGCACTCCTAATAAGCCTGTACCAGTAGTCGGTGCGGACCTTATGCCCCTGGAGGATGTCTCGGTCATTGGTAACGGCTCCATCGGTAACGTGAAGATCCGAACCTTCGAGTATGATTTTAACGGTCGCAAGGGTATTGGCTGTCGCCTGGACGCGGTTCAGATCACTAAGCTGATCGAGTACGCATCTAAGGGGTCCGCAGCGCTCGAAGGGTTCGAAGCATTCGACGCGGATGATACCTCAACGGATGAAGACGATGCCTATTGATACAGCAGCAGTAGTCTTTGTTTTATACATGCTAACCATTATTTTTATGTGTTTAGGTTAGACCTCTGATGAGCCCTAACGGGCGAAACTGCCCCGGGTTTCCTGGGGTAGTCAGGTCAATGTGAAAATAATTTAAAATAAATGAAATAAAGTGTTGACAGGGAAACCGACTGCCACTAAGATGGGCGCATCAACACAGAAAACTACTTAAATAACTCGGAGATATATATTATGAATAACTTTAAAATCAAAACACTCGCAGCAGTCCTAGCCCTGGCATCTTTTGGAGCTCAATCAGCAATTTTACCTAATCCAGACAGTGCTACTAAAATCGGTTCAAAGGGAACGTTCGTAACTGAAGACCGCTGTTTGTTTACCAACGTAACCCCCGCGGTTATGGCCTACGACGGCAAAGGCACCTGGATCGTTACAAAGGTTGGTACAATTGATATCGAAGCTAAAGGCCAGAAAGTTATCGCGGTTACACCTGTAGGCACCTTAGTAGACAGCAAAACTGGTAAGACAGTCGCCTCGCAGATCAAGTATAATTATAAACAAGCGAAAAACGCCACCGTAGATAACGCTGATAACATCGTAGGCGTAGCAAGTAAGACTACAGACGACTTCTCTATATCAGTTATCGACATTGGCGGCATAGTCTGGAGCACAGAGACCGAAGCTCAATCTGGTGTCTTTAACACGACCGACGAATTTAACACTAAGTTTGAGCTTGGCGGTTATGCTGAAGTCGATGCAACCGCGGTAAAAGAAGAAGTAGAGTACTTAATCCAGCACGACGTTGAGTGCATACAATGAAAATCCTTTTAATCGCAATGGCCATGGTCTGCTCTAGCTTCACGCTAGGGCACTCCATGTCTCCTTCAAGCCAGGTAGTACAAGCGATTGGCAAATATCACGAGGAAGCATACACAATCCGAAACGACTACCCTTTCCCAGCAGTGTTTGAAATATTTGTTTGGGAAAAAGATCGGACTGAGTCGAACGATTGGAGAACGATAAAAAAGATTTATAAATTGCTTCCAAATTCGAAAAGACATGTTATAATAGAATTCAAGGCCACAGAGCAGAAGAAGCTCTTGGTATGTTCACGGTTAATAGGAGTTGGAAAAGATGCAAAACAAACTGACATTCGTAGTACTATTTGTTCTAGGCTTATCGTCAATAGCGCAAGCTGAAGAGCGAGTTCAAATCCAGAACGCATTTGGTAACAGCTGTAGCTCAGATAAGAGCTCAGGTAAATCTTTGGAGTTCAGCACTCAGATCGACCCTTTTACCCAGACTGGTAGCATGCGCATGGCTTACAAGATCGAGCTAGGTCGCGATAATAGTCGAAGCGTTAACTGTGTTCAGATGTACGATAACTCGCTTGCGATGGAAGCGATTGAGCTACGCAAGGCACAGATCGAACTGACCATCCTTGAGCGCAAGTTGATCCAGGGTAACAGCAGCAGCTCCTATGGCGACGACTGGTAGCCACTAACTAACTAAAGGAGAAACCATATGAAGCTAGTATTTGACCTGGAGACCAACGGTCTGCAGCCTGACACTATCTGGATGATTGCAGCAGAGGACCTGGAAGGTAATAAGTATTTCTTTACAGACCACGAAGACGGTTACCCCTCACTGCTCTCAGGTATTAAGTTACTAAAGCAGGCTGATACTCTTATCGGGCACAACACAATCTCTTACGACTTTCCGGTCCTTAAGAAACTAATGGGCTGGGAACCTACCACCCAGAAGCTCGTCGACACCATGCTCCTTTCCCAGATGAACGACTTCGAGCGCCCTCAGTTTGCCCCTTTCGCCAAAAGCGCATTCTCAGGCCTTCATAATATGAAGATCTGGTCTAAGTTCCTGGGGGGCGAAGAGAAGCACGAGGATCCTTCCTGGTTGGAGTACTCTGTCGAGATGCGAGAGCGCTGTATCTCCGACGTATCAATCAATGTCAAGATGTACCGCTATATGATGCAGGAGGTCCGAGCTATCCGCGAAGACTCTAAGCCATACGGCCAGGCTATTAAGCTCGAGCACGAACTGGCTCTGGCTATGGCGGACCAGGAAGCCAACGGCTGGCTCATCGACCAGGGGTCCGCAGCAAAGCTCCAGATGCATTGTGAAGTCGAGATGGCGAAGATTGAGCTGGAGGTTGAGCCTATGCTTAAGCCCCGCAAGATCTACCTGGACAAGGAACCCCGAGAGGCTAAGCGCCTGTTGAGCGGTGCCTGGGATCGGGTAACTCGCGACTGGTTCGGTGATAAAGAAGTGGTAAGCCCTTACCAGCGTTTTCGTGTAGTAGATATGAAGCTCGGCAATAACGAAGCCGTGATCGACCTACTGCTCGACAATGGCTGGGTGCCTACCGAATGGAACTGGGGTAAGACTGAAGAGGGTAAGTTCTTTAAGAGATCCCCCAAACTAACGGAGGACAGTTATGAAAGCATCGAAGGCGATCTTGGTAAGTCTGTCGCTATGTGGCGGACTTTACGCTCACGCAGAGGATTCATCCAGGGCATCTTTAAAAACATCCGCGCTGACGGCAGACTGTCGTGTCGCGCTTTTACTGTTGGCACCAACACTTTCCGATGCAGACACGCAGGGATCGTTAATGTACCCGGACCGTATGCAGTACTTGGCCAGGAAATTCGCAGTCTGTTCAGCTCAGCTCCCGGAAGGTCTATTGTTGCAGCAGATTCGGACGGCAACCAACTCCGAGCAATGGCGCACTACATTAACAACGCTGAGGTTAGCCACGCAATTGTAGCTGGGTCTAACGAGGACGGTACCGACATCCACACCCGCACAGCTAACCTGGTTGGCGTCTCACGTCCTATAGTCAAGAACCTGACCTATGCCCTTATCTTTGGGGCTGGTGATAGTAAGCTAGGTGAGACCGCAGGCATGAAGAGCGAAGGCGCAGCACTCCGTACCAAGATGGAGGGTGCATATGGTGGCCTGAAGCAGTGTGTGGACCAGCTCAAGTACCAGTGGATGGTAAACAAGCACACCCACGGGCGTGGATTCATCTATGGCCTGGACGGCCGTAGGGTCTACTGTGAGGAGTTTAAGTGCTTCAATGCCCTACTGCAGTGCTTCGAGGCTGTGACCTGTAAGGCGGCTTGTGTGGAGGCTGAGCGTATGATTAAAGAAGAAGGCCTGGACGCTAAGATCATTGCATTTTACCACGATGAGCTTAACTACGATGTCGCGGACAAAGATGCAAAAAGAGTAGGTGAGATCCTCGAGTACGCTTTGGGTCCCTATGTAACCAAGAAGTATAATTTAAACATCGCAATGGGCGGAACTGCTCAGCAGGGAAACACCTGGTACGATGTTCACTGATAAGGAGAGAGGTATGAAAGTATTAATCGACGCAGATGTTGTGCTGTACCTGGCAGTCTCCAGGAACAAAGAGGAAACCCTAGAGGATGGCATTCGACACTTTGAGGGCGTTATAAAAGATGTCCAGGAGCACCACTTCGTAGAGCCTGAGGATGTTGAGCTGTACTTCTCGAGTGACGGGGAGAACTTCAGGAAGAACGATTACCCAGTTTACAAATCAAACCGCAAGGGCAAAGAGCCCCCGCCATTTATGAAGGAGATAAAGAAACACTTCATGGATACGGATAGTAGAGCAGTTGGAAGCCCCCGTGGCGAAGCCGACGATTACCTCCTAATCAGGGCCGCTGAGCTCGAGGAGAAGGGGGAGCGGTGGGTAGTAGCGACTGTGGACAAAGATTTGATGACTATGCCTGGCAGGTTCTACAATCTACGCACACAGGAGTCCCTCTCTAAGACCGATAGGGAAGCCTACACCTTTATGGTCCAGCAGTTTGTAATGGGGGACTCCGTAGATGGTATCGGAGGTCTCAAGGGCTGGGGCAAAGTAAAAACAACTAAACTAATCAACGAGAAGGAGACGGTATATGCCAACTTCGAAAAAGCTAAACAAATCTGGGAAGAAAACTACGGCCAAGGTTGGGAAGAAAAGTTCGACGAAACGGCAAACCTTGCTTTCATTAGGCGACGTGAAGTCGATCTCCTCCCATTGGAATTTCACAAGATGTCGCCAGAAGGACTCTGTTCCCTGCTTCGGCTTCCTGTATCTGATTAAGGAGTTAGACACCGGGATGTACTACACGGGCATGAAGTACTGCACTACGACAAGCAAGCCCTGGCAGTACTACATCAGCAGCAGCAAAGAGCTGGTGGACCGCATCGGAGATTTCCCAGGGGACTACCTGGATAACTACGAGTTCCACTTCCTGGTAGCATGTGCCAACCGCAGCCAGACTAGGATGGCCGAGATGCATCTACAGTTCCAGTTAGACGTTATCCATGACCCTCTATGCTACAACAGGCACATAGGCGGGATGATGTGGGCTGGCGCGTCTAAGCTGTCCCAGGAGACCCGTAAGAAGATCTCAGAGTCCATGGGCGGCGCTACTATCATAGCTACCCATCAGGTCACAGGGATCCAAAGGGAGTTCGAGGGTGCCACTCAGTTGGAGTTATCGGGGTTTGATAAGGCTCACGTGTCCAAATGTATCAATGGGATCCGAAAGACCCACGGCGGTTACACCTGGGCATGGAAAGATGTGTTATGCTAAACTTTATCTTTAACATCCCACGAATGCTTTTGCTGTGGACCGCAGTGGCTTTAATGGCGGTAACCTGCGGGATTATCTACATTCTCCACCTCATCATTAGAGCATTAGTACACACTAAGAAGTAAGAAACACCCCATCTAATCGGTGGGGTATTTTTATTTAAAATAAATGAAATAAAGTGTTGACAGGGTTCCCCCAGGGTGTATACTAGGGGACATAACTAACCAGGAGAACGAATATGAAAAACCTAATCTTAGCAGCGTCCCTATTAGCCCTTACAGCTTGCGGAGGCGGCGGTGGTGGATCTACAGCCCCTACGGCTTCAAAGCCCGCCACGGTACAACCAACTGCGCCTAAGCCTGCACCTAAGCCTGAGCCTACGTGTGGCACTGGTGAGTCTATGTACGCCGGAGAATGTGCAGTTGACTTCCAGGTAACAGTGCTTAACACTGATATCTACAAATCAGTAGACGGGAAGAAGTCCCACGGAGAAGAAACTGGTGAGATATTCGATGAAGTATTTGCAGGCGGAAACACAAAGTACTTAACTCACATACGAGAGGAAAGCGTAATCGGCACTGCAGAGGGTAACGTAAACCTGCACAGCCTACGCAATCAAGCGGCCGAGCCTATCGACATTCTTTGGACGGCTCACGACAACATAAGTACTCGCGCAGAGAACACGCTGCTTAAAATGCAAGAGTTTTCGCAGGAGATCCAAGATAGAGATATTTTAGTTATCTATAGCCTAGACAACATTACAGGGAAGGCCTCAAGCGATACCTGCGACAACGACTTATATAAATGCGAACAAATTGCGCAAGAGCTTATTACAAAAGAAAAGACTAAAGCGCAGTCTATCGCCGCTGCAGCTATTACCGGAAAAATGCATAGCGTAGATAATAAAGGGTTTGCGGTGGAGTTAGCCCACGCCTCAATCGACAAAAACGGTAAGTTTATGCCAGAAACGCTGTTTGTCCCTGAGGTCCAATGGACTTCGTTTGCAGCGGCTAAGCTAGGTGCGTATGCGGCTAAGCTAAAGTTCTACCTTAACAACGAGTGCCATTGCGACGTTTCAGCGATTGAGCTTCACGATGCTTTAATGGGTGAGTACTCCATGGATCGTGATATGCGGTTTAGAAGTAGCAATTTGCAGACCACCACAATTTCTGTTAGAGTTCTGGATATAAATAAAATTGATAAATTAGTAAAATAAACGGTTTGGGCTGTGTGCAAGGTGGTAAAGTGCTAGTATAATAGACTCAACAAAACAACCTAACCACTTAAAGCGAGAATATTATGACTACTTACACAAACAACCAGCAGCAAGCAATCAAGCTAATCCAAAACGTTATCCTGCGTGAATCTGATTTTGATTGGGGCGATTATTTTTGGGTTTCAGACTTACTAAAACTGCTAGTCAAAAACGGATGGAATGCCAAGCAAGCTGAAGGAACCGTTGGAAGCCTTATTGAAAAAGGCTTTGTAAACACTTTCGAAATGGTAGAAAACCCCAACAAAAACGATCGCCGCGAAATGCTTTACGTGGTACACTTCGACAACGACGGACAGGAGGGGAACTGATATGACTTACAAAACAAAAGAAGAAATCAAAAGAGAGACGTTAGTCGATGCGCTACTTGAGGCATCTTTTCTTTTGGTCTTAGCCGCAGGCGCGATAGGCCTTGTATTTGCGCTAGACGCTCTACTCATCCTTAGATACGGAGCATAAAAAACCCCCAGGAAGTCCATTACGGATTTCCTGGGGGGTTTTTTCGTTTACTTATCTTTCTTGCTGCTTGTTGCGTAGTCAATTCCTTTATTGAATAGA
>Ga0208134_1001615_pt1 | contig 12794 bp, 8 predicted proteins | sample VirMetDEL_Mar_31_FD_184515 | JGI IMG/M metagenome (GOLD analysis project Ga0208134, IMG submission 184515) | Aqueous microbial communities from the Delaware River and Bay under freshwater to marine salinity gradient to study organic matter... | ecosystem: Environmental > Aquatic > Marine >... | reverse complement strand
ACTTTCTGTTACAGAGTTTGAACTTAGTAATAATGTTTGTCTATTTACTTTTACAAATTGTCCTCTCACATAAATGACACCATCCTCAATAGTTGCAGCTGAACCTGTTGCTGATGCATCTGTGGCAAATGTAGTTGCCGATGCGACACCACTTGCATATCCTGTAGTATGTGTAATTGCTTTATCAGCAGTTATGTTTTCACCATCACTAAAAACTGTTGATGAATTATCTGAACCTGTTTTATAATAGTTAAGATATAGTATAGGTTGTGTTGTTGCAGTTGCAGCTTGATATCCTATAACATATGCTTTAACACCAGATGTAACTCCTGTAATTGTTACAGGATTTGTTGAATCATAAAATTGACTTGGGTCTATTTCTTCATCTGCAAATGCTGTTGCAAGTTGTAATGTTGGAAATGCATTCGAATAACTTAACTGGCCAGGTATAACAATACTACCTTCTTTGAACATGTGATTACCATGTCGTTCTACTTGGTTTTGTAAAATAGATTGTAGTTGAGTTAACTCTCTTGCTTGAATTGCAAAGCCTGGTCTAAAGAGTACCTTATGAAAGTTATCTGCTTCATCAAAATCATCATAATATGGTGAAACATTTAAATCAGTTATTTGCGCCATATTCTAAAACTCTATGATTAATTTAATATCTTCTGTTTGGTCAGAATCCCTTTGTATTGGTTTTCTATTTTCTAAGTATACAATGTTACCACTATCTGGTTGTAACTCTGGGTTAGTATAACCTGATGTTGTAGACAATGTATTATTGTTTGCAAGAGTAATTGTTTCTGAATCAGTTGATGGTGTTAATGTTGCAGATGATGTTGCACCTGTGATTACATTAGCTCCTGTGAATACACTATGGTCACCAGTTGTACTGTTTGTTCCATAATCACCAAATCTTTCTTGTTGGAAATATAATAGACTTAGTGTAGAATCCCATTCTACTACTTTACCTACAGCACCTGTTGTTGCTTGTGTAATTTTTTCATCTACTTCAAATGTGCCAGTATTTGATGCGGCCTTGACTACGAAAGTTTGTCTTCGTGTAGATGCAGTTGCAACAGTTGATGTTCCATAATCAGTTGGGTCTACAACAAGACCTACTTGTCTAAAATCATTTTCAGTTGTGATATCATCACCCTCTGCTTGTGTTAATGTTGTAGCAGACATTACATAGTGTCCACCTAGTTCAACAATTGCACTATTACCATGACCATTTTTAGGTGAGATAACTACTTCAATAGAACCACCTGAACCACCGATTGCAGATGCACTTGTTAAAGCAGCATCAGAGAATGTGTAACCAGAACCTAGATTTACTGTACCAAAAGTATATCCTGCTCCACCAGCATGAATTGTTGTATCTGTACCAGCAGTCAATCCGAATGATTGTATTGCATTACCTGATACTGTAATTCTAACTATCGCACCAGAGGATGTTCCAGCACTTGTGCCGTCACCATAGACAGCGGCGTAATAAGTTCCGTCTGTATAACCTGTTCCTGCTGTAACTTTTAATGATTCAATCTTACCATCTACTGCTGCAGCACTTACTGTACTATCATCAGATACTGGTATAAAATCACTTGTTAAATATTTTGCAGCTTCAGATGTTGTAATTTGATACATGTATTTTAATACATATCCACCTAACTCGAATGGGGATGTTGAAGTGGATGTAGGTTCAGCACCACTATATGCAGTACCACCATTGTTATCTAAAACTTTATAAACTCTATAATCAGATGTCATGAAATAAAATGATGAATCATATAGATTGGATGCACCTGATGTTGTTGTATTTGATGAAGATATATTATCATCATACATATCGTAGGTTGTTCCATTTGCCCAAGCTCTTCTTGGAATTGCATATGTAATATCAGATGATGTTACATTCTTTGCAGCCAACATGGAATCCCATGCATAAAATTCTGTGTCTGTCGGACTATCACTAGGTGTTGGTGGTGAAGAATCACTACCCCCTGTGGTCCCTGATGTATAGGCAGTTGCCTTTCCTACAAATAAATAGTAGGTAGATTTGGATGCCTCTGAAAAGCTCTCAAAGAATTGAGTAGCATTGTGTTGTCTAAATTTTTCTGTTATGATTGCTGACATTTTTTAAATTCCCATTCTTTCATTTATTTATACAAGTTATATCTAACATTATTTAAAATGTTATGCCTGTTGCTCCTTCTAAATCTATATTATCTCCAGCATGTGCTGCCGTGTCTAATACTAGAAAACCATGTGTATCATCTGTTGCATCTTCAAGAGCAATATCACCAGTAGAACGAACAGTTATTTCTGCCGGCATAACGATTGGTGTATACCCATATTTAGACTTATAGCTTGTGTCATTTTGAGAACTTAGTCTAAAGTTTTCTTGTGGTGTTTGTCCTTTACTTCCTATTATATTATATGTTTCCATAGCAAGAAGTGGTTGATTTCTAAATTCTGTTTCAAAGGTTACAGCAAATCCAGCATCCTCATCATAAGGTGTAATAGGATTGCCTTCAATATCTGTCGATAATGTAACACCACTACCATCCATAAGAATGACACCATCACCATACTCTAATTTAATTCTATCATTTGCTGTTGTGGCAAATATATCTTCCATAAGAATACCACCAGCCTCACTTAGATTATCACTTATAATTTTATCGTTAATAGAAGTAGTATCATTATCTTCTGATATTAACACTCCTGTTTCTTCTAATATAAATGTTGCTCTTTCTGAACTTGTTGATACAGTTTTAACATCTTGTTCTAATCCAATAGGTACAACAAATCCTAAATCATCTGTATCAGGTTCTATTACTAATTTAAATCCAGCATCACTACCAGCATTATCTGTTCCATTTAAAACTATGTCACCCTCATCTTCTACAGTAATTACTGTTTCTTTTGTATTCTGTAATATCTTAAATCCAGCATCTGTAGATGAACTATCTGTACCATCTAATAATAACTCACCCTCGTTTTCCATAACAATAGAATCTACCATACCTGTTACATCAATGTTATCTGTATCATCTGCCAAGGTAAGTTGACTTGGTCTTAATATGTGTTCGAATGTTATTGTACCAAACTCATCAAAAGTAAGTGTGGTATCATTGTCATCATCACTAAACAATATTTTTTCATTCTCATTCATAACCATATCTGTAGGTACAGCAATTCTATCTGCCTCTGCAAGTAATCTACCTGTGCCTGGTCGACAACCCTCTAAACATATACTACCTGTATCATCTTCTAAAGTAAAGAATACAATATCATCAAATGGTTTGATACCATCTAATACTAAATTATCTGTAAGATTACCTGTACCACTTTCTAATACAATACCACATGAATCTCTAAATGGATGTGTTGCAAGATGTAACAGTACATTATCTTTTACTCTTGACATTGGATTACTACTAATCTTAATCTCTCTAGAATGTATAATTGCTCTTTGACTATTTCCACCAACACCTTGTGCTGATTCAGATGCCATGATTCCACTACCAGTATCTCCTGTAGCAGTTTCGTATTCTATACCATCTCCAGCATTTGTTGAAGAACCATCTGTACCATCTAATACAATATTAGCATCATGGTCACCTATACCGACAGCTGTTCTGTGTGATATTTTAATGTGTTCATCAAATAGTGTTTCGAATGTAGAAGCAAGTTCTGGTGAGAATGTTGTTGTGTCACCATCGTAACCAGCAACTCCAGCAGCAGTGGTTGTAACTCTAACAGAAATTTGTGATGCAATATTTACTTTACCAAATGGCATAAATCCTGTTGGATGCACTGCTCGTTTTAATTCATTTAAATATGTTGATAGTGATTCACCTACTCTAACCTCATAAGAGTAATCTTGATAGTAGTAAGAATCTTGTAATCTGTTTAAGTCTTCACCAACTAAACTTTGAATACCACTGTAAGCACCAACCTCTGTTTTTTGTGTACCTACTGCAAGTGTTCCTGTAGAAATATCTGCAGATACAATCGTTGCAGTTGCTCCACCTGAATCTGTAATTGTTACATTATCTTTTGAGAAATCTATTGGTTGTTCATTTATAATATCATCAGCAGCATCTGTAGATGAACTGTCTGTTGCATTTAAAACTATATTGTCAAATGAGATATCTTCCTCAAATAAAATTTTATCCCCATCTTCTTGTACTAATACATTACCTAAATCTTCTGTGCTTATTCTATCACCCTCATCACCTGTATTACCAGATTCCATAACAGCATAGTTTGTTGAACCTTCTTCTTGATATTTGTTTATAACTAATGGGTCACCAACATTGTGTGATACTCCACCATCTATGTGTCCATGTTCTATAATAAAACTTCCACCAGATATATTTGGACCATCTGTTACACTTCCTAATGTTTGACCACTTTCTTGTATGAGTACATGTGTTCCATTATTTCTTCCTGTGGCATCCTCTAATAATATACTATCATCACCTGTCTTACCATCAGCATTAATTACTATTCTATCATCAATACCATTAATAATATTTGGTCTTGTAAAGACAAGTAATGAATTACCCATACCAGAATGATTAGTACAATAGTAATATAATTGTGGAGCATCTGCAGCTACTTCTATCTCAATAAAAGAACCTGTTGTTCCTATTGGTATAGTTGTAGTAGAAGATTGAGTTACACCTGTTGTATACTCACTACCACCTGTTGTTGTTCCAGCAACTGAAACTGATTTAAATAATAGTTGATGATTTTTAGTAGTATCTAAATTGTATAACGAACTATCTGAGGTATCGAATCTATAAGTGTTACCTCTTGCTAAACCTAGCTCTGGATTTGCAACTCCATTAATATAAAATATGTTTGCAGTATCAGTAGAGTTTCTTCCAACAGTTACTTTAAGTATTTCTTTTGTGTTTGTTGGCGTTGTAATAGATGTAGCATTTGTTAAAAAGTTTTCACCATCATCAAAATCTAATACATCTTCTAAAAGAATACCATGAGGTTCTGATTCAGAATTATCTTCTAATCTTATACCCTCGTTTGTTGTACTTGATGCCTCACCATCTGTTCTAACTACATTTTCAAATGTTGTACTTAATACTTGTGTATCTGCATTCCAACCTGATACTGTTCCTGTATGAGATGTTAAAGTATTACCAGAAGCAAATGTTCCTGTAACATCTTTTAATACAAAGTGAGCTTGGAATGTTGCATCTGGTGGATTACTAGAATCTAAATTAAAACTACCATCTTTAATTTCTATACCATTTGCTCTACCAATATCAGTTGTGTTTGCTTTAAGACTTGCACTTGTACCAGATGTACTTGTAACAGTTACAGTAGGTAATTTAGAATAACCATTACCACCATCAGTTACTTTTACTTTTCTGATTGATGTAGCTTCTGCAAGTGTACTAAATGTATCTTCTTCTAAAGCAAATAAATTATTGTTTGTAAATTCATCTGCAGTTTCTTGTACTGTATCTGTTAATAAATTATGACCAGCATTTGCTGTACCATTTGTACTATCTAATAATAATTTATTAACAGAGTTACCTTTTATTACATGAGGTACACCTGTTGTAGGTGCAGTATCGAATGTTAATGTTGTACCACTTATACTCCATACAGTATCTCCAGCAGTATCTGTTGAATTTAATAATACACCATCACGATAAATTCTAATGTCATCTGTGTTTGCATTTAATGATGTAAGAGTAAATACTTTTGTTGATGAATCTGGTGTAATATCTTCTTGAATTAAATTACCATCTTCTAAAATAATTTCAAATGGTACTAGTGAAGAATCTGTTCCAGCTTCTAATGTGATTGTATCTGTTGTAATATCTGAATCATCTAGAGTTCCTGCCTCTTGTAAGATACCACCACCAATCATACTGACAACACCAGTTGCAGCATTAATATCTGTGTCATTTGAATCAGAGGTAAATGATACTACATCTCCCACTTCATATAAACTACCACCATCATCTATTATAACATCACTTACTGACCCTGTTAGAATATCCTCTACAACGACCTCTGATACACCGCTTCCTAGACTTTCGATACTTAGAGTATCAGATACACTATTTAATATTCCGTCATTCGTAACGGCCGATGTAGTGATTTGAGATGATACTGTGAATGTTACATCTACATCTCTTGTAGATGATGTTGCTGTAATTGTTTCACCATCTGTAAATGTACCTACTATATTTTGTAATTCAAATTCTGTAACTGCAAAGTTTCCTTGTGTAAAGGTAGATGAAGATACAACAACAGCTGTTGCACCAGATGTTCCACCTGTAATAATTTGATTGATTACTTCTGAACCGTCTATGTTAGCTGCGGCAGAAACTCTGAGTGTAACTTTTTGACCCCAATTACCATCTGAGGCTCTCATCATTCTTTCTGTTGGATATACTATCTCTGGTGTTTCACCTAAGAAAGCTTTGAAGAATAATTCGTGACCTTTTGATGTTCCTTTGGCAGCATATAAGTCTTTGATATTTTTTAATAAATTTCTCTTAGAAACACCTGTTGCCAAAGTTTCTGGAATTGCGTTCATAAACTGGTCACGCATCTGGTCTAAGAAATCATAGATAGTGTTATCTACATTGGCATACTCTAAAAGTTGTTGAATGTTTTGTACAGGGTTTGCACGATACTCTGACATAACACCAGTCGCACCAGATGTTCCACCTGTAAAAGTTTCACCTGTAATAAATTTTTGTTGAGAAGATATATAAAGATATTTGTTTCGACCATCTTCTACTAATACTGTTGCAGTTGCTTTAGATGTTGCACCTGTAATGGTTTCACCATTTACAAATAATCCTGTAGAACCTGTTCCTGTTTCAGTAACAATACGATTACCAGTTTCATCTAAAATAAATTCTAATGTATTAGTTTGTTGTCTTAAATAATCTAACTCACCTGTGTAAGTAATTCTACCTGCCTCAAGATATTGGTAATAGTGTTTAAGAAATTTAACAAACTTAGGATGTTCTGATTGTACAAAATCAGGCACCTGCCCCTCAATAAGTGGGGAAAGCTTTGTTACTAGTTTTGAATTATTTTTTGCCATTCATCTAATACGCCGAACTGGTTGGTGTAGATGAAGGTGTTGTAACAGTTGTAGTTTGAGTTGTTCCTGTTGAGGTAACAGTATATCCTACACCTGTAGTTGCTTGTGCATCAACAGTTCCACCTGTTGTAGTGTTAACTAAATCTATTTCTAATATTTGATTCCTCACTGGTATCACATCATTAGATTTTGGAATTGCTGTTATACGAATTTGTGTTGATGCTGCACCATCCACATTCGATACTGCAGAAATTAATAATGCCGTTGTACTAATTGTACCATTAGTATAATCTACTGTTCCTGCTGTTGAGTTTAGATATGTTCTAACTGCGCCAGTAGATAAAGAATAAATTCTTAAATTACCAGAACCATCATCATCAAAAAAGTATTCTGTTTCTGTACTGTTATCTAGATAAAATCCTGTAGATGCAATCACTCCACCTGATGCTATGTTATAACCTGTGTAAGGATTATAAAATGCATTATTAAAATTAATATTGTATGATGAAGCTGTAGAAACTGGTGTAAAGAATTTACCCATAGTAACTGTGGTTGTATTATTTAATATAGATGAATCTGTATCATCAATTAATCCTGTGAGTTTAGAATGTCTAAACGAAGTATTAAATTCTTGTAAGTCACTTGAATTATAGTTAGAAATAGTTGTAGATATCAAACTTGCTAACTCATCCTTAGTGGATGTTGTTGCTGTTGAATCATAATTAAATGTAATATTTAAAATTAAGAAAGTTGTTTCTGGGTCCACAATCACTGGTGTAATTGAAGCAACTTTGAATGGAGCAAAGGCTGCAACCAAGTTACTTTTTTGTACAGTTGTTAAATTTTCACCTGTAGTAGATTTGATTGAAATAAACACTTTACCATATTCTGGGTTAGATGATACACCTGTACTTGTATCGTAACTACCATCTTCTCCACCCCATACAGAAACTGCTTGAGTATTTGTAAATAATTTTTTAGTATATGTTTTGTAATCATCTACTGTTACACATCTACCTTGAGCTGCATAATCTAATGGAGCATTAAGTTTTATTGATTGTAAAGTTTCTGCATCTGCTCCACCTACTGCATTTGCAACTGTAGTAACTGTAATTGAAGTAACACTATCAATACTTGAAGGTGCACTAAAAGATGATGCTCCATTTGTTTCAGATTTATTTGTAATTACATATTGTAATGTAACAATATTACCATCTGATAAAGCTTTACTAACTGTACCATCACCAAAGTAAACTTCAAATAAACCACTATCAGTTTCTTGTAAATAATAAACTGTACTATCAGAAGTAAGTTGTGTTATGTCTGTTGCTTTAGTATAAGTTGTAGTTGTTGTATCAGATGCTGATGTTTGTACCTTAACTGTTAAAGTAGAGGTATCACTATTAGCATCTCTTAATAAAAACTTTTGGTCAACATCAGAAGTATCTACTGTATATTTTGTTGTAATATAACTACCTTCATAAATTTTTATACTATCAAAAGGAACAGAGCTACCTGTGTTACTTGCAGTTACATCAGCAATAGTAACAAACTGATAATCAGTTCCGTCAACACTTGTAGTAAATGCAGTTCCTGCTGGCATTGTTTTAGTACTTGCAGTTGTAGATAAACTTATGTTAACTGTTGCATAAGGTGCTCTTGCTGATGATACTTCATAACCTAGTGTCTTTGCATGAGATACTATACTTGAACGAAGTGATGCACTATCTAAGAACATTTCATTTGCCAACATGTTAGCATTAAATCCTAAGTAGTGAGTATTGTATGCAAGAGTATCTAACAGAATATTAATACCAGAACCTTCAAAGTCATAGTCCTTAAATTCTGTTTGTGCTTTTAAAAATGTTTTTAGATTTGATTTTATTGCATCAAAATCTAATTCGGTTACTCTTAGTCTTTTATCGTTTGTTGCCATTATCTTAATCTCTCTAATAATACTGATAGGTCTACTAGTTCTGTGGGTGCGTTAACTACATAAAATTCTATTGATACATTGTAAATGTTTCTATCCATATCTGGTATTGCTCTAACTGACACTAATCTTACTCTTGGTTCAAAGTTATTAATAACATCTTCTATCTTTCTAGTTAAAACTACAGCAGTGATAGGTGTCATATTCTCAAATAACATATCTCTGATTCCACCAGATATCTCTGGGTGAAATGGTTTTTCAAAAGCATTTAGATTAATTAAATTTCTTAATGACCTCTTAACTGCTTGAATATCAGTTATTTTATTGACATCTTTACCTACATTTCTTTGACCAAAAAATAAATCTAAATCAGAATATTGTTTAACATTCCTTGATATATTATTCTGAGCTTGAGCATCTTTATATGCGGACATTATTAATCTCTAGTTATTTAATTATTATTTATAATAGATATCTTAGGTAAGTGTTAATTTACTCTCAGTTTCTAGTTTTTCTTTTTCTTTCTGTATTGCATCTAAAGCATCTTGGGCTTGTTGTTTCAATACTGCACCATCTATTTCTATCTTGAAGTCTGGCATAGATTCTAATTTTTCTTTGATTGCTTCAATAGATGGTATACTAATATTAGATGGTAATTCTATTGGAATACTTTCTCCATCTGCTAATTGTAAGTTTGGAATTAAGTCACCAACATCACCTCCTGCCTGTATTTCTGTAGCAAGAGAATCAATATCTAATCCTTTATCTTTCATTGCTGTTCCAAATTGTGATGTTATATTAGCAACTCGTGTTTGATATTGTTCTAAACCAGCTGGTGTTGAGATATCAATATCTGCTAGTCCAGCAAATTCTCCTTGCATATTTACATTAGGTACAGTAGGTAATTCTGGTATCATACTTGATAATGATGTTTGTAAATCAGCAACTTTAGATTCTACTGCTGCCTTCATAGTTGAAGCATCTGCTCCATGTTGAGCAACAAGTTGGTCTTTTAATGCTTTTGCATCAGTTGCAGTCTTATTAAATAACTCATTTGCTCCCTCTAAATTTGCTGTTGTAAAGTCTGCCATTACGCTGTTCTTCTCCACATATATGCTGTGATGTATGGTTGTACAATGGTGTGAGCATTACCTGAACCAACAGAACTAGAAGTTACAGAAGCACCATTACCCTCTCCAAAACTTCTTGTAAATTCTACATTTGCTGCACCACCTGTTCCTGTGCCTGAATCATTAGAACCTAATTGGTGTGTATGTGCTGGTAGTTCTGCTATTGTTAATGTGTGAGTTTTTGCACCACCTGTTTCTCGTACTGCATCAAAATCAGCATCAGTTGAATCAACACCTACTATAACTCTACCAGCTCCAAATGCTGTCCATGTTCCAAAACCTAATAGTGTGCCAGGGTTTGTTGCAACACCAGCATTGGTGTAAATAGAACCAACAGGATAAATTGTTTCCAATACATGTAATCGTAAACCTTTATCACCACCAGTTAGTTTTAAATTTAAATCATTTGAATCAGCTACTTCAAGATTTATCTTAGTAGAATCTGTTTCATCAATTTTTATATCTGCCATTGTTATCTCCTATGCATTCGGTGCCGATGTTATATTAGCTGCCAGACCTGCTGTATCAGTATGTGTATGAGTTGTAAGTTCAATAGTATTAGCAGTAACTTCTTGTGTAGTTGTAATTGTACTTCCACTACCAGAAAGATTTATAGTACTTGATGCACCTTCGAATGTCATTGTTCCTACTGCCTCTGATTTAATATCTAGATTCGTTGCAGCCTTAACAGTCATTGTTGTGCCAGAAGATATAGATGTACTTGCAACACTTGATACTGTCACATTATTTCCTGCTCCTACTAATACATCATTTAAAGAAACAAACGATGCACTATCTTTCGCAGTGATATCATAAGTACCACCAATACTTCTAGTTTCTTTACCACCGATAGTAATATCACAATCTTTTGCTGTACCTGTACCTGTTACTCCAATTGCACCTGACATAGCATTTGCAATATTAAATCCATGATTACCAATTATTTCTTCTTCTAAGTTTCCACCACCCGTTGCACCAATCTTAACTTGTTCGTTCTTGTGTATCTTTCTTGTGAAGTCACCACCGACTTCTAATATATAATCACCATCTATTCGTTCTCTCTTTGTACCACTACAAGTTAAATTAATATTTCCTTTAACAAATACATTGTTTGCTCCAGCAGTAAGTTCGTAATTATCTCCAAATACTTTTACAGTCTTTGTGCCATCTGCAACTATCTCCTCATAGGTACCTGACTTGTGTTGTCTGTATAATCTTTCTCCACCAGGTGTATCATCTATTTCTGTTATGTGACCTGATTCAGATTCGTATACATGATTATAAGGATATTCAGCTGAGGTATAAGGGGATGTATCTACCTTTAGTCCTTTAGGGTCAGGTTCACTAAAGGTTGATAATGTTTCTGCTTTACTTGTTGTGGATACAGTTGATAGATTTGGTTTGGTTGCAGTAGGTATCTTTTCCCATTTGTTTGCTCTACGATTCTGTAATGATAAATGAGTTTCAGATATTTGACCTCGTGCAAGTCTTGATACATCTGATTCTTCTATTGTATGATTTGAATGTGTAATGGTACCAGGGTACTTTCCATTGGGGTCATTGAATCCTTTAGTCTTATCTGCAACTACTTGTGGAACACCAGGCAACGAACCCATAATGACTGGTTGTTGTTTCTCCATTGCATCACGAAAGAATCCGACTACCCAAGTTCCCTCTGTTAGAAAACTTGGTGAGTTTCCTAGTCCTTGCATAGATGGGTCGGTGACAGGCATCATAATGTGTGCCCATGGTAAATCTTTGGATGGGATATCTATTAAATCTTCTGTGTGGTAACCTAGACAACGGACTTGTACTCTACCAAGTTTTGCAGGGTCATTACGATTTTCTACAACACCAGTAAACCATACAAAGCCATCGAGGCCCATAAAATAGTTTTCGTTCATAGAAAGTATTTATACTAGGTGTTACGATAGTCTAGATAAATGTTACCAGCAAGTATAATTCTTTCTTCGGTCATGTCCGATGCCTTTGGTACTTCATGCGTCACATGGCCTGGAAAGATTACTAGTTCATCTGGTTTAGGAAATACTTTGAGTTTTGCTTCTCGAAAGTATAGGGGTGGGGCATTGTCGGGTACTTGTATATAATAACACCACGACCACAATGCAGGGCCATGGGTATGGGGTTTGGTAAAATCACTTTCGTTATAGATGGCACCCCAACAATCAAAAGTAAAAAATTTGTCAAGAGTTCCTTTCTGGTCTTTGACTTGTATACTTTGTATAATACCAATTGCTTTATTTGCAACCTCATTCACGATTGAATGTTGTTTGTGTAAAAAGTAGTTAGTCATGTACGCTTGTACATTTGACTTTCTTTCTTCTTCGTATTTGTGGGAACGAATGATGTTCACCATGTCTTTATGTAAGTGGTGTAAAGATAAAGGCCTTCGCATCACTCGTTCCTTTTTTACGAATGTGTGAAACTCATCCTCTGTTCGAAGATTGTTTGCTAAATTTTTTAAAGACATTTTATATTCCTAGAAATTCATCATTGGGTATTTCAGACTTTGCTTCATCTTGTTCTATTTTGAGTTTCATCATGGCCTTGCATTCGACTATATCTTTATTGATTGCTCGAATATCATCTAGCATATTAGACA
>Ga0208134_1001614_pt1 | contig 12794 bp, 20 predicted proteins | sample VirMetDEL_Mar_31_FD_184515 | JGI IMG/M metagenome (GOLD analysis project Ga0208134, IMG submission 184515) | Aqueous microbial communities from the Delaware River and Bay under freshwater to marine salinity gradient to study organic matter... | ecosystem: Environmental > Aquatic > Marine >... | reverse complement strand
TGCTAGTACAATAATGTCCTGGAGATGTGCCGAATGGTTTATGGATTTAGATGCACCAACTGCTAGTCAGTCTGCATTTGTATCTGTGGTTATGGGTGTAATGACTGGTGTATTTGGTATATGGATGGGTCACGAACATAAGGGAGATAATAATGTTAACAGCGTTAATCGGTCCAGTAAGTAATTTACTTGGTAAGTTTATAGAAGATAAAGATGTAAAAAATAAATTAGCACACGATCTTGCGACTATGGCTGAGAAGCATGCACAGGAGTTAGCTAAAGGGCAGATAGAAATAAACAAAGCAGAGGCACAGCACAAATCTATATTTGTTGCTGGATGGAGACCTTTTATTGGTTGGACTTGTGGAATTGCCTTATGTTGGCATTTCGTCCTAGCCCCTGTGACTATATTTGTGTGTGCCTATCTATCTGTTCAAATACCAGAATTACCTACTTTTGACATGGGTAGTTTAATGACGGTGTTGATGGGAATGTTAGGATTAGGTGGATTAAGAACATATGAGAAACAAAAAGGTTTAACAAAATGATGTGGTATTGGCTGACCTTATCTAAGTTTTTTAATAGAATAGGCAACTATTTTTACTATAAACATGTACATAGTTTAAGAAAAAGACAAAAAAGAGGATAAAATTTCATGGATGACCTTTACATTTGCCAAAAATTGCTTAAAGTGATGAAAGAACGCGAGGAAAGCTTGCACGAAACCTTATGTTATGGTGCTGTGAAAGATTTTCAAGAGTTTGAAAAACTTAGAGCTAAATTGCATGAGTTAAATTACGTTCGACAGGAATTAACGACCCTGCTAGAAAGAGTAGAAAAACAAAATGAGTAAAACTTTAATACTACCCGAACGATTTGCTAAAAAATCGAAACCTAAACAAGAAAAACCTCAAGAAACACCAACATTAGAAAAATTACCAGAACCTACAGGGTGGAGAATACTTGTCTTACCCTATAAAGGTAAAGGAAAAACTGAAGGTGGTGTTTTTATCCCTGATGCAGCAGTAGAAAGAGAAGCTTTAGCTACTGTTTGTGCCTTAGTTTTGAAAGTTGGTCCACTTGCATACAAAGATCCAGATAAGTTTGGTGATAGTGGAGCATGGTGTAAAGAACAAGACTGGGTTATCTTTGGAAGATACGCAGGAAGTCGTTTTAGAATAGATGGAGGTGAAGTCAGATTATTAAATGATGACGAAATCTTAGCTACAATTAACGATCCTGCAGACATTTTACATTTATAGGGGAAAACAATGGCAGAAGCACAACAAGAATTAGATTTAGATTTAGAAGAAGTAGAAGTTCAGTTACCTGAAGATAAACAAAAAGAAGAGCAGGTAGAAAAACAAGCTGAAGCACCACAAGAATCTGAAAAAGAATCTTCTGATGAAGAATTAGAGGGTTATAGTAAAAAAGTTCAACGCAGAATAGATAATCTAACAGCTAAAATGCGTGAAACTGAAAGAAGAGAACAAGCAGCAATTAAATATGCTGAAGCATTAAAGGCTCAAGTTGAAGAACAAGCAAAAAAGGCAAGCACAGCCGATACACAATATGTTTCTGAATTTGAAAGTAGAATAAAAGCAACACAAGATACTCTACAAAGTAAATTAAGAGATGCAATAGATCGTGGAGACACTGAAGCTCAGGTGCAAGCTCAAACTGAACTTGCTAATTTAGCTAGTGAGAATGTTAAGCTAAGTTATATTAAAAAAGCTCAAGAAACAGAAGCGAAAACTCATACGGCTGCTGAAACTCCTCCTTCAGCAGCCGTCCCACCACCAAAACCAGCTCCAGATCCAAAAGCATCAGCATGGGCTGCGAAAAATACATGGTTTGGTGCAGATGAGCCTATGACATTAACAGCATTTAGCCACCATAAGACATTAGTTGAATCTGAAGGGTTTGATCCAACTTCAGATGATTATTATGAAGAGTTAGATTCTAGAATGAAAAGAGATTTTCCTCATAAATATAAAGAGGAAGAGCAACCACGAGTAGTCAATCAACCTAGAGGTCCTGTCGTGGCTTCTACTAATCGTGGTTCTGGCAGAGTTTCAAAGAAGTCTGTCAAATTAAATAAATCAGAGGTTGCAATCGCCAAGAAACTTGGTGTACCATTAGACAAATACGCAGAGCAGCTTGCTTTGCTAGAAACTCGTAAAGGATAGATCATTATGACAGATCGCACTTCACGCACCACAGTTACTCGTGAAAAACAAATACGCAGGAAACCGTGGACACCACCATCTACTTTAGATGCTCCCCCAGCTCCAGAAGGCTATACTCATCGTTGGATCCGTGAGTCAATCATGGGATTTGATGATAAGAAAAACCTTTCTGCAAGGCTTCGCGAAGGCTTTGAATTAGTTCGTGCAGACGAGTACCCCGATTTTGAAGCTCCTACAGTACAGGATGGAAAACATGCTGGTGTTATAGGGGTGGGTGGCTTAATACTCGCAAGGTTCCCATTAGAATCCAAAGCTGAACGACAGGAATATTTTCAAAATATGACTAGAGATCAAATGAAAGCTGTGGATAACGATATGATGAGGGAACAACACCCTAGTATGCCTATTCTGAAACCAGAAAGGCAAAGTCGTGTAACTTTCGGTGGTAATAAAGGTACTGCCGAGTAAACTTTAGAGAAGGAAACTAAAAAATGGCAAGTAATATAGATGCCCCTTTTGGTTTACGTCCTTATAATCTCTTGGGTTCTGCACCCAACTCAAATGGGTTAACTCCATACAAGGTTCAAGTTAGTGCAACTGCTGGATCATCCTCTGCCATCTATCAAGGTGACATGGTAATTCCGTTGACTAATGGACTTGTAGACGTTAGTGCTGCTGATGGTGGAAGTGTAGCAATCTTAGGTGTTATGGCTGGATGTGAATATATTGATCTTTCAGGTAAGCCAAAATTCGATAACTTTTATCCTGGAACATCTCTTTTAAAATCAGGCACAGAAGCAACTGTGTTTGTGTATGATAACCCTAATCAGGTTTATGAAATACAAGGAGATGCAACTTTAACTAATGTAGCAACTGCTCAGGCACTTGTTCATTCCAATGCTGAAGGTGCAGGATTTGGTTCTACTACTGGAAATAGTAATATTTCTACTGGAGAATTATCTGTAGCATCAGCAGGAGCAACTACAAACACTGATAACTTCAGAGTTGTTGGACTAAAAGACGGTTTCAATGATATTGATGTAGCATCAGCAGGGGTTCGCTTCTTGGTGAAGTTAAATCTTCCATTTCATTCTGCAACCACTGGTCTATAAGGAGATATTGATATGGCTATTGCAAGATCCCAACTCCTTAAAGAATTAGAGCCTGGATTAAACGCTCTATTTGGTTTGGAGTATGATAGGTATGATAATGAACATGCCGAAATTTACGATACTGAATCTTCAGACAGAGCGTTTGAAGAAGAGGTAATGTTGTCAGGCTTTGGAACAGCACCCGAAAAAGCAGAAGGTGCTGCTGTATCGTTTGACACTGCTAATGAGTCCTTCACAGCAAGGTACACACATGAAACAATCGCACTAGCGTTTGCGATTACTGAGGAAGCCGTAGAAGATAACCTTTACGACAAACTTAGTTCTCGTTATACTCGTGCGTTAGCTCGTTCCATGTCTAATACTAAGCAAGTGAAAGCAGCTTCTGTATTAAACAATGCGTTTGATAGTACGTTTACATTTGGTGATGGTAAAGAGCTTTGTGCTACAGATCATCCAACAGCAGCAGGTGGTACATTCAAAAATGAATTAACTAACTCAGCTGATTTAAATGAAACTTCTTTAGAACAAGCATTAATTGATATTGCAGCTTTTATTGATGAAAGAGGACTAAAGATTGCTCTCAAAGGACAGAAGTTAATTATTCCACCAGCACTACAGTTTATTGCTGAAAGATTAATGGCTTCTAACTTACGCCCCGGAACAGCAGATAATGATATAAATGCAGTTAAGAACATGGGAATGTTACCTCAGGGTTATGTTATCAATCATTTCTTAACAGATACAGATGCGTTTTTCATTAAAACTGATGCTCCTAACGGATTTAAGCATTTTGAAAGAGCAGGAATCGCTACAAGTATGGAAGGTGACTTTGATACTGGTAACGTCAGATATAAAGCTCGTGAGAGATATAGCTTCGGTGTTTCAGACCCAAGATGTGTGTTTGGATCTCCTGGAGTATAAGGCTAATAAATTTAAAATCAAAGGCGACACTTGCGTGTCGCCTTTTTTTGTGTAATACTGATTTTATCCCTAACAGTCATAATAATGTGACTGACTCAGCCAGATAGGAGGTTTATATGGCTAATACAACTTTTAAAGGAACCTTACGTTCCGAAGGTGGATACTCGTCTATTGCTACTGCAACAGGTACAGGAGTTGAAACTACTCAAATGTCTATATCTACTGCTGGATTTGCATCTTTTGACGCAAATACAATGGCAGTAGAAGCTGGAACTGGTATTACTACAGGTTCTGGAACTATCTACAGAACTTCCGTACAAAGAAGTGGTGGTATTATCACAACTAGAATATTAATTGACCTAACAGGTTTAAGATCAACTGGTTCTGGTGACATTATTGGTGTAAACGGCACATCTTTAGTTTGTCACATTGGTCAAATCACAGCAGCTAGAAACGGTACAATCTTAACAGGTAGTATGGAATGTTTTGAAGCTCCTGCTGGTGGTGATCCTGACATTAACGTACACTCTGCAACAGAAGGTACTGGTGTTGAAGATGGTGCTATTAGTGGATTAAGTGAAACATTATTAGTTAACGCAGGTGATGCGACAACTGGAAGTAAGGTTTATTTTACTGGTGTTCCTGCAGCAGATGAGTTTTTATATCTAACGACTGGTGCTGCAACAGATGCAGATTACACAGCAGGTAAGTTATTCATTGAATTGATGGGTTACGAAGCTTAATCTATGGGGGTTAATACCCCCATCTTTTTTATAAGGAGATTTATATGGCAGGTCGTTCAGATGTAAAAGCATTTAATCACGATCAGGGTGATAGTGCAGCCGTCGTTGGTCCGTCTAGATCAAGAATAAGACAAATTGTAATTTTTGGTAACTCTGCTGGTGTTTTAACTGTTAAAGATGGATCAGGTGGAGCAACTATCCTACTTCAAAGTTTTCCTACTGGACTACATACTTTAAATATTCCAGATGCAGGGGTATTAGCTGAAAATGGAGCATATATACATGGATTCACTGGAAGTGGTAACAAACTTACTTTGTTTCTATCATAATGGCTAAAGAGCCTAAAATGTCCATTAAGTCTGGACATAAAAGACCTACTAAAAGTGGAGCTGGCTTAACTAAGAAAGGAGTTGCTGCTTATAGGAGAGCAAATCCTGGAAGTAAATTAAAAACTGCTGTTACAGGGAAGGTCAAGCCTGGAAGTAAAGCTGCAAAAAGACGTAAGTCTTATTGTGCAAGATCGGCAGGTCAAATGAAGAAGTTCCCTAAAGCTGCAAAAAACCCAAATAGTCGTTTACGTCAATCTAGAAAAAGGTGGAAGTGTTAATGGCTATGACACGAGGAAACATGGAGAAGCAAGTGAGTAAACCAGGATTATATGCGAATATTAATAAAAGAAAGAAAAAAGGTATTTCTAGATCAAAAAAGAATAGTACTATTTCTAAAGAAGCTTATGCCAATATGAAAGCAGGGTTTCCTAAAAAGAAAAAGAAGAAAAAAGTAACTAAAAAGGCTTAAATATGGTAACAAAATTTTATAAATGGGTTTCATCTTTTTTCCCAAAGATATGCCAATGTAGCTCATCAGAGTTAAAACCAATGAGAGGTCGAGGAAGACCCAGAAAGGAAAAGTAAATGGTTAAGAAATTATCTCCCAAACAAAAAAAGTTAGCTAGTATGGCTTCTCCTAGAAATAAAATAACAGGAGCAGACTTTAAAAAGTTGGGTAAAAAGAAAAAAGTAATGAAAAAGGCTTAACAGATGGCAACTTCAAGTTCTGTAGATTTTGAAATAGATGTAGCTGAATACATTGAAGAAGCATTTGAAAGATGTGGTATTGAAGTTCGTACAGGTTACGATTTAAGAACAGCCAGACGTTCTATGAATTTATTATTTGCAGACTGGGCTAACAGAGGCTTAAACCAATGGACTATTACTCAAAGAACACAGGCTCTTACAGCTAATGATGTAGATTACACATTAGGTGCTGATGTAATAGATATACTAAGTATGGTTGTTAGAAGAAGTGGTACAGATTTTAGTATGACCAGAATAAGCAGGGATGATTATATTAATTTACCTACTAAAACAACTACAGGTAGACCAAGTCAGTTTTTCTTAGACAGACAAATAACACCTAATTTAAAAATATGGTCAGCTCCAGAAAACAGTACAGATGTTTTACATTATGATGCTTTAACTAGAATACAAGATGTTGATGCCTCTGTGAATACTGTTGATGTACCTTTTAGGTTTTATCCTTGTTTAACAGCAGGATTAGCTTATTATTTAGCTATGAAAAGAGCTCCAGATAGAATTAAAATATTAAAAGCAGTGTATGAAGAAGAATTTGAAAGAGCTGCTGCTGAAGATAGGGATAGAGCGAGTTTAAGTCTAACCCCTAGTACAACTTATTATGGATTGATATGAAATTTGCACTTGGTAAAAAAGCTAAATTTATTTCTGACCGTAGTGGCTTTGCCTTTCCTTTTAGAGAAAAGGTAAAAGAGTGGAATGGCTCAATTGTCCATCGTTCCGAGTATGAGGAAAAGCACCCTCAGCTTACTCCAAGAAAACCTCCTTTTGAACCTCAAGCTTTATACAACTCTAGAATAGATCGTACTGAAGTAGCCATAGAAAGATTATTAGAATTAAATCCTTTTACTTCAGGGTCAGCAAGTTCTGCAGTTATTACTGTTAAAGAAGTTAATCATGGAAGGTCTACTTTAGATACTGTAAGGTTTAGAAATGTTTCCCCTTTTGATGGTTTTAGCGTATCTGTTTTACAACAGGCATCAGGTTATAGTATAACAAAAGTAGATAATGATTCTTATACTTTTTCTGCCAATGGCGAAACAGCAACTACAGGCAGTAAAAAAGGTGGTGGGGGAATTGTAACAGCAGGTCCAGTGACGGTGGTAGGATAATGAGTTTTACATTAGCAACATTAAAGACAGCGATACAAGATTATACGGATAATGCAGAAACATCGTTTGTAACTCATTTACCTGATTTTATTAAAGCTGCTGAAGAACGTATTTTTAAAACAGTTGATTTAGAATATTTTAGAAAAAATGTTACAAGTGCTTTTACTTCATCAGATCAGTTCTTATCTGTTCCTTCTGATTATTTAGCATCCTTTTCATTACAAATAACGACTTCTGGATCAGAAAGTTTTTTGCATCAAAAAGATGTAAACTATATAAGAGAATATACCCCTTCTTCTTCAACTACAGGTCTTCCTAAGTATTATGCAAGGTTTGATGTAGATAATTTTATCGTAGGTCCTACACCAGATAGTAATTACGCTTTAGAATTACACTATTATTATAGACCAACAAGTTTAACAGCAGGGGCTGATAGTGGTACAACTTGGGTGAGTACAAATGCTCCTTTTGCTTTACTTTATGGTAGTTTATTTGAAGCATATGTATACTTAAAAGGAGAAAAAGATTTACTTGATCTTTATAATGGTAGATTCTTAGAAACAATAGCAAGAGTTAAAGATTTAGCTGAAGCAAGAGAAGATGCAGATGCGTACAGAAGAGGGTTACCTCAATCTAGAAGAACATAGGAGACTTAAATGGCAACAGCAAATGCAGCGACCAATTTTTTAGAGAGAAGATTATTACATTATATATTCAAAAACAACTCTCTTAGTTTTTCATCCCCTGGAGACAGTATTTATGTAGGACTTGCAACGGCAGTAAGTGCGGCTGAAACTGGATCAGTTACAGAAGCAACATTTACAAACTATGCAAGACAACAAGTTACAGCATCGAACTGGACAACCATAGGTGCAGATTCAACAGATACACAAACTGCAACCAATGCAGCATCTATTGATTTTCCAGCATCTGGTGGCACCGATAATACAATAACACATGTGATTGTTGCAGACGCATCTAGTGGAGGTAATATATTATTCGTAGGTGCTTTAGATGTAAATAAAACAATACAATCAGGTGATATATTTAGAATAAATGCAGGGAATATAACAGTAGAGTTGAAGTAATGGCATTAGTAATATCAGATAGAATAAAAGAAACCTCTACTACAACTGGCACAGGCACACTTACATTAGGGGGTGCTGTTACTGGATTTGAGACTTTTACTGCTAATCTAAGTAATTCTGATACTACATATTATTGTTGTACTGATAATACTGATTTTGAGGTTGGGTTAGGTACATTTACATCATCTGGAACTACACTTGCTAGAACAACAATATTATCTAGTTCTAATTCAAACAATGCCGTTAACTGGTCATCTGGTACAAGAACAGTGTTTTGTACTTTACCTGCTGCGAAAACAGTTTTTCTAGATGCAAGTGGTAATGTGTCATTAGGTGGTAATTTAAATGTTACTGGTAATGTAGATGTAGACGGAACATTAGAGGCAGATGTTGTTACAGTAAATGGAGCAACTTTAAATTCAGTTATAGCTGATGAGGCTACAGCTTTGGCGATAGCTCTTGGTTAGGAGATAAAGAATGGCAAATACATTTAAGGTTATCACAAGAGATGTAATGTCTGCATCAGCGAATACTGATGAAACATTATACACAACTCAAAGTGGTAGCACGGTTGTTATTATTGGCTTTACTATGGCAAATGTTCATACTGCACAAGTAACGGCAACAGTTAGCCTTACGTCAACAACAACACAAACAAGTCAGACACAAAATACAACCGCTAAAATTGTTCAAGCTATACCGATACCTGTTGGATCTTCTGTTGAGATAATGGCAGGTAATAAAATTATTTTAAATGCTGGAGATATTATAAAAGTTCAATGTTCTGTAGCGGATAAAATATCAGTTATAATGAGCTATATGGAGATAACATAATATGCCATATATAGGAAAACAACCCGCAACAATATCTGCCGTATCTGTAGATACAGACACAGGTACATTTAGTGGTCAAGTTGCAGCAGCTTCTTTAGATATATCGGGTAATGTGGATGTTGATGGTGTTCTAGAAACAGATGGATTATCAATAGCAAGTACAGTTATTACAGCTAGTGCAGCCGATATAAACTTAATTGATGGGATTACTAATGGTACAGTTATAGCTAGTAAAGCTATAATAACAGATGCCAACAAAGATATTTCTGGTGGTAGAAATATTACTATATCTGGAGAACTTGATGCGGCAACCTTAGACATAAGTGGTAATGCCGATATAGACGGAACTCTTGAAGCTGATGCAATCACAGTTAATGGTACTGCACTTAACACAGTAATTGCAGGTGTCACGGTAGCAAACGCAACATTAGCAGCGACAACAACAGTTACGGATAGCACTGCCAATACAAATTTTCCCGTAGTATTCCACGATGAATCAAATGCTTTGTTAGATGACACGGGTGCTTTAAGATACAATCCAAGTACTGGTGAGTTACTTGTACCTAAATTAACAGTGGCAGGTGTTACAACAACAGCAGATACAGTAACTATGCAGGCGGCTAATGCTGTTGTTTTTGAAGGTGCAACGGCAGATGCCCATGAAACTACACTTACAATTACAGATCCAACTGCCGACAGAACTATAACATTACCAAATGTTTCTGGTACACTTCCTATTCTTGCTGCCGACAGTAACACAGCAATTACATCTACTCCTGCCGAATTAAATATACTCGATGGTGCGACTGTAGTTGTTGGAGAAATAAATGCTCTTGATTTAGGGTCTACGGCGGTAGGAACGGCTATAGCTAGTAAAGCTGTAATATTAGACTCAAATAAAGATTATACTGGCATTAGGAATTTTACAATTTCTGGAGAATTAGATGCTGGTTCTTTAGATATTTCTGGTGACATAGACGTAGACGGAACAACTAATCTTGACGTAGTTGATATAGATGGAGCCGTAGATATGGCATCTACTCTTGCTGTTTCGGGTGCAATATCATCTTCAACTGGATTTTCAGTAGGCAATCTTGCTGTTCTTGGACAAGAAATAGATGTATCAAGTGGCGATTTTCTTTTAGATGTAGCAGGAAATATTACTCTTGATGCAGGTGGTGGAAATATAATTTTACAAGAGGATGGAGTTTCTTTTGGTGAGTTGACTGACAATTCTGGTGGAAACTTTGATATTAAATGTCCAACAAATAATGCAGATATTCGTTTTAAAGGTGTTGATGGTGGTAGTAATGTAACTGCTCTTAGACTTGATATGTCAGATGCAGGTACTGCTGTATTTAATCATAACATTAAAGCTCAAACAGATGATGGCTTTTTAAGTTCAGGTGCTAGTGATGATTTAATTATTTTTCACGATGGTACTGATTCACATATATTTAACTCTACTGGTGATATGATTATTAATAGTGCTGCCAGTGATAAAGACTTAATATTTAAAGGTAATGATGGTGGTTCTGTAATAACTGCTCTTACACTTGATATGTCTGACGCTGGAACAGCTATATTTAATCACGATATATCACTAGCTGATAATGGTAGAGCAAATTTTGGAAATTCAGCAGACTTTCAAATATACCACGATAGTAATGATGCGTATTTTAGAAATGAACTTAGTAATTCAAATATAATTATTCAAGGTAATGATGGTGGTACTCAAGTTGAAATTGCAAGATTTGATGCAGGTAATAGGGGATTTGCTGTAGGATATAATCAAACTGGTTTGCATACTATGGTTGTTGGTGGTGCTACTGGTGGTAATGCTACTTTCAAAGCAGGAAATACTTCAACAAGTGGTAATACAACTTGTATTCTAGCTTTTATGGATGGAAGTGGTTCAGCAAGTGTAAACTCAGCTTTCTTGCAAGGATTTAATGGTGCAAATAACTTTTATCTTTTAGGTAATGGCACACATACATTTACTTCTGATGAAAATGCAAAGAAAAATATTGAAACAACTAGAGATGGTTATTTAGAAGATTTGGCTAAACTAAGAGTTGTTAAATATAACTGGAAAGAACAAGATGATAGCGAAGATAAAGAACTTGGTTTGATTGCTCAAGAAGTTGAGAAAGTATTTCCAAAATTAGTGATGAAAGATATTGACCCACAAATTGAAGATGCTGATAAAAAGAAAATGATTAAAACTACTGTTTTACCTTTCATGCTATTGAAAGCATTACAAGAAGCAAACACTAAGATTACAGCATTAGAAGCAAGAATAGTCACTTTAGAAGGAGCGTAAAATGGAAAAAAACAATGTTATAAAAATAAACGATAAAGAATATAATAGAGAAGATCTATCAAAGGAGCAGAACTATTTTATTCAACAAATATCTAATTCTCAAGCAGAATATAATCAACATGTTGCAGCAGCAGATCGTGCAAACGCATCTAAAGATATGTTTACGAATAGATTAATACAGTCTTTAAAAGAAGAAGATAAGACTAGTTAGGAGATTTAATGGCTTACATTGGAGTCAGTCCACAAAATGGTGTTAGAAAAAAACACACCTATACTTCTGATGCAGACCAAACTTCTTTTACTGGTGCTGGTGCCGAGGGTATAACACTAAGTTACAAGGACAGTAACTTTGTTGATGTTTATCAAAATGGTGTGAAGTTAGCCGAAGCTGATTATACATCTACTAGTGGCACAACTATTGTTTTAGCTCAAGGAGCAGCAGCCAATGATATAGTTGAGATCATTGTGTTTGATGTCTTCTCTACTTCTGATATGGTTAGTGCGTCAGATGGTGGTACGTTTGCAGGTAATGTTGCCATGTCTGGAACATTGACTCTAACTGGTAATGGCGATTTCAATGGTGATTTAGATGTTGACGGTACATTAGAAACAGATGCCCTTACTATTAATGGTGTTACACTAGCAGAAACTATATCTGATACTGTTGGTGCTATGGTTTCTGGTAATACTGAAACGGGTATTACAGTTACTTATCAAGACGGTGATAACACATTAGATTTTGTTGTAGGAACTTTGAATCAAGACACAACTGGCACTGCGGCAAATGCAACTCTTGCTGCAACAGTAACCGTTACTGACAGTACTGCGAACACAAACTTTCCTATAGTGTTTCATGATGAGTCAAACGCTTTATTAGATGATACTGGAGCGTTGAGATATAACCCAAGCACGGGTGAATTATTAGTTCCCAAACTTACAGTAGCAGGCACTACGACTACAGTAGACACTGTTACAATGAACGCAGCCAATGCGGTTGTGTTTGAGGGAGCCACTGCTGATGCTCACGAGACAACACTCACTATTGTGGACCCAACGGCAGATAGAACAATTAACTTGCCTAACGTATCTGGTACAATACCCGTTCTTGCAGCAGCTAGTAATACTGCGATAACTTCCACACCTGCTGAATTAAATATATTAGATGGAGCTACAGTAGTTGTAGGTGAGATAAATGCCTTGGACTTAGGATCAACTGCCGTTGGTACGGCTATAGCATCTAAGGCAGTGATACTGGATTCCAACAAAGATTATACTGGTATTAGGAATTTTACTACCACTGGAGTTGTAACTTCAAACGCAGGTGTAGTTGTAGATAACATAACAATAGATGGAACAGAGATTGATTTATCAAGTGGCG
>Ga0208134_1001610_pt1 | contig 12818 bp, 8 predicted proteins | sample VirMetDEL_Mar_31_FD_184515 | JGI IMG/M metagenome (GOLD analysis project Ga0208134, IMG submission 184515) | Aqueous microbial communities from the Delaware River and Bay under freshwater to marine salinity gradient to study organic matter... | ecosystem: Environmental > Aquatic > Marine >... | reverse complement strand
CATCTAAGTAAGCAGTTTCTAAATCGTCTTTTTGTTCTAGATATTTGTCGTAAGCAGCTTGAGATTTAGGACCCCACTCACCGTCAGAATCAAGTTCATTACCCTCAGCATCAGTAAAACCACCTTTAATTAAAGCAGATTGAAGTTCTTTTATCCTCTCTGGATCAGTACCACTGCTACCCCATTCCGCAACGTTTTTTTCAGTAGGTATCGCATGTTCTGAATAGTAAGATAAAATAGCTAGAGGATTAGACTTTTCAATATCAAACTTTACGAATCCTCCACGGTGCTCTCCCTCTACAACACCTCCCAAAGTTTTAGGTTTTACAAGATAGTCCCACTCACCATTAATCATTTCCCCGTATCCTGGTTCTACTTCTGGAAACTCATAACTAGTAGTGGTTTTTGTGTTTGTCCAAACTAATTTACCATCTTGTATTGTTATATTCTCACCTTTACTAGCGTATATATCCTCCCACATTTGTCTTGTAGTCGCATCCATACCTCTACTCCATTGAGAATCATCCTCACGACCATCTTGAGAATTCCTTATTTCTAATAACTTTTGGTTAATTTCATCGAAAGCTACAATAGCATCTTGATTCTTTTCAATCCTCTTTTTTATCTCATCATATCTTTCATCGTTAGGATTTAAACGAGATAACATACGCATGTCTTCTTTAGTAGTTTTTGAAATACTTTCTATCTCAGCTACAATAGGCATTTCATTGCCACTTTGCATTCCAAATATTTTAGTATCATCAAACTCAGGTAGCTTATCTTTTAATAAAGTAAATCTAGCTTGCGCATCAGCTTCTCTTTGTTGTATTAAATTAACCGTAGGACCAAATAAATTAGTTAGATTTTTCTGTGCACGTAACACAGCTCCTTCGCCTTGAGATCTATATCTAGCTGCTAATTTGTCATATACACTACCACTAGCAGGTTTTTCTAAAGCTGCTATTTGTTTGTCTATATCGGTAGTGTCTATTCCTTTAGCTTGCCTTCCGCTCATTCCTATTCCAGCAATTTTATCTAAATCAAATTGACCTAAACCGGTTGTGTCTTTTTTATCTGTAGTATTATCTGTTGTGTTTTCTTCTGCCATAATTTAATTTTTAACTAGTTGTATATGGTAAGCTGTTTGGTTGCGTTGGACCTATAAAAGGATCAGTTGGATTCATAGGTGTACCGGTTTGTGGATCAAAAAATGTATTAAACTCTGTTCCTGTGTGCGTTGTTAACTGACCTCCTCCACCAAGTGTACCATACAAACTTCCACCTGGAGCATATAATCCAGCAACACCACCAGCAGCCTCACCTAAACCACTAATAACACCGGCCCTTGCTGTTTGTCTAGCTGTGTCGGCAGCATCCATTCTGTCTATACTTAATCCATATAAAGCGCCAATTCTAGCTTGTTCTTGTTGTTGTCTCATTGCTTCACCTTGCATTTTAGCAACGTCTACTCGTGATTGACCAGTTCTTTGTAATTGATCTAATCTAGAAGACTCAGCCATAGATCTTTGTTGGTTAGCTCTTTCTTGTTGTGCTATTTGCATTGATGCTTGTTTTGCTTGTCCAGCAGATATGTTAGACATTTGTTGCGCTAAACCAGCGACACCACTACCTCCGGCAACTCCTTTTAAATTAGACAATATATTAGCTTGAGACTGTTGTTGTTGCTCTTTTAAATAGTCCGCAGCTTGTGTATCTACAGTGGCGTCTTCATAAACATTTTCCATGCCAACGTATGGATTAGTTAAATCCGCGTATGGGTTTTTATACTCTATATTTTCAAAAGCTTTTCTAGCTGCTTCCATTTCTTTTCTAGCAGCTCGCTGCTCTTGTCTTCTTTTCTTTCTACCAAACAAACTACCTACAGCACCTATTATACCTGGCGCAGCAGCTAAACCTATTTGAGCCACGGCTGGGTTAGCTGCTAAAAAAGCGCCAACAGCAGGAAGAAATTTAGCCGGTGAAGGTTTTACTGATGATATTTTATTAAAAGGAGATCTATATCCTACTGGTAATTTTGCCATATTATTCTATTTTATCTATTTATAGTTACAGTTTTTGTGTTTTATTTACTACTTTCAGTTATTTCAGAGCCTAAGTAGAAAAGCTCTTGCTTAGCAGTTGAGTTGTTATTAAGTTTTATTTTAGCATAATAACCCTTTACGCTTGAGTTAGCATGATAGTTACTATTACTAGATTTTTTAAAACTAAAAAAATCAGTAGCAGCAGCTGAGCCTATATTAGCGTTGTCTATTTCTACAAAGTTAGGACCTACGCTAGTTATAACGCCTAGCGCCGTGCCAGCGTCACCAACTCCTACGTGGTGAAATAATGTATCGCCTACTTGAGCAGAAACGTTTATATTGTTTGTAAAGTTTATTATTGCCATATTATGTTAATGTTGAAAGTGTAAACGCTCTATCTACATCAAAGTATATATCAGCGCTTATACTTGGAAATTTTTTAATTTTTATTGTACCTTCTATTGTGCCTTGTTCGCTTGATCCATGTATTAATAACACTGTATTATCAGCTAAAGTTTGTGCCCCAGCAACAGTTATAGGTGTGCCACTACTATGCACCTCTGTAATAACACTAGCGCCATCTTCACTATCTACTTTTGGACCTACAATCTTAGCGCCAGTAGAAAGTCCTCTAGCACCATCAATAGCTATACTATCACTAGCAGAAACCGCTCCGTTAACCGTAGCTCTACCCCAATTTTTAGTTCTAGTTGACGTAGGGTGTCCTGATTCTGGAAACACAGTTAAATTAAATTCAAATATACCTCCAATGGATTTTGTTATTAAATTAGATCCATAAGCTCTAAATTTAACAGCTTTATCATTTGCCCAATCAGGCGCCGCGGATAACGTTAAGGTTTTAGTGTCCACATTAATAGCTGTGATAGTAGGATATGTTAAAACTCCTAAGGTACCACTTTGTTCTTCATCACTACTATCGGCAATATCTACTAAGCTCATACCAATAACTAAATTACTAACGCTATCAACAATCATGCTTGTAGAATCTGTTCCGCTTCCATCTGTTTGTGTCGCTATTTCTACGTAAAAATCTTTATCTTTAGGTTGTAAGTTATCGGCTAAGCTATTACTTGGGTTTGTTGATGTTGGCGCTGTCCATTTATAACCATGTGCTCCAGTTGAACTATCTATTAACGTTTCTGTAAACGCTACTTCTTTATTAGAAATAGCATTAGCAGAACCTGAGGTAGATCCAACAAAAGCGCCTATACCCACTAAGTTAGAAGTAGCTTGTTCTGAAGAAGTACTAAATCTAACTGTCACATCTGAGTTTTGTGTTATTTCTGCATGTGCAAAAAATGGGTTTACACTTAAACCACGGTCTATTTCTGTGTCAAAATGTGGAGAAGCAAACAACAAAAACTTATAAGTGTTACCACTAGAACCAGCTGGTATTGTTAAGGTTCCCGCGTAAGAACCTGCTAAAGTAACGTTAGATAAAGTGTTTTCAGAAGTAAAAGTAGTTGTAAACGTATTTGTTTCAAAGTTGTAAAATTTGTTTGGAGAAGAATTATCTTTTATTTGAAGGCTAAACACAGCCCCTTGTTCTCCAGTTATATTATAACTTAATTTTGTAGCGGTGCTAGGTAAGCTACTTTTATTTATTGAAAGTGAATTTATTTTCTTCATTATATATCTATGTTATCAGCAGTACCTATTCCTTGAAAACTAAAAGAACTAGTGTCATCAGTTTCGTTATCGTTGTATATGTGACTAAAATGTTTGTTTTCTTTAGTAACAAATGGAGATGAAGCTCCAGACTCTATGTCTGTTTCAATTGAACTTACTTCCCAACCTAAATCACCGCTATAGTTTAAAGTATTAAAGTTCTTAACTGAAGTTGGTATGTCATTAAATATCGCGTTTATAAAAGAACCATGTTGTTGAGTATAGAAATTATTTCTAGTTTCGTTATCATGACTATAAAGTTCTCCATTTCTAAACGTAAAACACGTATTAGCTACGGTTAATCCAGCCTCTTGAACAAAAGATCTAAAACTAACCCAACCTTTAACGTCTTCTTTATAGCTAACAGTAACGTCTGTATCTGTGGCTTTAAAATCAGCATTTTCACCGCCAACTCTTAAATTAAACGCAAAGCTTCCAGAAGTATCTTCAGACGCACCAGCATCAAAAGTTAAATTATATATGTCTTTATTACCATCGTAACTTCCAACAATATTAAAATAAGTTCCTTTTAACTTGTCTCTAAACCAGTCTTTCATACCAGCGTTTGATATAGGTGTTAAACCGTCCATTGATAACCTAAGCACAGCCCCTCTTTGCTTGTCTGTAAAGTAAGCTCTATAAGATGACGATGCAAATGATTCAGGATTTTTAGATATACCATACTCACCAACAAAAGGTCTTGATTGCCCTAACACTTTATTAGAGGCTACTAACTGTGGGTTACCGTCAGCATTAAATATTATATCTTTGTCAGCGGCTATTTGAACTATCTTGTCTTCGCAAAGCGCTATTAAATCACTGTTTCTAGCAAATAACTTTTGTATAGTTCCATAAGTTGGATCTAACTCTTTAGTTATTGACTCGGCCATTCTAAATTGATTTAACTCATTTAAACTAGTATTTTTGTTGTAAATACCAGAATAAATTAAACCACTTTTTCTTTCGTCAACTCTATACTGTCCTTCTAAAGTTGTAGAAGCTTTTACTCCGTTTTTAATAAACGGTCTATTAAAATCGTCTCTTATTCTGTTAGACTCAACACCATTAGCAAAGCTAAAACAATTATAATAAGGTAAAGCAACTTTATCAACATTATTGTCTATTTCAACGTTATCATAAAATCCAGCAGCTCCTGATGTAACGCTAACAATATTAGACTGTATGTAGCTACCGTCTTTATTTACAAACCTTATTTTAGCGCCTGTGTAACTAATAGAAGAAGCTGTAGATAACCCAGGATCTAACTCAACCGTGCTACCACTCCAACCAGAGACAACACAACCAACGTTTTCGTTAATAGGTAGAGTTAATCCCGTTGCCGTAGCGTCAACTTCTACTTTTGTACCTATTGGTATTATAGACTCCATATGCTTGTTACCAACGGTGCTTATATTTATAGGTATAGAACCTGAAGCTTCGTAGTATATATCTAAGCCTTCATTTTGTGTAGGCTCTGTTTCAAACACTGCTGGATTATCACTTAACACAGTAGAGTTTTCATCTACGTAAGTTTGTTGTATTGAAAACACAGCGCTATCATCAAAAGGTAAATCTTCAACTCCAGATCCTCCAACAATGTCATTACCAGCGTTTTGATCTAATTCTAATATATAACAAACTCTTCTGTTATGCGCGGCGCCAAAATTAGTTAGTGCGGTTGTTAGCTCTTGTATTTTAGTGTCAGTGGCCGTTGCGTTTAATTTTAAATCCCACCAAGCATAATGAACACTCGTTTCGTCTTCAACCCACGACTGTGTAGCTGCATTAAAAACAACTCTTCTATTCCAAGAAGTATGGTTGTAAATTCTTTTTTTAGTTACGCTTTTTATTGTAAACACTCTATCAGAATCTGCATCAGTAGATATTTTAAATTTATTACCTTGTATTAAATTATCTATTATATTTTGATTAGCGGGATTATTAAAAGCCGGGTTCCATTGATTTTTTATTTTGTCAACATCGTACATAAAGCTATTTGCATTCGCTCCAATCTGCGCAATATCACAAACTTTATCTATATCTGCCAATTGATTATTGTTGTTGTCAATTGATTGTAAATCTATTGTGTTTATACCACCTGCGCCTGACGAATTAAACGCCCAACGATCACCTCCATAAGTGGGGATATACCGGCCACTACTATAATTAACAACTGAATTCACCGGGCTATTATTTAGGTATAAATCTTCACCAACAGCAGAAAAAGATAAATGCATAAATATTTTACCTGTTTCTCCAGGTAGACCATAAACTTGCTCTCCAACGTCTGACCAACTACCAAGGTGTTTTTTCCAAGCTTTAGCACCACTACCACCACTTGCAGTCAAGGCGTGTAAGGCAGTAGAGGTTATTACGCCATCTAAAGAATTAATTTTGTTAAAATCTTTAGCAGAGGTACCATTATCGGCATCACCATTTGGATGATTTGGGGTTTGTCCATTTGTTACCCAGCCGATTGTTGTTGCCGGCGACGTGCTACCAGCTTTAAATAAATTACCACTTAGCGAGACATCAAAGTTGTAACCTAAAGAAGGAGAACCATTAGGCGTGGTTTTATAACCATGGTTTGTATTTCCGTTAGCGTAAGGATCAACAGTAGGCTGTTGTGCCGCCATGTGTATTTGGTCTACAAACCAACCACTAGAAGTATCTCCGGTTCCAAATGTTAAAGCCCCACCAGGGCCCGTCCATTCATCTGATACGTCACTAAAAGTACCAGGTGTGTTTGAAGACGATGCTACTTGTTGAAAAGTAGTAGGATTCCAAGACCACAAACCGTCTGTAGTAGAATTACCAACAGCGTCTCTTAATGAAAAAACGTTAAACAAAGCTGTGTTTTGAACGGTAGGGCTAATACCTATTTGGCTTTCTAAAAACTCGTCTGTAACAATATCAGATAATATCTTTACAAAAAATCTTCCTTGAAACTCTTCCCATTGTTCTTTTTCTTCTAACAGTAAAATAGTTTTTAACGTTGGTTCTAGTGTACCTGAGCTACTTTCCACCCAACCATCTGATGATACTATAGGTTTGTCAAAAGTTATCATGTATTCTGGACCAGATACTTCTAATGAAATTATTTTATATCTTTGTGATTTTATTAAACCTCCTCCAGAAGCAGTGGCTTCAAATTTTATATATATTTTTTTCTTTTGGTCAAACAATATTTGTATATCTTGTACGTCTTCCTCTAATAGTTGAGCTTTGTCTAAAGCTAACTTATCAAAAAGTGGTCTTGGTTGTAAAATAGTATTTGTATATAAATCACCTAAAACACCATCGCCATTTACCTTGCCTAATTGTCTATATTTCTTTCTTATAAACTCAGGTGATTCATTTTTAATATCTATAACTTTAAACTTATTGTCAAGATCTACTTGTTGATCACTTTCTAAAGCTTTTTTAAGTATTATAAAATCACCTTCTTGTAATTTGTTTCTATCAGACGAAGGAAAAGACAACCATAAATTACCATCTTCTTCTGCTCTATAAACTCTGTCTAGTACTAAATTGTAATATTCAGATGCTGTTTCTTTTATATAAAACTTTAAAAACTTAGCATCCCCTGTTGCAGGTATTGGTATTTCACTTGCTACAATAGAGTTAACGCTACTCGCGGCGCCTTTAAAATTACCACCAACATCTAGGTTAAAAGGTAATTTTTTAGTTGACCTGTCTCCACCTGTAAATATAGGTGTTTCTCTACCGTAAGCATCTGTATAAACCACGCCTAGTTGATAATCCCTTAAAGATTTTATAGATCTTTTACCGTTATCATTTATATTTTGTATTTTTCTGTCTTCAAATTCTACAAGCAGCTCTATTGCTTTGTCAAAACTAATATCTAAATTCTGCGTATAGTTACCATATATTAATCTACCAGCAGTAAAATCTTGTGCTTTAGCTTTTTTAGGTACGTTGTCAAAAGGACGTAACAATTGATTTTCAGGAAGTATACCGTATATTGTATCAGAAGTAATAGAATAATAACCTGTGTTAGAGGCGGTGGTAGAGGTACTTATTAAAGTTATTTGATTGTTTATACTTCCGTCTATACCATGCCATTTTGGATTATTATCAGATCCAACTAAAGGTGTTATGGTGTCTATTGAGTAAATAGCTGGGGTGGAATCTGCTTTATAAAGCAAGTCTATTTCTACAACGCCATCTGGTATGTCATTAGTAACAAACTCTGTTAAATTTATTTGTTTAACAGTGTTTTGCATACCGGTGTTATAAGGTTCTCGTGTAGGATGTATATTGTAAATAGAAGGTAAAAACGCTGCTTGCGTAAAAGGTGAAAAAGCGGAATACTCTCCGTCTTGATATTTATATCTATACCCAAACCTTGGAAAATCTTTGTCAAATAAAATATCGCTTAAATTTTCTAACTGAAACTCGTATATTGTATCTGTAGCAGGCGTTGAAGAATCTACGGATAGTATTTGAACAGTGTATTCCGCGTGCCAAGTTGTAATTAAACCAGGTCCAATTTGATTTCCAATATAATTAGGTGGTGCAACTACTTTAGCTCTAATTTGCGTATTTGAAGGTAACGCTCCCGCTATGTTAGGGTCTGCCAAAAGTAAAATATCACCTAGTTGTATATCTAAATCAATACCGTTTCTATAAGTAACAGCATTACTAATACTACTAGCAGCAGGCACAACAGTACCATTGATTAAAGTAATTTGGTCTGGATAATTAGTATCATTAAAGGTCTCTAACTCAACAGTTATAGTTAGAGTAGCAGTATTAGTAGCGCTATAAACATCTGCTGTGGTTATTAATACCGGCTGTGTAAATCCAGACGTTGAAGCATCGTTAGTACCTACTAACTCAACTTTTAAAGGATGTTCTGGTTTCTTTTTTATAACTGTTACGTGCTCTTCTAACACGGTGCCCTGAGAAACTTCATCTACATAAAAATTACTAGTTGTAGAAAAGTCAGTGTGAGCGTTTAATAAAAATTGTTTTATATTTATTTTTTTAGGTTCGTTTTCACCATCAGTAAAAAATAAAAAATCATCTATAACATTTATACCAGTTATGTGAATAGGCGTACCGTCAAATTTTAACACAGTGTTACTAACATCTACTAAAACCGGCGTTGTGACATCTTGATCTACATCATATTGCACTATAGCGCTAGTAGTGTCGTTTGTTATTAAATAATAAAGTTTGTTATTTTTTTCGTCTGCAATTTGCCCCACGCAAACAGAGCTAGTAGGAAAAGTGATGTTGTTAGTACGTAGGGTTGTGCCTAATATATTTTGAACGCTACCAACATCAGAATCTTCAGAGGTTGATACTTGTACGTTTAAAGCTTCTCTATATTGTCCATTAGGTATTACTCTTTCATCAAGGTCTAAGTTCATACGACCTCCGGTAAAAGTTTTATTAATATTCGGCATGTATTAGTGTTTTATGTGTTTCGACTTACCTCTAAATATTTGTGTTATTTCTTCTAGTTTAATATTAGACAACCTAAGTTTAGCTTGTCTTATTGACGCAAACCTTTCTTTTTTATATCTACGAACTATATATTCAGGCGTGTTGGCTCTAGTAGATAATATTGCATACATTATACTTTTATACATAGCTTCTTCTGCAAATTTATGAACTTGCATTTCTCCGTCTGTACCAAGGCTATCGCTTATATAATCTAGTACAATTGTTTTACCACTTAAGTTAGAGCTAAAGTTTATTTTACCTCTGAGCTCATCAATGTAATAAGACCCGTTTACTTGAGCGTGTTGTGGATCTAAACCATATCTTTCACCCATGTTAAAATCGTATATGTCGGTATCATAACTATATACTTCGGGATTAATGTTTTCATTAGGTGCTTGTGATTTATAGTTACTCCAAGTTGTAGACTCACCACCTTCTATTAAAGTTGTAGAAATAGCGTCACAACTTATAACAACGTCATCTACTATATTTTTGCTATTGGCTAACGTAGTGTCAGTAAAGCTTTCTATAAAGCTAGTTACTAAAATATAAACTTCTGTTTCGTTGCTAACGTCAACATCTATCAACGTAAGTGTTGATGCTGAGGCTAATCCATCATTAAAAGTCATTAAGGCTCTCGTGCCGTCTGTTTTGTATAAATCAAATATTTCGTCTGTGTTGTTTAAAGAAGGATTATTATTTTTATTAGGATTAGTTATAGATGGATCATAGTTTGGATACGTTAAAGTGCTAACACCCACCCTTAGTGTACCAACGCCTTTTCCGGTTGCAGCGGCAGCAGACTTGCCAACAGCAGACAAATCCAAAATGTCTACATCGGAAACGTCTATAGCCTGCCAAGCCGCGTAAGCTCTACTTGTTTTTGCACTTGAGTTAGGAATTGGAGTGTTGCTACCTTGTTCAAAAACCAGCTGTTCGTTAACTACTCTTATTTTATCTGTACCAAAAACGTTGTTTGAAATACTCTTACTCCAGTTTGTTGCGGCTAAATTTTCGTTGCTAAAATCACCATTGCTAATTAACGTAGTTGGAGGCACTATAAAATCATAAGACTTGTCGTCGCCTTGTTTTATTTTAAAAGGATTTTGCGTGTGTTTTGTAGGGTATAAAGGATGTTTTATACCAGAACTATCTACAGATAAGACTCTAGTATAATTAACGTAATCGTGCGGAAGTATCATTGTGAGTGACGGTGGTAATTCTATTTCTTGTGACTTTATTGATTTAAAAGTATCAAAACTTAATTCTGCTAAAGCTCTCATGGCATGAAACTGTACGTCAGTTCTACTTGCTTTACCTATTATTTTTTCTTCTCCAATATAAGCTATCATAAATTGATTTATTATATCATCTAAAGAAGTAAATTGATAATTACCAAAGTTTGAAGAGTTATTATAATACTCGTTTTGTGTTTGATTTAATATTCCCATTTATTATTGTTTTTCTTGTTGAATATCTTTTGCTTCTTCTGCTGCGCCTAACTGATATAAGCTAGCGTCTTTCATAGCTATACCAGCTAGCTTTAATATATTTAAAACTAAATTTGGTTCTTCAGAGGGATGTAGTTCAAAGTTAGTACTTTCATTTTCGTTGTATAACTGGCCTGATGGCGTATTATAACCATTCCATTGAACAGTGGTTGGTTTTTTAATGTAGTTCACGTCTATTTCTGTTATTTCCGAAGGGTTAACAATTATACTAGTGTTTCTTAAATAATAAATTGGCCTCATTAAAGTAGGAGAAGTTAAAGGCGAGTTTCTAGCTAACGTAAATTTATCGTGTATTGTTTTTTCTATCTTAACACCAATATTAGAAGTTGTATTGTTAAACCTAACTTGTTTTAATCTGTACAACTCAGAGGTAAGATCATTAGTGTTAAATACATTTGAAGTTCCATCGCCTAAAGTTTGACCCCTATGAAATATTTCAATTTTTTCTTCAAGTATATCTATTGGATCAGCATACATAGTATTGTTCCCAGGTATTCTACCAAATTGCGTCCTGTCATAAAAATATTGCTCAAATATATCCATCTGAGCTTGATTGGCAAATAAGTTAAATTCTTGAGGCGTTATATATCCTCTTTGCTCTTTATTAGCTAAAGCTAAAACTCTTTGATATACTGTATCTATATTTACCATTTATTTAGTTTTTTTATAAGGAAAAACCTTATTTAATGTTTGTTTTCTTTTGTTACAACCACAATCGTTTCCCGCCACTTTATGTACAAACTTCTTTATTCCAGTTGCAGTTGTTATTTTTTCTATTGTATCTCCTAAGCCTTTTGATTTCATATAATTATTGTAGTTTACGATCGCCCCGTAAGGCGATCGCTCTACAGTTAGATTAATTTAATCTTTTTTCTATATTGGAGTAAATCTCCATTCCTTCATCAGTTTTAAACCAAGCGGCTAAAGCTGAGTATGGGTGTTCGTCAAATGGAACTGTACATAGTTTTCTATCGTTAGATCCCCACATAAAAGTTCTTTGATCAGATGAAAGTTTAATGATATTCATCTCAGTTGCTCTAATACCAAAGTTTCTAAGAACTACATTTTCATCGTTAACTAATTCTAAGAATAACGTTGGGTTTTTCTTAGCATATAATAGTAAATCTCTTTTAAGTTCCTTAGAACTCATCTCTGATACTTTAGAACCAATCTCAACTCTCATAACAGCCTCTACCATATCTATATCTAGAGCTTGAGCCGCGTTTAAAGCTTCAATTTCCATTTCTATAAAATCAACTTCGTAAGAAGCTTTAACTTCAGGTTGCCATTCACGGTATAACTTATTTCTATGTGGGTGATATAAGGATAAGAATTTTTGTAATACTGTCTTTTCTTTTGGTACAACTAAAGATCCGCCTCTAAAAATAATATGAGACATTCTTTGATCACCCTTCATTTCGTCTACAAAACAACTTTGTTGGTTCTCACAGTATTTTATTTCTCTCTCATAACCTTTATCTTTGTCAAACCAATAAACGTTCGCGGATTTAATAATGTAAGAAAGAGGTTTTCTTTTATCATTTAGAAAATACGTTCTATCTTTTATTTCCCAAGTGTCTTTTTTTGGTTTTGGAGTTTCCACAACCGATGTTTCAACTTTTATTTGTTCTACAACCTGTGGAGTTGATTCCACTTCTGTGTTTTTTTGTTTTTTTGCCATAATATAATATATAATAAAATTAATAAAAATAAAAGGTCGAGGCCGAAGCCCCGACTTTTTAAAGTGTTGTGCTTATTTCATCATCATGAAATTGTTAGCACCTTGAGTAATTAAACATCTTTCAGATAAGTAGTTTACTTGCATTGCATCTAAATCAGATGTAACGTTTCCACCAACTGAACCTGTAATCCATGTTTTCATCTTTCTGTCTTCCATTTGAGAAGCTCTATATCTAACATGTAAGAAAGGACGTTTAAGGTTTTTACCTAATGCTTGGTCGTAAACTGAAGATACACCAGCTGGAATAAATATTCCTCTAACTGGAGAAACAGTATTTCTAGCGTTGATACCACCTCTAGTTGACTTGTCGTTTAAGTATTTCATGTCAGACTTATAGAAGTCATAAGAACCTCTTAAATC
>Ga0208134_1001609_pt1 | contig 12820 bp, 29 predicted proteins | sample VirMetDEL_Mar_31_FD_184515 | JGI IMG/M metagenome (GOLD analysis project Ga0208134, IMG submission 184515) | Aqueous microbial communities from the Delaware River and Bay under freshwater to marine salinity gradient to study organic matter... | ecosystem: Environmental > Aquatic > Marine >... | reverse complement strand
AATAATCAACTAAAAACTTAACACATGGATAACGTAACAGTAAATTACAGAGGAATAGTACTAGATTTAGAAGGTCAACATTTTGTGCAAGTAGATAGATTATGGGATGAAGAACCATTAGGTGATTCATTCGAGACTGAGAAGGTGTTAGCTGGAGGAGTCGATATAACAGATTTATTTGATTACGATCAATTAGATGCTTTAGATTTATTAGCTATGGAAACTATAGGTTAATATGACAAAGAAAGAAATAATTCAAAAGCTACAGCAAGATCTGGAGGATTGTCCAGAGGGATCTGAATTTGCAAAGAACATTATAAAAGAAATACTAAGACTTAAAAAACTATAATATGAGTAAAGAAAAATGTCATAGATTCTGGTTAACTAACCGTAATCCAATCACAATGAAGAAAGATGAAAAACAGTTGCATATTCATAACTTGTCAAAAGAACAAGTTATAAGCACTGAGAAAAGAAGACAAAACGTTATAGATAAAAAAGAAGGATTTAACTTTAATAACCAATAAATAGATATGTTAGAAGAATTTTTAATGCAAAGAATTGATGCTTTAGAAGCATCCAATGCAGACTACAGAGCTAATGAAATAGAATTAACAACTTATATATATACTTTATTAGAGAGAGATACACCAGAAGAGTATAAGGAAGTGGTAAGAACAGCGGTATTCGGAAATTAATTAAAATAATATTAGGAATATCCAATTATAATTTGTATATTGCGAACTCATTAATAAAAACACATTAATTATGACAACAACTATCGAGTTCCTTCATCAAGTTTATAAGGACACAAAACAAGACTACCAAGACTCTGATCAAAAAGAAGATGCATTGGTACTAATAGACGAATTAATATTAACCCTAACAAATTTAAAGTAACATGGAAGTAGAGAAAATCAAAGAGATGTATGTCAAATATTCACTTAACAAGTCAGATGTGTACAAACATCAGCATTATGTAATTTTGACAAGGTCTGGAATCGAGAAAGTAATGGCTTTAGAGCAGATTAACATTACTTATGAAGTTGTTAAATGTGAACCTAATTTTGCAGTTATTAAAGCTACAGCAGTTAAAGGATCAAAAGTAATTGAAACTTTTGGTTCAGCATTAAAAGGATCATCATTTAAAGATGGTTCCACAAATACATGGTATGTGGCTGAGATGGCAGAAAAGAGAGCTTTGTCAAGAGCAACACTTAAAATGGCAGGTCTATATGAGCAATCTGTATTTGGTGAAGATGAATCAGAATCATTTAAACGTAAATAATAAATAATTATGAAGAAATTAATTAAAAAGCTATTGTCATTTATGGCATCAGTACCAACAGACAAACTACTACACTTCTTTTACGGAAGTATAATAGCAACTCCATTAGTAATATGGGGAACAACAATGGAAGCAATAGGCTTTATGATATTTATATCAATAGGAAAAGAAATAGTAGATGCAAAAATGAGATTTAGTCCACCTAATGCGATGGATGCAGTATTTACTTTCTTACCTACATTACTGTTATTAGCAGTTAAACTAATAAACTAATAATCAATAACTAAAAAAGACCAGTTAAAGCTGGCAATTTAAAAATGAGTGCAATCACAAATTTCAGTATCAATTTAGAAGCAATTCCAAAGGAATTAATTATCAAAGGTAAGAAAGGATCTTACGTTAACTTGACTATGTTTCAGAATGATGAAACCAAGTATGGTAATAATGCGAGTATATCTTTATCTCAGTCTCAAGAGAAAAGAGAAGCTGGTGAAGACAAAGTCTATATAGGTAACGGTAAAGTTGCTTGGGTATCAGACAAGAATGTTACAGTAGCTGTTCGTGAAGTTGCTCCAGTTGAAACTGCTAGTGTTGGTAATGATTTGCCTTTCTAGAACTTAATATACAGGGATGGGGATTTTAAGATCCCCTCCCTTTTATTATGAAAGAAACAATCAAGTTCCTATTAACACTTGCTTTGATTACTATATTAGCTTTAACTCTAGTATATTTTACACAGTAAAAACACAAACACAATGATACAGTCAAAACTAAGTGCAGATGATCGAGAGGTAGAGAGAATGTATTATGAACAATTAGATTCTGAATTAAAAGTTGATCTGGATGTAGAAGTTGAAATGCCACCAATAGCACTTTCATACGGAACACATACTTACTCTACTAACAGAGGTAAATTCCAAGCTAAAACAGCAATCGGTACTTATGGTAATTTCAGTTTTATACAAGCTCCACCAAAAAGCTATAAAAGTTTTTTCGTTAGTATGCTTGTAAGTTCATATTTAAGTTCTGGTAATAAGTTTGCTTCAGAGATGAAGTCTGAGAGGTCTGGTAGAGATGTTTTGCATTTTGATACAGAGCAAGGATTGTGGCATTGTTTACGGGGATTTAGACGTTCGGCTGATATGGCTGACACTGATAAAGGTTATTTAACATATAGTTTACGTACAGTTGACTATAAGATGAGATTAGGTTTTATAGAACACAAGTTGCATAGTGCTCCAGAAGGTTCAATAGGTTTAGTCGTTATTGATGGAATTGCGGATCTGGTAGCAGATGTCAACGACATAGAAGCTTCAAATTTAGTCGTGCAGAAGCTAATGGAATGGTCAGCTCTATATAAGTGTCACATAGTTACTGTGATACATAGTAATTACGGAAGTAATAAACCGACTGGTCATTTAGGATCTTTTTGCGAGAAAAAGTGTGAGACTCAAATAAGCTTACAGAAAGATGAAGATTCTAATAGAATAACTGTATCTTGTAAAAGAAGTAGAAATAGAGGTTTTGAAGATTTTGAATTTTATATTAATGAGAGACATTTCCCAGAAGTAATAGGATCATCGTCACCTAACATACCGTTTTAATAATTAAATAATAAATATAATGAAACTATCAAAAAAGAAGCTAGAACAGTTAAAAGAAGCTGTTAAAAAAAGGGATGAAGCCACAATGCAATTAGGCAACTTAGAACTTCAAAAGGTTCAGCTGGTGTCTAAAGTGTATAATATTTCATCTGAATATGAAGAGATTAAGAGAGGGCTACAGGAAAAGTATGGTGATGATGTTCAAATTGATTTACAGAGTGGAGATATTATAGAAGCCTCCAATAATCTAAAGAAGAGCTAATGCTTGAAATACTTGGTAAGAGGCATGAGGAGTGGGTTAGAATGGCTATATCAGCTGGAAGTCCTCCCTTATTTGCTCAAGATATAATACAGGAAGTATATCTTAGATTACACAAGTATAGAGAAACAGCCAAACACAAGCTTATAGATAAACAAGGTGGAGTAAACCTTTTCTATATGTGGGGTGTGGTGAGAAACACAACGAGAACTGAGTTAAGTAAAGAAAATAAATACTTACCTCTTGCAGAGTTTTATAATGAAAAAGCCGATGATGAAGCTGACTCTGAATTTGAATTGCGATACCAGCAATTAATGCACAACATCCAAGATGAGGTAGATAACTGGGGAGATTATAACCAGAGGTTATTTAATTTATACTTCAAGTCGGATTTATCTATGCGGAAGATCGCAAAAGGAATGGGAATAGGTTTAACTCACATATTCTGTTCTGTTACTAAGTATAGAGCTTATATAAAGGGGAAGTTTAGCGATGACTTCTATAACTTAAAAGATTAAATTATGAGAGAAGATGCTTATTATGAAAACCAAGCTGACAAACGTACTAAGGAGTACAAAGATTGGAAAGCTTTAAAAGAAGCTCAGATCCTCGAAGCAGAATCCAGTCTTAACGGACTGGGTGATGTTGTAGAGAAAATCACAGAAGTTACAGGCATAAAGTCTGTGACTAAAGCAATATTCGGTGAAGATTGTGGTTGTGATGGTAGAAAAGAATCACTTAATGCTATGCTCCCATTTGGAATTGTAGCTGTTAATTGTGTTAATCAAGAAGATTTCACATATTTAAAGTCATTCTTTAGTAGAACAAGAACAAGGGTAGATGTTTACAATCAGAACAGATTGACAGAAATATTTAACTATGTTTTTGATAAGAAGATGGTCCCTCCTTCTGGATGTGCTACTTGCTCACAAAAAGGATTTATAAAAGCTGTTAATGCTTTACATAAATACTATGATGCATCAGTTGATCAAATAAACCCAGCTGAAGATGAGGAAGGAGAATAAGAAGCCAGTAGGTCATAGAGCCAGACTTTCATTGTCAGAGCAAAACATTGTCAATAATCTTAGACTAGATAATAGTAATCGAGTTTTGGTTATTGGTGATATTCACGCTCCATTTGAACGTAAAGATTACTTGCAATTTTGCATTAATACTTATCATAAGTACAGGTGTAATAAAGTAGTTTTTATTGGGGACTGCATAGACAATCACTTTTCCAGCTATCATGAGACTGATGCTAATGGTAGAGGTGGTGGTGATGAGCTTGATTTAGCTATCAGAAGAATACAGGATTGGTACAAAGCATTTCCAGATGCTTATGTAACAATAGGTAATCATGATGCTATTATAATGCGTAAAGCACAGTCAAGTTCTATTCCAGCTAAGTGGATCAAGAATTATAATGAAGTTCTTGGCACTCCTAAATGGAAATGGGTTACTGATGTCATTATAGATGACGTTAGATATGTTCATGGACATAAGTCATCAAAAGCTCGTACAGCTGCAAAGAGAGATATGCAGAGTACTGTTACTGGACATTTCCATACTGATATGTATGTTGACTGGATGTTTGGTTCTAATAAAGCTGTATTTGCTATGGGTGTGGGATGTGGTATAGATAGTAAGAGTTATGCTATGGCTTATATGCAAGGTGGTAAGAAAGAAGCTTTAGGATGTGGAGTGGTCCTTGACAATGGTAAAACACCAATCACTGTTAAGATGGATCTTTCTTAGTAGACTAAACGTTTTTTAAATAAAAGTCTCATATATTAGTTTATGTGAGATTTTTTTTGTATATTGCGGTCATGGAACGATTAGTATTAGTTATCATATCAATAGTAATATCATTTTTAACAATAGTAGCATCACAAAACTTATGAGTAATATAACTGAAAGAGTAAAAGCACATACAGACTTCCTAGAAGCTCTAGGGATCATTCAAAAGTGGCAAGAGAAGTCAGCAAGAGAAAACAAAGAATTAACCAGATTAGCAGAACTTATATTAGCTATGTTAAATAGACATCAAGACTTGATGTTAGAAGTAAGTGATGCTAATTTAGCAAACACTTTAATAAGAAACGAAAAGAATAAAATCATACAAGAGTTACAAGGGCTGTAACCACTAACGTAAACCCAATTCGTCACTGGTTATACGCTGGAGCAGTCCTTGAAAGTTATTATTAATCAATTAAATTTAAACACTATGACAAAATTAGAAGAAAAAAGTTGCTGTTATGTACATGAAACACATTCAATAGGATGCTCAGATGGTGAGTTATATCTTAGTCATGAAGGTGGAACAATAGTATTTAACGTTACGTCATTGTTTACTGATCTACCAACAATAGTTAGAATGGTAGTTGAAGAGCAAAAGAAAGAGCAAGAAAGAACTTTAAACAGCTTAAAAGAAGAGACAAATGAGATTATTTAAGCTAATTTTTGTTATTGCAATATCAATAAATATTATGGGTTGTTATGATGACTGTGATGAAACGGTTTATGTAGAAAACTCAGATGGAACTACTTCAATAGAATGTGTAATTTATAATAATTAATATATGAACAGTTTAGATAAATATAGTGAAACAGAATGGTTAAAGTACCAGCAGAGCAATACTGCACAGTCAATTAATGATTTGATCGTTAAGGATGAGGAAATAGTATGTAATGGAAGTTGTAATTGTGAATGCATAGATTGTAAATGCAATGAATGTATTGAAGGTGATTGTAAATGTATGGAATTAGAGAGAGAGTTTATTAGTCATGCTCAAGAGCGTAAAAACATTCCTGTATTTAGTGGAGTATTAAAATACTTTCCTAATGCAATTAAAGAAGTTGCTAGGTGTTCTAAAGTTGGTAATGACCAGCATCATCCAGATAAACCGTTACATTGGGATATGGATAAGAGTAAGGATGAGTACGATGCTTTAACAAGACACTTAATAGACCATACTATAGAACCAGTAGATAAAGATGGTATATTGCACTTAACTAAGGTTGCTTGGAGAGCTTTAGCTGGATTAGAACGTCACTTAACAAACAATCATTAATGGAAGTTAGCAAAAAAAGATTAGATCAGTGTAAAAAAGATGGTGATTATTTTGAGTCTTTATTTAAGAGTAGAGTTGAAGATCTTGGGTTGACTTTTAAACAGTCAAGCCAACAAGATGATTGGTACAGACATATTGATTGCTATGTTGATGGTTATGGTGTTGATGTTAAAGGTAATAGGCATTTAGAAACAATATGGCTAGAGGTAACTAATGTAAATGGAAATAAAGGTTGGCTTAGAGGAGAAGCTTACTATGTAGCTATGCATATAGCAGAGTTAGATAAGTTTAGTGTGTATTTAAGGGAAGAGTTGCTTAATCATATAAAAGAGAATACTACTGAATATACTGAAGATAAAAGAGATTATAATAAGTTCTACACCAGAAGTAAGTGGGGAAAAAAGGATATTTTAGTCAAGTATAGGTACAAAGATATTAAATACTTAGAAGTTAAAAAGATATGATAGGAATATTTGATATAGATAGTTTGGTTTACGAAGCGTGTTACTCAGCTAATGATCTTGAAGAGGCTGAAGAGTCATTCTGGGGACGTTACAACGATGTTCAGTTTCACATGGACAAAAGGTATGGTGAAAGTATGATAATACCTGTAGGCTTCTGTATAAACAACTACAGGAAGAAGTTGGACTTGAGTTATAAAGCTCAAAGGACATCACCTAAGCCAGAGTTCTTTGAAGAGTTGATAGAACACATAAAAGACAACCTAGAGGTTCAGATACGCTCTGGAATAGAGACTGATGATCTTGTTGCTAAGTTCTTAGATTACTATGGTAAAGATAATTGTGTTATAATCAGTATTGATAAAGATTATAGGCAATTTGAATGTACTATATTTAATTATCGCAAGAGAGAGTTTGTTAAAATTAGTAAAGATGAGGCTTTATATAATATATATGAACAAATGGTGGTTGGTGATAGGGCTGATAATATATTAGTATGTAAAGGATATGGTGAAAAGTGGTGTGAAAAGAATCTAAGAGGTAAAAATGAATTTTCTATGATGAGAACTGTATTTACACTGTACAAAAAGCTTTATAAAGGTAGGGCAAGAGAGAAGATGATTAAAACATTTATGCTACTTAAACTTAATATATTTTAATATGCAGTTTGAAAGGGGAGAGACAACTGAAGAGATTATAAACAATGCTTATGCCTTATTCTATTTTAATCTAATGACTGGAGATTTTTCTATGGATTACTGCAAGAGAGAGCTTAAAAAGCAAGAAGATTTAGAAGAGTATGAGATTTGCGAAGGAATAAGAAAAGCAATGCACTTTAAAAAAAATGGTAATATAGACTATTAATCCGATTATTTGTTGTATATTGCAGATTCATTAATAATAAAACACAAAAACATGGGTAACACAAAAACAGAATACAAAAGGGAAGATTTATTGACAGCTTATATGTTTGTAAACTCAGCTTTAGATATAGATATAGCTGATAAAAAAAGGGAGACTAAATATGTTCTTGGAAGGACTTTATACTATATGATAGCTTTAAAAACTACTAATGCTTCATATGACAGCATAGCTAATGTTGTTAATAGGCATCATAGTACAGTTAGTCACTCTAGAAAGAATCTTTTTGATCAACTAAAGATGTATAAAGAGGTTTATAGGTATTACGAAATATATACGGATGAGTATATTAAGGAATCAATAGATAATCAAGGTAAGTTGTCTAATTTTGTTGTAGCTAAAGATGAGTTAGATAGATTGTCTATAATAGAAGAGAAATATGAAGCTTTAAAGGCTATTTCTTTAGATGTTACTAGATTAACGATCAATGAAAGAGCTTACAGAGATCTTTCAGCTGAAGATCGTTTAGATTATGATCAAAGAGCCTCTAATGTCTTAAAGTCTTTTGAATGGAAGAAGAAAGAGTTAAGTAGAAAAGAAGTGTTTGAAATTATAAATGTAGGAATGTAATGGGAAAGTATAAAGATGAATTTTTGTACTGTGATCCTAATACAACTATAGATATGGTTTACTGTTGGAATCGTGGTTTTTATTATTATCCAGTATTGGTTCCAAATCAAACGGTATCAATGAGGTATATACCTAAGGTTAAAATTGAATGGAAATCTGGGAAAGAAAGTGGTCAAGGTGAATTTACTTATGACCAGAACCAAGAACTATATGATGTTATTTATAGGTTGTATATTCATAAAGCTAAACAACTAAGGGATAAATAGGTTTAATAGTATGGACAATAATAACAATAAGCGTAAAAATGATGGGCGTAAAACCAATAAAAGACAGGATCGTGTTAAGATTATCAAGAATAATACTGGCACTGTTCCTATGGTTAACAAAGCCAAGAAAAACAGAGCTAAAGCACTATCTAAAAAAGCAATTAATAATATATTCAGTAGTGAGGATGGTGTGTGGGAGTCGCTCGCAACAATGGCAGCAGAAGGAAATATGAAAGCTATGGAGATGCTGTTAACCTATCAATATGGTAAGGCTGGTGAAGCTAAAGAACAGAGAGCTATAGCTAATAAAGCACCTATAATTCAATTTAACGTACAGAATCCAGAGAAGACAGAAAAGATTATAGATATAACAGACGAAGAAGAATGAGTCAGATAACTTTAAATCCTAAATACGTACCTTTATTTCAAGGTGACACTAGATACTATATTATTACTGGAGGAAGGGGTTCTGGGAAGTCTTTTGGCGTTACCTTATTCTTAAACAACTTAACTTACGAAAAAGATCATAAGGTCTTATTCACTCGTTATACGATGTCATCAGCTCACTCCAGTATTATACCAGAGTTTGTTGAAAAGATTGATGTAATGGGTGCTCAAGATGATTTTAGAGTTACTAGGGATGAAATAGTTAATCAAAATACTGAAAGTGGTATAATGTTTAAAGGTATAAAAACTGCCAGTGGAAATCAGACAGCGGCACTAAAGTCGCTGGCTGGCGTGAGTACTTTCGTTGTTGATGAGGCTGAAGAGCTTGTAGATGAAGATGTTTTTGATAAGATAGATTTATCTGTTAGAACGCAGAAGGTACAGAACAGAGTTATCCTTATCCTTAATCCAACAACTAAAGAACATTGGATATATAAAAGGTTCTTTGAAGCTAGGAACATAGAGGGTGGTTTTAACGGTGTTTATGGCGATACTACTTATATACATACAGATTATAAAGATAATAAAGAGAACCTACCTCAATCGTTCTTACAGAGCATATATGAGATGAAGCTTAAACGACCAGATAAGTATGAGCATCAAATATTAGGTGGATGGTTAGAAAAAATGTCTGGTACAGTTTATACTAATTGGGGTAAAGCTAACTATGTAGAGCTTAATAAAACTTGCTTTGGTCAAGATTTTGGCTGGTCACAGGATTTAACTACACTGGTAAAAGTAAGCGTAGATGACTTCAAAAAGGAAATCTACGTGAAGGAAATGTTTGGTAAAGCTGGTATGCAGACCTCAGCTATTGCTCGTAAGAATCGTATGCACGCTGGATCTGGACTGATTGTGGCTGATAATCATGAGCCTCGTTTAATAAAAGAGCTTAAAGAAAGTGGCTGTAATATCGTAGGAGCGAAGCAGGCTAGAGGATCGATCCTTTCGGGGATCGCCCTCTTACAAGATTATAGAATATTAGTAGACCCACAATCTCATGGGATTATAAGAGAGCTTAATCACTACACTTGGAAAGAAAAAGGATCAGTACCTATAGATAAGTATAATCACTTCTTAGATGCTTTAAGGTATGCTACAATGTTCTTAGTTCAAAATAGAAACAAAGGTACTTATACAATTCGCTAGAACTTTAAGGGGTTGATGTACACTTTTAATCCTATCAAAGTTAGTGATAGGGTGGGTAAATAAGTGGGTAAATAAAATAGCCTTGATGCCAGTAAATACAAGGATCTTTAATAGGAAGGGGGGTGTTTAATAGGAAGGGGGGTCCCTCTTTAATAGAAAGGGGGGTACAGTATGATTACTTTCAATTCGCCACTAATCTCAGTTTTTTGGTTGCAAAATGCAACTAATATAATTAGTGTTAAAATTTTGTTAAAATTTTGTTAATTGCTTGCTTTTGTCATAAAAATAGTCGTTAATCGTTTTTTTCGTTCCTTTTAGGCAAAGATCGCAATATACAAAATAAAGATCAAAAATACTACAATTATTTTTAATTTATAATGATTCTAAATAAGATATATTTATATATAAATAATTTTGTTTATTAAATTATTATTTGTATACGTATACGCGATTCAATATATACAATTTTTAACCGTAAAAAGATCCAATAAATATCATATGTTAAATTTTTGTTAAAATTTTAGTATACACTTGTTTTGTATTAATATGTTTGCGTAGATTTGCAGAGTAATTAATAACTAACTTAAAAACTAAAAACATGAGAAATTTAAAAAACAAATTAGGAACAACAAATTTAATCGGTTTATCAATAGTAATAGTATTTATTTTACCTTTGATCGTATCGATCACAACAAAAGTACTAACAACTTCAAACATTATATTTTAATCATGACAAATAAAGAAATTATATTGATCGCATTAAACAATTATTTTATTGAATTGAGTACAAAAAATGAAATTCATAACTTTGATACAATCGAAAAAATAGAAAAATTAATTAATTATATAAAACAATAAACCATGAAAGAATTGAGCAAATATAAGTTAGGTAAAATATCGAAAAATTTAGATAACCTTTTTAATTTAGCAAGTAATGAGCAAATAACTCAGGGTATTGAGTGGTATAAAATAGCAAATAATGAAGCGAATAAAATAGCTAAAAAATACAATTTAGATATTTACAAAGTTGCACAAGTTATAAGCGCTTTATCACCTCGTAATAAGTGGAAGCAAAACATAAAGGATGCTAATAAACTTTGTGAAGCATATACTTTAGGTTTGCACCCAACAGACATAAAAGTTTGTACATTTCATAGTAATAAATTCAAAGCTTTTAATATTTTAGCAAGTAACGTGCAAATAACTAATAACAGCTTAAAAACATTTAATTTTGTAAATAATATAGCTTACTTAAACAATGATTTTTTGACTATTGATATTTGGCATTTAAGAGCGTGCTTTAATAACATGATTAAAATTAACAATGCTACAATAGGTAAAATAGCTTACGAGCAAATAAAACAACTAACTTTAAAAAAAGCTAATAAGTTAGGATTAAAAGGTTTTGAATTTCAAGCAATACTTTGGCTGTCGGCACAAACAAATATAAATAATAACTAAAATAAATAATACTATGAATTACAGAAATGAATTAGATAATGTTTACAGCGAATTAGTTAACCAATTTAAAGATAATAACGAAAGAATGAATGTACTTGAATTAATTGACGAACTACAAAACAAAATTGAAAATTTAACACCTAACAACTAAAATAATAATACTATGAATTACCAAACACTAAATTTAATTGATCAATTTTACACAAATGTTGATCTTGAACTAAACGATAAAAAGCTAATTAGTAATAACGAAAATAAAACAATAAAGGAAGTTATTTATACAACTTCTAAGATCGAAAAAAAAACAAAGAAACAACTTGCAAGGGACCAAGAGAGATTAGAACTTAAACAAGCTAATTTGTACAAAATCAAACATGCTCAAGAGATCCAATTAATTAAAAACAGATTCATAAACAACTAAAATAATATAAACATGATAAATTTAAGTATAACAATTACACAACAAATAAACAACAAAGCGAACGCTCGGAGAGACTTTACCACCTACTTAAGCAAAAGTAAGGATCGCTATATTTTAGCAGTTAAAAACCTTTATACAGGTAAAAATCCAAGCATTTGTTTTGATCTTATAAGTAGAATAAGCGAAACAATAGAAAAAAACATATATGACTCTATTGGAGGATGGATGGACCCTAAAACTAATATATACTACCTTGACGCTAATATGCATTTCAATAATTTAAACGAGTGTATAAGCAATGCAAAAGGCTTGGGAGAAATTGCCATATATGATACAATAGAGAATAAAGTAATATACATTAACTAACACAATATGCACACTATGAATATACAAGAAATTAAAAACAGCTACCAATATAAATATAGCTATATAGATATTGAAAACACAAAAGAAACAGAAGGTTACATATACGACGTGAATAGAATGCAGTATTTTATAGACGATAAAGAAACTTATTTTAAAATAATAGATAATGACTAACTAAAATAATACAAATATGATACGAAATGTAACAATAAAAATACTTTTAAGCTCCTTTAATAAACTATTAATAATAATATAAGTAATTGGGTTACACTGTGCAGAACGTTTGTTAGGTGTAGCCCGAACTCTTTTTTTAATATCCTAATTATTTTCATGTTATTTTGTCATATATTACACTAGTTATTAACAAGTTATTAACAGTCTGGCATGACAGTATGACGTAATTTTAAAAAATGGGTGGCTTAGTTAACCAGTGTGGAGTTTTCATAGACTTTAATACGAAGGGGGGTCTACCAAAAAGTAAAATATCTTTTTCGATATGCACACTTATAAAATTTTAGAAAAATACAAATTATAAT
>Ga0208134_1001608_pt1 | contig 12826 bp, 5 predicted proteins | sample VirMetDEL_Mar_31_FD_184515 | JGI IMG/M metagenome (GOLD analysis project Ga0208134, IMG submission 184515) | Aqueous microbial communities from the Delaware River and Bay under freshwater to marine salinity gradient to study organic matter... | ecosystem: Environmental > Aquatic > Marine >... | reverse complement strand
ATATCTTTAGTATTACTTATTTTTGTAATTTTTTAATTTATCTTAACACTCCAGTTGTTTTCAAAACTCCAGTTGTCTTTAAAACTCCAGTAGGTTTACCTGCGGCTTTAAATTTTTTATCCATAGTTTTTAATCTTCTAGTTTCTGCAGATTTTTTATAACCTTCTTTTTTTCTAGCATCTTTAGCATCTCTTTTTATTAACTCATGCTCTTGATTTTCAAGACCAAGTTCCCAAGTGCTCCAACCCAAACCCAACAATACTTTTTGCCATAATTCAAAATCATTAGTTAAAGCATCATTAACATTTTTTGTTTTGTTAGCTATTCTGTCAAGAGGTGCATTAGTAAACGCAGACACAACCTTTCCTCCAACTTGATATATAGGACTGTCATAAGAAAAACCTTTAGCATCTATAACATCTTTTTCGTATACATTGTACTGTTTGAAAGCTGAGTTTAATTTTTGAATTTTAGATCCTAATGGTGGAGATACTGAAGCTAAAGCCGCTAAAATATCATAAAAATCTCTGTTAAATGCTGACTTTTTAGTTTGTTGTTTATGTAACTCTATAGCACCATCTTTTAAAGCAGCAAAAACAGCACCACCAATTCCGCTACCTCTCAATAAAGTATTAAGAGATCCATTAAAAAGTCTTTCAATTTGTTTGCTTTTTGTTTTTTCTCTCTTTTTTCTTTTTTCTTCATTTTCACCTTCTTCTTCATCATCATCACCAAGCCCTAAAGTAGCAAATAACCCAGTTTGAAGAGTGTTAAATATTATATTTTGAACAGCAGTATAATAAACTATTTTAGATACATTTGTTTTCCAATCACCTCTTCTGTTTACTAAATCTAAAGATGCTTTTTTTATTAATCTAGCATACTGTAATGGTGTATTTGCAAAAGCAAGTATTATTCTACCTACTTCACTTCTTTGCTGTGCTGATATTTCAGAAGGATCTGATGATTGTTGTGTTTCTTCTGTTATAGAAGAAAAATCTTCAAATGCAGCTTTTTCTGCAGCCTCTTTTGATAATCCTTGTTTTATATATGTATTGACTCTATTTCTATACATAGAAGCCCCTCCAAAAGAAATAGCAATACTATCTGCAATTTGAGTAAACACAAATCCTTTTCTAAGTAAAAGTTGTATAAATGCTTTAGTTGTGTTTACCCCTGTTTTACCACTAACTGCATTACTAATTTCAGCTTCAGTTATATTTATTTTTGTACCTGCTCTTCTTTGTGATAATTTGTCAGAATTAAATAAAAATACAACATCTTTCCAAAATTGTTTTTGATTTGCAAAAGCAGCACCAGCGTTCAAAGGATTGTTATCATTCCAATTTAAATAGTTTACTGAAGAAATTAACTGTAATACTGCGGATCTAAGATTAACAAACATAATAGCACCTGTAGAATTATTCAACCAATCTAACCAGTTGTTTGTTTGTTCTGACTTGGATGGTTCTCTAAGCTTACCACTCTTCATGCTTTTTAAAGATCCTTCTAATGATTCTCTAAACTTACGACCATAAATAGCTTCTACTTTATTTAAGTTTTCTTCAGAAAAAATTTGATCAGAGTTTTCAATAAAATCTTTTAAATACTCATTTCTATTGCTATCCACAAGTGTATTTAAATCATAGTTAATACTTTCTGTGTCCCAATATTGACTTGGTGATGGATATTCGTTTCCAAGACTAGCCATACTGCTTAAGTCATTAGCAAAACTCAAAAGTTCTGGATCAGACTCTACAGCCTTTACTAATTTATTTATTTCTTTTTCACTTATGTCAAGATCTTTTGAACCTAATCCAGATTTACTCCAAATATAAACTCTTATTGCATTGTCATAGGTAAATCTACTTCCGGGTACTTGTTTGTTTAATCTATTACCAAGTAAAATTTGATCAAGCCTACCAAAATTTTTCTTTTTTATTACTTTAAATTCTTCTAATATTCTTTGTCTTGCAGAATCCATAGCAGCAACACCTCTTTTATATGGTGCATTTAAATGTTTTTCAAAAAAATCTTTTTGTTTTTCACCAAGCTTACCTTTAGTTAAAAAAGAATATATTAACCCCATAAAGTTGTCAGCTGATGGTGGTACAAAAAACTTGTACTTACCTTTATCTCTACCTTCTATTCTAGCTTCTGTTGCCGTATATTTTCTTTTAGCTTCAATACTTTTAGTTTCTTCTAATGTTTTATTAAACTCTTCACTAATATTTTTAGAGAAACTAGCACTTTTTTCTTCTACGTTTTTGTTTATTCCCTTTTCATTGATAATAGTAACATTAGATTTAGGTTTTTTCGTTATCAATTTACCTTCTTTATTCTTCTCTTTTTTAACATTAATTTTTAATTCTGTTCTTAACCTGTATGTAAATTCTCCAGTTGCAACTTTATTTATTTTTACTGCATCAAATTTTAAATAAGTTACAAGACTTACATCTAAATTTTTTTGAGCAGATAATAAAGGAGCATTTATAAAATTTGCTTTATCATTAACACTATTTCCTAAATAAAACAAACCAGAGCCTGCTACTTCCATATAGGAATTTCCTTTACTAAGATAATATTTTCCTATTGCTTCTAGATTAATATCTTCATTTCTAAACGTACCTCCAAGTTTATAGTCTTTTTTGTTACGTTGGCTCCAAGCTTTTCTTGATTTTTCAGAAATCCGGTCAAGCTTTGCGCCACCCGTTACTTTTCCTATAGTTCTATTAATTGTTTCACCTTTTGCTTCTAAAAACTCAAAAAATCTCTCTAGTTGTTTGTTTTTTATTAATACGTTATGTATTGCTGATAAAAGAAACTGATTATTAGTTTGAACATTTTTTAATGAAACTTTTCCATCTTTATCTACTACTAAAAAACCACCACCAAAATCTGCACCAAAATCTTTTTTAACTTCAATACCCACAATAATTTGTTTTCCTTCAGAATCTACATGACCTTTGTAATGTATTTGAATGTCAGGTCTTGTGTTGTCATTCATTGCTGTTCCCTTTAACAATGTTATTTTTCTGTTTTTAGGGTCTACACTATTGTCTAGTTTTATTAAATTAAAAATAGTTATTTCTTGTATAATTCCACCAACCCGATCATTTCTAATTTGATTTACTTTTTCTAAAATATCTAAAATTTTAAAAACAATAACTCTTTCTTCTTTATTTATTTTGTCTTTTTTATTTTTTTCTTCTTCTAATAGCTGCTCTGAAGTTTTTGTATTTTTTTCTTTTCTTAACTCTTTGTCAATTCTTTTTGCAATTAATCTTACTTTATTTAAAACACTTAAACCATCCTTCTTTTTTAATATACTAACTTCTTGATCAGTTAGGGTTAAATCAATATCAGTATCAGTTGATTCTTCTGGCTTAATTGGTTTAGAAAAATTAATATTATTATTATCTCTTCTTATCTCTGTTTTAATTTGAGATATTACTCCTTCAGAAACAATTTCATTATTAGCATATTTTGATATTTCTGGATCAGATAAAATTTTATGATAAGCATCAAGAGCTAATGCACTACTTAAAGATTCAACTAAAGAAACATTAAACCTGTCTGATCTAGTTTGTTTAGTTATATCTTTACTCGTAAAAAAATCTAATACCTGAGATGGTGTAGGGGGTGTTTGTTTTTTTGCAAAAAGATCAGGTGACTGAGTGTCTGTTTTTGCTCTTAAAAAACCTTGATCTCTTAGTTTTTGAGTTTCTTTAGGTGATAAATTCTTTTTTATTTTGTCTGTAAATATTCTATTTTCTACAGCAACTTTGTTTTCTAAAGCAACCAATTCTTTTAAATCTAATTTTTCAAAAATAAGTTTTATATTTTGTTTGGACTTTAAAAAATCAACAAGATTTTGTCTACCTTTTTTTGTGTTAGGTTTTTCTCCTTTAAATATTTTACTTTTAATATCTGAAGTAAATTCTTTTTTAAACCTACCTTTTAGTTTTTCCCAAACTTGAGGGTTTATTACATTTGTTTTTTGATTAAAATAATTAAGAAAATTATTTTCAAAATCTTCTGTAACAGAATCAAGTATTTTTTTGTACAACCCTGTCCCTTCTTCAATACCTAAAGCTTCTCTTAGTAAAACTCCTTTTTTCTTTGGGGATTCTTGTTTTGGTTTGTCTATATCTAATCCTACTTCAGCAGATTCATCTGCAACATCAAAATCTTCACCTATTGGTTGATCAAAAGTTTTTGAGGTTACTTTACCTGTACCTAAAACAGTCTTACCTTTATTTAATATTTGTGACTTTATCCAACCAGATAATCCAGTATTTCCTTGAAGTTTTTTTTCTGGATTAAAATTATTAATATGACTCATAAGACCAGAGATTTTACCTTCCTCCCCAACCTTACCTTTTTTTTCTGGACCAATTAATGTATCTTGAATATAATCTTCTTCTGAAAAATTAGGTAATCTTCTGTATTTATCTGGAATAGATTTTTTTATTAAAGATGCAATTTCAGTATAAAATTTACCTACAACAGCATTATTTTTATTAATAACCGAGTCATATTGTTCTTTTGTAACTCCTACATAGTTTCCTTTAGAATCTTTTTTACCAACAAAATCATCTATTTTATTTTCAATTTCTTTAGAAAAGCTAGTTCTATTTTGAACTTCATTTAATTCTTTTTGAGATAATGCTGGTTGTTTATCAAGAAACGTAGATAAGCTTTCTGTAAACTCACCCTTTCCAATACTTTTATTATACTCTCTCATAAAATTGTAAACTCCTTGACCACTGTCAAAAGATATTTGTTTAAACCCTACTGATCTAAGTATTGGTGTAAGTAAATCTCCTAGTTTAGTAAAAATATTTTCATCAAACTCTATTATAGCTTTACCTTCTCTTTTAAAATTTAAAGCATCAGAAAAACTACTTAAATATTCTGTGTAATATTCACTAGACCTGTTACCTTCAGAATCTATAGACATGTCCCCTATTCTTTCTTGCATAAAAGACTCCATAGTATTTCTTTGTTTTTGAGAAAGCCTACCTTTAAAATTTTCTACTAAACTTTTTTGTTTAGAAGCATTACCGACATATCTGAATAAAATACCATGTAGCACTTCGTGAGCACCCACTGTATTTTGTTGACTTGCAGCTACAGATTTATTAATATAAACTATATTATTAGCTGCATTATAAATACCACCAACTTCATTTATGTCTGCTTTTTCTTCTTCTGAAAGATTTATCTTTTGATCTTCTGGTAAAGTTTTGTTTAATTCATTTATATCTGATAATATTTGATCTCCATTATCAAAAGATCTTTCTTGAGCACCAAACTTTTTAACAAACTCAACATCCCTTCTTGTTCTACTATCTCTAAGTCCTTTTTTGATTTTAGAATTTTCATTTGCAATATCTCTTACAGCTTTAGTTCTTCTATCAACATCTTTATACTTATCTGTTATTTCTTTTATTTCAGATTTAATTTCAGACAATTGATTTTTTCCTGATTCTGTTTTTCTATTTTTAAGATTTTTAGCTTCTTTTTCTAACTCAAACAGTTTGTTTCTATCTGACTTATCAGTCACTCTATCATCTAACTCTGATTTTATTTGAACATCAGAATAAAGCTCGTTTACTTTAGAGTATAAATCATCATCATTTTTAACTTCAATATCTATATTTGCTTTTTCAGCATCAGTAATTTTATCAGACTCTAATATTTCTATAATTCTGTCCCTAGAAGTTTTACCCCCATTCACTTTGTATTTACCTCCTTTAGTATTTAAAGCACTAAAGCTACCTGCTACTGCAGTTTTTGGAGCACCACCTAAACCGGCAATACCTTCTATTATTATTTCTTTTGTATCAAATCCTCTACCTTCTATTGCCTGCGCCCCTGCCTCACCTAAAGATCCACCTAATCCTTCAATACCAAAAGCAGTGCTTCCTTTAGCAGCTTTAACACCTATTCTTCCGGCAACACCACTTACACCTCTAGTTGCTCTAGCAATAGAAGATATAGCTTTTCCACCAATTAAAGTGGCTGCACCTTCAGCAAATCCAATAAAAGCACCTGCCGCTATTGACTTCATTCTAACGCTTTCAAAAAGATCTTCATCATTTAAAAATTCTTCTATAGTTTCTGGTGTAACTTCTTTACCAGAATCCCTAATTGCAGCCTGCATATTTTGAGAAAATCTATTTACAGATTCTGAGTAAGCATTAGCTGCACCAAAACCACCTGCGAGTGCTCCTCCCCCAACAGTTATTGGGGCGAGAATGCCTCCTGCAAATCCAGCAGCAGCCCCAGCACCGGCTCCTGTTGATCCTGCCGCAAGAGTTTCTAAATTGCTTAAACTAGTTACACTTTGAGACATAACTCCAAGAAAACCATCAGTACCTGCTTCTACTGTGGCTTTGTATGTTGCTTGAATTGCGTTATCACCTTTTTTTATATATCTATCATAGGCTTGATTCCACTCTTCCATAGCCTCTATTGGGGCTGCATTGTTTATTTTTTGAATAGCTTCAAAAGCATTTTGTATTTCTTCTTTATTAGATTCTCCTCCAGACCTCATTATTTGACTAAACTCATCTGTAGTTTCAGCCATTGTTAATCCAACCTTACCTCCTTGTGTGATAGCATTGAAAGAATCAGTAAATTCTGTAAACAAATTAAAACCTTCTTCTTCAGTTTTTTTAGGTTTTATTTCTTCTTGTTTTATTTCTACTTCCTCTAACTGATCAAATGACCCCTCCATCATTTCAGCCCCTAACTCATTTATTAACTCTTGTAGGGTAATACCTTCTTGATCAGCTTGAGACTGTAAATCATTTTCAAATAATTCAGAACCATTTGGAAGTATGTATTTATTCATAATAATAATTTAAAGTTTATCAAGCTCTGTCTGATAAAATAGAGTTATTTGTCTTAAGTTTTTAAAAGGTCCTGCTTTAGTAGATATAACAAAATTTCCTTCTGAATTTTCAACTTTAGGACCAAAAACAACTTCTCCTTTTTCATTTTGACCTACACCACCTAACTTAAGGTCTGTTGCTATTTGATTTAATCTAGCTTCATTTAATTCAAATCCAGCAGGCTTTGTTATGTCTGTTACTTGAATGTTTGTAGTTCCCTCAGTTCCAGAGGGTCTATTTCTTCTGTAATTTGGATTATCATTTATTAAAAATTTCTTAGCGTAATCTGGATCTTTTGTTCTATCTGCTTCTTCTAGTTTTTGTGCCTGCTGTCTACCTTGCTGTGTAGCAAATGCTTGTTGTCCTTTTTGACGTATTTCTGCTTCTGTTTGCGCTGTTTGATTTTCGTAATAAATATTTGTTCTTTCTGTTATTAAATCTTTAACATTACCCATTATAGTATCAGACAATTTTTTTTCAGCTGCAACTCTAATTTTTACATCATCACTATCTAATGCATCTAAATCAGGTTGATATTCAGGGTTTGTAAGATCTATAAGACTATAACCCGGAACTTGTAAATCATCATAGGCGATAGATTTTATATTTTCTAATCTATTACCTTCTCCAAGTGAAGCTTCAAATTGTTTTACAGCTACTTCAATTGCTTCTGGACTATTAAAAACTTGACCTTTTGAAGCACCTTCAAGTATTGAATTTAACGCTATTGCTTGTTTTTCTGCTTTTTGTGGTGGTAAAAATTTACTAAATTCATTTACAGGTACAAATCTATTTTCTTTTTCCGAAAAGAATCCTAATCTTTTTGTTTTCTCATCTATTGTTAATGATGTTTTACCCGTAAACACACCAAAAATTTCTTCTGTTTTGTCATTTTGTTTACCATAAAAAGCTTGTTTTGACATTAAATTATTATCAGCATCAAAAATACCTTCAGCCTTAAACGACTTATAAGCTTTAATATCTGCGTTTAAAGAGTTTACTTTATTTAGTGATTGATCCATAAGGGATCTAGCTTTGTTTTTGTCTTCACTAGATTTAGCTTTAACAAATTGTTCAGAGTATTGTGAATACAAATCTCTCTCAACACTTAATGAAGGTCTTAAAGTATCACTTACAAAATCAACCGGTACATCAGTTACATCTGCTTCTGGAGGAAATAAACTAACATGATCATCTATTTCTTCACGTAGTTTTTCCATTCTAACCGCTATATTTGCAGCAGCCGTAGCAATAGGTTCCGATAATGCATCTGCATAATTAGCTCCTCTAGAAGAATATAATTTTTCAAATGTGTCTAATAAAGCTTTATCTGCACCCATTTTGTATTTTTTAAATTATAAATTTTTTATTTAATAGTTATATTTAACCAATTTGAGAAGCACCAATTTGAGCACCAGCACCAACCAAATCACCAAAACCACCCATCATTGCGGTTCTGCTTGCAGTTATTGATTGATTTGCGCTACCTTCTCTAAGATTCGCTCCTCCAAGAATAGTAGATCTTCTGTTAAAATCCATTTCTTGCCTAAATTGCTCTCCTTGACCTTCCATTTGAGTAGCCCTAAGATCTAGTTGCGCTCCTTGCAAACCTCTCTGTTGTGCTAACCCAGCAACAAATTCTTGCTGACCAGTTCTTGATCTAGCTTGTAGCTCTTGAATACTAGCTGCTCCCTCCATTCTTCTTTGTTGATTTGCAGCAGATTCTTGTGCAGTCATTTGTTGTATTTGCCCAGCTTGCTCTGCAGATAACTGTCTATTTGCTTGCTCTTGAGTTGCTATTGAAGCTCTTGCGGCTTGTAAATTCTGAGACTGTTGACCTGCAATACTTTGTGCTAAAGCCGCAACACCACCACCACCGGCTGCACCTTTTAATCCACCTAAAGTATCAGCTAATCCTTGTTGTTGTTGTTGAGCCATAAACTCAGCAGCAGTAGTATCTACAGTTAAATCTTCCGCAGTGTTTTGTATTTGAGATGCAAAGTTTTGAGCACCAACAAATTGATTTTGCATTCCTGATGTAAAATCCTGAAAGTTTGTCGTAGGATCTTGTAAGCTTGCCGATGGTCTACCCATTCCTGCAAAGGGATTTGAGAATTGAATTTTTTCAAATTTTTTTATTTGTTTATTTCTTTCAATTTTAGCATCTCTTAATTCATTTTTTCTTTGTCTATTACCAATAGATGCACCTATAATCTTCCCTAATGCTGCTCCTCCTGCTATTATTCCTGCTGCTATTCCTGACATAATTTTTTATTTTTTATTTTTTAATGTACTTAAATCATCCTCTGTTATTATTGGATCATTAAAGTCTTCTGCAAATATTTGTTCTTCAACTTCTTCAACTGAATTAACGCTTGTACTATGCACTGTTATAAATACAGTGTCTTTATGCACATACATAATTCTTCTAGTACCAATTTTAGTTAACCCATGATATGGGGCTTTTATGTGTAAAACTCCATCTTCAGTCAAAATACTAAAATGCCCTTTCATTATAAAAAATGGGTTGTCTTGCTTATGTATTTTAGTTATAACTAATTGGTTCTTAGGCATGAACAATTCTCTAATATAACACCCACCCATAAAAGTATGTTTTACAGGATTTATTTTTTCTAATTCATCCCCTTCATACCAAAGATCTAACTCTTTACCCTCTTCGTATAACTCATCAGTTTTTTTTCTAAATTCTTTTTTGTTTTCAAGTACTGCTAAAGATTCTAGATTTAAATCCCCTATTATAGTTAAAGATTTTTCTTCTTGCATTCAATTAAATTATTACACGTTTTACTTACGATTTACTGCTTTCAGCAATATCAGATCCAACCTGATACAGTTCTACTTCACTTGTAGACTCATTTTTCATTTCTACTTCAGCAAAATATCCTACTAGCGAAGATAAGTTAGCTTTATTATCTTTACTAAAAAAGAAGAAATTACTTGTTGTAGGTACATCAGAAGTGGATGCAATACTACACGTTACAGTTGTATTTGTGAAAGCGGTTACGCTACCAACTTCTATAGGGTCACCAGTTACATTATTAGTTACTACAGCGTAATGAACTGTATCACCTATTTGTAAAGATTTATTAACTGGGTTTGCAAATGTTAAAATTAATGAAGTTGCCATATTTATAATTTAATCTATTCTATATCACTTAGTTCTACTTTTATAGTTATGGTTAATGTATCGTTCACTGCTACAGTTCCAGTTGTTGTTAAAATAAAATCAAAAGTAGCTTTTGTATTTCCAGAACTAGGTAGACTGTTAAATCCAGTTACTTGATTTCCAGCACTATCAAAGAATTTAATATTATTAATTGATTCATTACTAAATCTAGCACTTGAATCTGAGGCTGTAATTGTAGTACCGTTAGCTGTATTTCCGTTTGCTTGGAATAAAACAAATCCAGAACCTGATATATTGTCAGTAGTCCCAACATCAATAATTTTCTTAACCTTAACTGTTCCTCCAGAGTTTGAACTAGCAGCATCATAAAGTCCATTAAGAGTTACTGTAGAATTTGAAGGTGCAGATGCAACGGCTCCTGCTCCCCCTACAGTTAGTAAGTTAGCTAACCCTATACTAGAAGTTAAGCTTTGTGTACCGAACCTTATAACCTCTAAAACTCCAGTTATAGTATATGTGTTTGGTTCAGACCCAGTAGCAATATTTCCTGATATGTTTGAATATTCAATTATCCAATCATTAGGTGCTGAAAATGTTATAACATTATCTAAAGCTATATTGTTTGCTGCTAATAAAGTTGCATTTTCTGAAAGATGACTTAATGTTACACCAAAATTTCCTCCAACATTTTTTGCTGATATAGTTGTCTCTGAAGGTAAAGAACCTCCAGAAACTAAACTTGAACTAGAACCTGCTTGTATTGAAAAAGGTTGAACACTTTCATCAAACAAAACATTAGCATTACTTCCATTACCTATAACCCCAACAGTTCTTTGCACTGTTGCATAACCAAAATCTTCTAATGTTAAATTTCTAGATGAAGATAGGAATGTATCACCATTTGTAACATCTACTGCGGTTATTGTAAAAGAAAAATTAACTAACCCAGATCTTGATAGTTCTTTTGGTTCACTTAAAGATATTCCTGTTATACTTTGATCGCTTGTAGCTAAAGGATTTGCATGAGTAAAAGTTAAAATAACATTATTAGTTAAACTTTGAGCAGTAGATAAGGTTAAATTATCTTGATCTGCAACTGCTGCTACGGTAACTACCCCTGAAATTCCTGTACCAGTAACTACATCACCTACAACAATATTACCTCCAGATTGAGTATCTATATCTAAATCTGTTGTACTACTAGTCGTTCCGTTTACAGTTCCAAGGACTTTAGAATTTAAAGTTACATCTGGAGATATTGTCCAAGTAACTTCAGTTGTTTGATTAATAGATGTAGGATTTGCACCATTAAAGTCTGTAGCTAAAGCAGTATCTTGTTGAGATTCAACTTCATAATTAAATGCTCTAAAAACAGAAGTTCCTGTATACTCTACCGGAATAGAGTATACACCCGTAGATGGTATGGTTTGTACAAGACTTGCCAATGTACCATCATCTCTTAAATTACCACCATCAAATTTTTCACCATTCCAAAATTCTGAAAAAGTTAATTCTACATCATCTGCTACGCTTATATTTGGTGATACTGCAACTATTGTAGGAGATCCGGGAGCACTACTTACTCGCATACCGGGTGAAATACCACTACCTTCAACCCTCATTCCTGAAATAATAGCCGCATTTGTATTTTCTAAAGTTACATTAACACTATTAGTTTTAGAGCCGTTTACAGTATCTGTAGTAAATCTTTTTAATCTAAACTTAGCTCCTGATCTACCAAAAACTCTTATAAATCTAGTTTCCCCTCTAGCACCTACAGGTTTTGTTGACATTTCCATACCTGTAATTTCATCAGCTACATCTAAAAATGTTTTTTCTGCTTTAGCTGTTAATAGTATTTTATCTTCTGTAGGATTGTTAGAACTAAATACATAGTAAACTTTTAATGTAACTGATGCAGGAAAGAAAGATAAAACAGTGTTTGCGGATATTACAGCTGTTGATGATAAAGTTAAAGTTGAACTACTTATACCTGCTACTGTTGTATATGAGGATATACCACTACCACTTACAACCATACCTACTGCTATTAAAGAGTTAGCAGCACTAAGTGGTACGGTGAGTGAATTACTTACATCTGTTAAAACTGTAGAAGTAGTAGATACAAAATTATTACTACTAGTGTAATCACTAAAAGTACTTTCATCTTCTTGTAAGACATCTAGTGTTGGTGCAGATTTAAATTCAAAACCACTATCAGCAACAAATGTTTTAGATATTATTTCTTTACCAAATCTTAAAAGAGTATCATCAGGTATTGTAGCATTTAAGTCTGCTCCTGTACCATCTTTTATAGCTAAAGCAGTTCCACTTATAGTTTTAACCAAAGCATTATCAGGTACACCAGATCCTATTATAGCCATGTTGGCTGAAATTAAACTATTAGCTACATGCAATACCGGAGTATTATCTATACTTAATCCATTTACTATGGCATTTACATAATAATCTCCACTACCACTATAACCAAAATTATAAAGAGATGAAGTAGATGTGTTAATCTCATCTGTATTAAAAACTCCTGTTACTGTGTACTGTATAGGATTTGCAGTTGCAGCAATATCAACCGTTAATGTAGTATCACTTGATATTGAAAAAGTATTTGTTATATCCAAACTAACAGTAACAGTATTACCTAAAATACCTGCTGTTGTTGTGTCAGCAATTGAAGCTGAACCTGTTATTCCAGTAGGTAGGCTACCAATACTAACATCAGATGCAGATATTACAAATCCAGTATTTGGCGTTATTGTAA
>Ga0208134_1001607_pt1 | contig 12829 bp, 7 predicted proteins | sample VirMetDEL_Mar_31_FD_184515 | JGI IMG/M metagenome (GOLD analysis project Ga0208134, IMG submission 184515) | Aqueous microbial communities from the Delaware River and Bay under freshwater to marine salinity gradient to study organic matter... | ecosystem: Environmental > Aquatic > Marine >... | reverse complement strand
GTGTCTTTTAATTTCTTGTTTGCATAGTTCTATGTTCATTTTAATCCTAGTCCTTCCATTTGTGATTTAAGTTCTCTATCTTCAATGTCTTGTGCAGCTTCTGAGGTTTCGTTAAAAGGTTGTTTAGTTACTCTGCTTTTCATTTCATCAGGTTCATTAGTTACGTTAGGTACATTATAAACCAATCCACCTTTAGCATAATAATAAACTCTTTTATCTTTTTTATTATCGTCTATCTTTTTACCTTTATCTAATTCCCTACCATACTTACGCATAGCTTTTCTAGTTTCAGAAGGTAACGCTTGATAAAACGGTACGTTTTGTACACCAACTTCAGCAAATCCTCTTCTGAATAAAATAGCATCCATAACATCTTGAGGCAACGGACCAGCAAAAGTTTTTAATAAACCAGCTACTTGACCAATATTTCTATCTTTATCTTGGTCATATTTATAAGCATAATCAAGTGGACCTAAACCACCAAATCTTCTAACAGCTTCTAATATTAATTCACTTTCATCTTTTTTTTCACCAGTTTCATAGTCATATAAATTTTCACCTTGGCTTCTTAGTGTATTTCCTAAATGAGCAATAGCACCCATAACTAAAGTTGTCATTGCTACTTTAGGCATAACTTGTGCTGGATTATTTATACTTTCATTTGCATATCTTTTTAAAATTGTGTTACTAAATACTGTAGGATATCCTGCAAACTGAACTAATAATTGTGCTGAAGGATTTGAAAACCATAAAGGTCTATTAGCTTCTGCAGTACTTGGATTTAAAATAATTTCTTTAGAAAATCTATTAGCTCCTGAAGTAAGCTTGTCCATATAAAAATCTTGTGACTCTGCTAAAGTTTGATTAAAGTTTCCATTACTATCTAAAGATTTTTTATACCATTCTATTGCTTCTTTTTCATCAATACCTAAATCATTTAACTGCTCTCTATAATATTTTGTTGTAGATGTTTTACTATCACCAGTTAGTTTAATTAATTTTTTACCACTTTGATGTTGGTATAAAGCTTCTGCTCTTTGTTTAATTAATCTTTTACCTGTAGTAAAAGCTGCAAGTTGAACAGATTTTGTCCATTGACTAAGAAATGTAGCTTTAAAAAATCCATTAGAAATATTTTTTATTAAACTATTATCCATAGATTCACCGACTAAACCGGCTAATCTTTCTTGTACAGCTTGTTCTAATCCTAGTCCTGTTTGATATAATTCTTTCCAATCAGCATCATCTAATTCTTTTAAACCTGTAAACGAATCAGTATTTTTAGTAGTTTTTCCTTGCATTCTTTTAATACTTCTAACTACTTTATCTACATTATTTCCTACTTCTTTACCTATTGATTTAAATATATCTATAGTTACTTGTGGAGCATCTTTAATACCAGCTCTACTATAAAGAATAAAAGGTTCTGTAATACTTGATAAAGTTACAAACGGAAGATGAGCCATTTGTTGTGTTAGTTTTAAAAAGTCATTAGCTACAGAAGCTTTTTTATTTTTAATTCTTGGAGTTTCAATACCAGTAACACGTTTATGCATGTGCCTTAGTCTGTCAGCTACAAGGTCAGCTTCTGCAATAGCTTCTTCTTTACCCATTCCTCGTTTAGTACTAGCAGCAATTAACTCTGTACGTATAGGGTCTATAAAGTTTTTATCAAAGTCAGCTAAAGATTTTCCAAACTTTTCAGTTCTAGCAATTCCCTGTGATAAATTTGTAAAGTAATCTTCTAAAATTAATTCAACATCATTTTCTAAAAAGTCTGCAATTTCATTATCGTCTAAATTTTGAAAACGTCTAGACTGAATAAATCCTGTACTACTACCTGTTTGATTTGCAGATTTTAATTCAAAGGGAGTAGATTTATATTCTAACATATCATCTACAATTTGTTTAGCTTTCATTTGTTGTGATAATTCAATAACTTCAAAGTCTGACATAGTACCGTCATTTAAAGCATTAGCTTCAGCTTCAAAATCTCTACCAAATGTATTTCTATCTACACCTTGGTCTCCTTTAGCAAATCTTTCTACATCATCTTTTATTTCTCTACCAGCATCATCAAAAGTTTTAATTGGAGTTTTTTTATTATTAGGAGTTGCATGTCCTGCTTTAATTAATAATTGTTCAAATCTATCTCTATTTTTCATAAGATAACTATAGTTAAACAATCTAGGTAAATAACCTGCTGTATATCCTGTGCTATCTAAAAATAATCCAGACTCTTTACCTTTTGTATATCCTTCGTTAAGTAAAGTTTTAATATCTATATATGCATCTAGTACATCATCATTAACTTTAAACTGTCCTTTATATGTAGAGTTTCTTAAATTTTCAGCATTGTTTACTGTAAGTTTTTCATCTCTTAACATCATAGCTAATTGGTCATTAACATTAGTTTCAAGTTTATTACCGGTTCTTAAACCTAAAAAATTTTTAACACCCATACGGTCAAGTTTTTTAGTAGCTTGTTGTAACCCTCCTACAAACAAACCTTGATACTCTTGTAATAATAAACCATAAGATTTTTCTTTAGGTCCTTTTCTGCCTTTATCTGTTAAAGTAGAATCAAAATCATATCTAAACCTACCTAGTAAATCATTTAAAGTTTTTGAGTCTTTTAATTTATTTAAAAATTGAGTAGTGGGTTTACCAAAACTATTTCCTAAAAATAAATATAAAGCATCTTTAGAATTTTCTGCTATGTCTTCTCCTTTCTTTTTTAAAGGATTTATTCTGTTCAATACTTCTCCTGCTTTGATTCTAGCTCTATCAAATCTAGAATCTTCTAATACTTCTTGTCGTGTTTGAGCATTACCTGCAGTGTCTATTTCATTTTCGTTAGTATATTTATATGTTTTATCATTTAAGTATTTAGAATTTTTAATAGCACTTACACCAGCAAGTCCTCCACCTATACCACCACCAAGTATACCACCCAATGCAGTAGTCCCTGCTATGATTCCTAAGTCTATTTCGTCTCTAGCACCTAAGTCAATGTCTATATCTTGTAAAAAATATTCATGCGGTCCAGCCCATAAAGCACCTTCAGCAGCACCTATTTTTGCACCAGCTTTTGCAGCTTTTCCAACTTTAGCTTTTCGTAATGCTTTTCTTTTAGCTGTTTGTCTAGCATTTCTTTTAACACCTTCTTTAGCAGCTATACTTAATGCACCTCTAGCAGCAAAAGAAGCTCCTAGTGTTGGTCCTGCAAATATAGCAGCTACAATATTTAGTGGGTCGGTTAATGCATCTACAGTAAAATCTTTAACAAAATTAAATCTTTCTTTAAAACCTGATAGTTCTGTATTAGCAAACTGGTCTCTTAAGTACACATAATCAGCAGCTTGTTCTTCTGTCCAGCTATTTGTTTGTACAGCCCTGACTGCTGCTGCACTTAAACTATAATCTGAGTCTCTTAAGTATTCAAAAATATCATCATTTTCTCCAATACTTTCTAAAAATCTATTAGCAATTTTAGCAAACTTAGGGTCATTTTCAAGTTGAGTTAAAGTTTTTTTACCACTTGTAGATACATTTGGGGAGTAAGAAGAAGGTTGATTAGTAGATATAATTTCATCATATCCAGTAACAGTCCTATCTTCTGGCTGTGGTGTTTCATCTTGTAAAAAATTATTATATTCTAAAAGACTATCTTCTTTTTCTTTACGTTGCTTATCAGCTTCTACATAGTTTAAATAATCTTGTAATTGATTTGGCATATTAGTCTTCTCTACCTAGTAATGATTTTGCAGTTTTTTTTGTTGCTTCAAAGTATCTTCCTGTTTTTCTTAAATAAGAAGATTCACTTGCTTCACCATCTCCTGTATTCCAATGTGTCATATAATAATCACCCCAAAGATTTTCATCTTTAGGTATGGTTGGTTTTCTTAATAAATAAGCTCTAGCCATAAGAGCATGTTTTAAAGGAATTTTCATATCTTCATTAGTCATATTTCTTAAGTCATATTCAATTCCAAGACGGTCCATAATCATTTCATTATATTTAACTACAGATTTCCCTACACCATCAGCAGTTTCAGGATTTAAAACTCGTTTAACTTCTTTAATAGATTGATTGGGAATCATTTGTGTAAATCCTGTAGCTCTATCTGGGTCAGTTCTAAACGTATTTTTATTTGTTCCAAAATCACTTTCATATAAACTAAATTCTTTTAACATTTTACCCACTGTTTTATTATATTCAGGAGACTGTGTACTAATAGATACAGCAATATCTATTGCATCAGAAACAACTCTTTCATTCATTTCATTTGTAGTATAAGGTCTAGACAACGACTCTACTTTAGAATTATTTAGCTCTTCGGTAAATTGTTCTGGGTCAGTCGACTCTTTTTTTTTTAAGTAATCAGATACTGGAGTTGCTAATGGTTTTAAAAGAATATTATCTTTCATACCACCTTTCATTATCATTCTATTAAATTCTTCTCTAGCTTCTTTCATAGCTTGTAAATAATCTAGTTGACCCATACCTCTAGGATTAGGAACATTGTTAAATAAATTATCTAAAGTTTTTTGTTTTGCTGCATCACTTAATTTAGTAGATGGAGCTTCTAAAATTTTACGAACTGTTTGGTCATATACTGCTATTTGTGTATTAATACTTCCAGTTGTGTATTCTTTTGTAGGTCTAAATTTATCGTTTCCATTTGCATCTACTACAACTTCCAACCTACTAGTACCTACTAAAGCATTAAAAGCTGAAGATGGTTCGTAGTTTTGGTCAGATAATCCTTTACTAGCATAACTAGAATCCCAGCTTCCAAAATCCATAGTGGTGTCTGCATCAAAATTTTCTTTAGCTGTAATAGCTATAGCAAATTGATTAGCAAACTCAGGGTCATTCATAGATACTACAAATTGTTCTAGTTGTTCTGGACTAGTAGCAAAAGGAGCATACAAATCTTTAGCAACACTTGGGTCTTCTCTAAAACGTAATGCTAATGCTGTTACATCATTAAAGAATTTTTTATTAAGAGCAGCATTCTCTGGGTCATTCATAAATTTTTGAAGTACTTGAAAGTCTTCTTCAACTATTAAATTTGAAGGGTCTTGTTTTCTACGCTTGTAATCAAAACCAAGTCTATCTACGCCTATTTTTAATAAACCATCTGCATCAACACTTTCAGGGTCAGACTGACCTACAAGACTTTGCATTTCACCAAAAGTTATTTTAATAGCTTCTTGTAAAGGAGCATTCTTTTCTGAACCAGCTTCTTCACTAAATCTTTTTGGAGCTGCTTGTACATTAGCAATAGCTCTATCAACAATAGGAATCATTAAACCTTTTAAATCTAAACTTTCTAATACTTGTGATAGTTTAGGATTAGCTAAATGTTTATCATCTATTTTACTAAATAAATTTATTCGACCTTCTCGTTCTGCTTTTTTACCAAGTCTTTCAAATACAGATTTAATACCACCAATCAAACCTGACTGGTCTCTATATTGTCTTTGAAGTAATTTATAATTTTCAGCTTCGTAATCTGTAAGCTCAAACTCATCAAGCCCTACACCTTTTTGAAACAATTCTAATCTGTCATAATCTTTATCTTTAAATATACCAGCTAATTGTGTTTCAAAGTTTTTATATCTTTCAATTCCATTATCATCTTTTTGAAACATGTGAGCTGCAATAGCTTTAATAGATTCATCTGTTACTCGTTTATATCTTCCAGTATTTCTAAAACTATCCATGTCAGGAAATACAGCAGATAGTTGTGTATCTACATACTTACCCATTTTAGCTTTCATATCATTACGATATACATTATCTTTCATTAATAGCTCAGCTCTTTCTTCTGCAGTTTTATCAGTATGAAAGTTTTCTGGAATAGAAGGCACTAAACGAGAAAGCACATTAATTTGCTGTGCTTGTGCTTTGTTATCTCTAGCTTCCCAAGCTTTAGAAGATTCTAACTCTTCTGTTCTTCTTTTGTAAGCACCTTTAAAAATAGCTTGACCTGTAAGCATAAGTGCTAAAGCTTGTTGAACTCTATCTTGTTTTTTTGCTCGTTTAGCGGCTGCTGCAGATTGGTCAGCTTGTCGTTGTAATAAAGAACTACCAAGTTCTTCTACACTCATATTTTTATAATTACCCATTATATCGCTAAAATTATCAGCCATATTTATACTCCTGTTTTACCTAGTAAACTTTCTTGTTTTTGCATAGTAGGTTTACGTTTTTGTAGTATACTTTCTTTTACTTTATCTACATTTAAATTTTCTAATTTGTTTTTTATTTCTCCGCCAACTGAAGCAGGATTAATATTTTTTACAACTGCATCTTTAAATCTACCACCAGCACCTATAAATCCTTTTGTTTCTTCTCCAGTTTGTAAATTTGTATCTGCATTAAATTCGTCATTGGGTTCTGGCTCTGCTTCTCCGGGGCTGTCAAGTGTTGGTCTAATACCTACTTTTTCTGCAATAGCTAATAGCATATACATAGTAGGTTCTAATAGTTGTAACATCATATCAGGATTAAACTTACCCTTTTGAAACCCTGTCATTAATAACATTTGAGCTACATCATCAATAGGAGTACCTTCAGCCATTAAATCTGTAACAGTTTCTAAATTTTTATCTTCAAGTAATCCTAAAAATATTCTTTGTGTAGCTTCTTTTACAGAAGTCATTTGTGGGGGTTGTTCCCAAGGATAAGGTTGTTCTTTAGAATTAGTAAGAGACTGACCGGGAGTATGTCGTTCAAATATATGTTCTTCTGCTCCTTTTGCTATTTGATTTTCTATTACCATGAATTACTCCTATGTATTTGCTAGTTGTTCTATTACATCTTCGTAAGTAGTACCATAACCACCTACATCAAAGCCAGATACATTAGGACTTTGTATATTCATAGACATTAAAAATTGTTGATTTAAATCTTTACCAATATCAAAAGTTGTAGTATCAATAAAGTTTGCAGGTTGTGCTGTACTATAGTTTGTTCTATTTGAAAGACTATCAAGACCTACATTTGTAAAATAATCTACTTTATCTTTTTGAACTCTAGCGTTGTAAGCAGCTATTTGAGCTTCTCCTTCCATTTGAGCCATGCCATATGTACTTAAAGCTCCTACTTTTTTATAAACACCTGCTTCTTTACTATCCCCTATATATTCTCTAATGCTTTGGTCTTTTTGTTTACCATCCCAAATACTTTTTTTACTGTCTGTTGCTTTAGCTATCATATCTTCTGGGGTTAATCCACCAACAGCAGAATCAAATGTACCTCCAGCATATTTATCAAAAGCTTCTTGACTTTTAAAAATTTCATGTTGCTTAGTTGCTTCATTAAAACCACCATATACTTCATCTTTTTTTAATTTTAAATCGTCAGGTGTAAAGCCTTCTTTGTCAGAAATAGTTCTAAACTCATCTCGCATAAAAGCACTTTGACTTCTTCCTAAATTTGCAGAAGCTTTTATAGCATCTAACTCACCACTAGCATCTAATACTTCTAATTCGTCTCTAGTTAGTTCACTTAATAATTCACCATCTTTAGTTTTTAATGCAAGGTCTTTATTAAAAATATTTCCTTTATCAGATGGGTCTATGAATCCACCAGTCACATCACTTACAAAATCTCTAAATGCACTTCCCATTCCTCGTGCACCTTTTTTCATAAATGGTTGACTAACTTTATTCATACCAAATTCAATAGCATCACTTACTTTATTAAATACAGTACCTACGCCTTCTTTAATCCAAGTAGCACCTTGTTTAATTTTAGAACCTACGTTCATAATAAATTTACCAAACTTGCCCATATGTCCAAGCCACCCTGTCAACATATTACCTATGCCCGGAAGTATAAAAGACAAAGCAATAGAACCTAATGGACCTAACTTTCCAAAAGCTTTAACAATTTTACCAAATCCTTTTTTAAGTTTTTTACCTAGTTTCTTAAGTACTTTTTTTATTTTTTTTCCAACTTTTCTTAAAAATCCCATAATATTTTTCCTAAAATTAACCTTCTAACCAACCATCAACTAAACTTTTAATTGCAGTCAGGTTTGTGTTCCAGTTGCTTTGTTTAGAAGCTCCTGTCTCGTTTCCTAGAGCAGCAATTAACAAAGAAGCTTTACGTTGTTCATCGTTATCCCATCTTCGAAAATTAAAATCAGCTTCATCACGCAACTCTTGCCATAAAAAGTTTTGTGCGGACGCAGTTAGTCCAAATGCATTTTGTGCGTTTTGTTGATTAACTGCGTTTTGTGCTGCAGTATCTATTGTATTAGCCTGTCTTCTCCATGCTACATTACTTTGTGCTATAGCTGTTTCATTTGCTGTATTAAATTTTTCTTGTTCAAAAGATTGTGCAGAATTAAATTGACTTACTTGAGTATCTAATTGTGCTTGTAATCTTGCAGCTTCTGCTTCGTTACCAAATCTTCTAGCTTCAGCAGCATTTTTTTGAGAATTGTTAAATTGTGTCATTGCATTTATTTGTGCAGTATTGAATTGACTCATGTTAGCAGCCATACTAGACATAAACTGGTTTGTCTGATTTTCACTAGTAGCATTAAATTGTTCAGCAGCATTCAATGCAGCTTGGTCAGATAACAATCGTTGCTGAGCCTGTTGAGCTTTCATCATGTTAGCTTGTTGATTATTATTTAAATTAGCCATGTCCATTGTTAAAAAGTTTTTAGCGTTTTCAACAGCTAGTCTTTCTTTTGTAGATAAGTTAGCTAAATCCATTGAAGCCATAGCTGTAGCTTTTTGCATAATAGCTTGTTGTTCAGCATTCATGTTCTGTATTTGTACAGTTTGCATAAATTTACTATTAGCTAATTCTACTTGTTGCTCAGTTGTAAACTTAGCCATATCCATGTTAGCAACCATACCGGCATTCTGCATAGCTCTTTGTTGGTCAACATTAAGCTGAGCTACACCCATTGCATTTGCTAACTTAGAATTATTAATGTTCGTATTCATTTGAGCATTAAGATTTGCTAATTCAGTTTGTTGGGCAGCACTTAAGTTTTCAGAACTTGCTTGATTAAGAGCTGAAAGATTTGCTAACTGCATCTGTTGTTCGTTAGATAAGTTAGCTAATTCCATCTGCTGTTTAAATCCAGCGTTCTTAGCTAAGAAATCTGCAGCTACTTGCATCTCTGCTAGTTTAGCTTGGTTCTCTGCATTTTGATTAGCTCCTTCAGTTTGTGCTTCAATCTGTAGGTTAGCTAAATTTACTTGTTGTTCGTTTCCTAAATTCTGTGCATTAATTGCTTGTGATTGTTGTGCATTTAAAACTGCAGCATTTTGTTGATTTTGCAAGTTTTGCATTCTAGTCTGCTGTTGTTGGTCAGCAGTTGTCATAACAGCTTGTTGTCTAAACTGACTTTGCATTGTCTTCATTTGCTGAGACATTTGTGCAGTTTGACTAGCGGCATCTTGTCTGTTTGCTAGATTCTGTAATCTTAGTTGTTGTTCTTGAGTAGACTCTTGTAAGTTTGCTTGTTGTTGATTACTTAAATTTTGAGCTGCTCTAGCTTGTAAAGCTTGTGCGTTACTTTGTGCCATTGGCATAGCACTTTGTATAATAGCATTAAAGAGTGAGTCTCTACCTACAGTAGAAACACTAAGACCTCTTTGAGCCATACCAGCATTAACTGCATCAACAGCAGGTTTAGCCCATGCAGGTATGTTACCATCTTCCATACCACCTAGTAAGCTTTCCATCTGTGAAGATACTAAAGCTTCTGTAGGCAATGCAGCAACTGCAGCCTGTACTTCTACATCTTCACTAGCTATCTGAGCTGTCATAGTTGCAGGGTCTTCTACAATAGCAGCAGCAATAGCATCAGGTATATTAGCAGTTTGAGCTATCATAGATGCAGCAGCACCTTTAGCAGCTTGTCCTGTAACTACCCTAGACTTAGAAGCTTCGTAGCCTACTGTGCCTATAATTTGTGCAGAAGTAGCATCATCAGCAGGAGTACCTGTGATAGCAGCTCTTTCGTTTTTTTCAGCTTCTGGAGTAGCAGCAACACCTGCACCACTATTTTTTACTTCTGGTACAAACGCATTACCTGAGATAACAGCATCTACATTTTTAGCTTTACCAATAGCAGCTTCTGCTTCAGTTATCATTGCAGACTTAGCTTCTCCAGTAATTGTACCTTGAATATCTTTAATAGGTCCTTGAGTAACAGTTCCAGTAGCAGCTTTAACCTCTACATCTTTATCAGCTACTGTATCTGCAGTATAACCTGCAGCTTTTATAGGAATAGGGTTTCCTTCTGCATCTGTAATTAAATTGCCTTGAGCATCTCTTTGAAATTGTCCAATAGTTTCATCTGCTTGGTCTGCATCAGTTGTAGAAACATCTTCTTTATTTGCTGGTGTACCAACTGTAGCTGCAGAAGCACCAGTAATATTTTCACTATCCATTTTAAAAGCTTCTGAAGTAGAATCTAGTTCTGTAGTTTCTGCAGGTAATCCTGTTTCTGGGTCTATTAAAGTTTCAGCTTCTGGAATAGTAGGTAAGTCAACTCCTGTAAAATCTCCAGCAGCCATTCGTTCTGCTTGTTCTCCAGTAGCTTGAACACGTGCTGTTCTATTAGGGTCTACTGCACCTTGAACTGGAAGATATGGAGTTTCTTCATTTTCATCATTATTAGAGTCAGCAGGTACATTAGTATTATACCATTGCCCATTATAATAAGTATGATAAAAACCATTTATAACTTTTTGGTCTCCATTTTGAGGCTCATCACCTGTTTCATCTTCATCTTCATCATCATCGCCTATATAAACACCTTCTCCTGTTTCAGGGTCATAAGCGTATCCAGCATCTTCAGCCTCTTTTAATGAATTAAAACCTGCTCTTTTCCACCATGCAAGTTTGCCCGGTTGAACTGGTTTGTCTTCTACGATTGTTACATTTTTTTTAAGTGCAGGTTGTGGTTGTGGCTGTGGTGTAGGTTCTGGTTTTCCCATAACTGGTTCTGGTACTGGTACTCCAACATTTTTAGTTGATGGTTCTTGTTCACCAAGTATTTTAGAACCTCCTTTTTGAAAACCTACTCTACCACCCTTAGACATATCTAACCTATCGGCAGTAACATACTTACCTTGATATTTTTTTAATCTTTTCTTTTGTTGTTTTTTTCTTGCCATAGTTATATACCTATTTTACTTAACTTCAAAGAGTTTGTCAAGCTTTTCTCCAATTTTATCTATCCTATCCATGAGGATTCCCATGTCATCTTTAACTTCGTTTTTGGTTACATAGTCTTTTGCAATCTCTTCACGAGTCTTATTTAAAAGTATGTCTAATCTTTTGTTTTCTGCTGTATTACTTTTGATGCTATAAAGCACCGGAGCCAACACCAAAGTTATAAAGATGTTCCAAAATAAATAAGGTGTTAGTTCCATACTTATTAATTAGCTGCGATGTATGCTTTACCAGTTGCAATAGCAGTTGTATAAGATGTTTTATCATCTGAACTACCAGCTACATCTGGGTCTGTGTACGCTAAAACGATTTCCAAATGGTCTACGTTTCTTTGTACCATATCGTTGATGTCTGATTGCTCCATACCTTCAACATTCCAAGTTCCAGCGTTTACTCCGTTAATCAAAGTTACGCTATCTGTTGCTGCTGTTAAGACTTCGCTTACTGTTTGTGCCATATTATTCTCCTTTTAAAGTTTGTATTTCGGCTTTTAATTCATCTACTTGCGTAGACAGTTCTTGTACTGCTTTTACTAATACTGCTGTTAAATTAGCGTTAGTTATTTTTAATTTATCCTCTTGCTCATTATCAGCTATAACAGGATTATTACCTTCAATTTCTAAAATTTCTTGAGCTAAAAATCCATATTTAGTTTTACCTATAGGATTATTATCTTCTCTGTTGTCGGTAAATTTATAAGATACTGGTCTTAAATCATTAACTAAATTTAAACCTACTGGTATATTTTCTATTTCAGTTTTATCTCTTGCATCAGAAGTTACAGTCCAGTCTACATTGATATAAGCATTACTAATACTATTATCTCCTAAGACAATTCTATTGTCGTGAGAAGTAACCGTAAGCGGAGAACCACTACGACCTGCTAATCTACCAAGTAATAAATTATTAGTACCACTTGTTAATGATTGTCCTGCTAATCTACCCATACAAGTATTATTAGAACCTGTTGTTAAATCTTCTGCTACCTCAGAACCTACAAGAGTATTTTCATTACCTGTAGTAAGATTTACACCCGAGCTATTACCAATTCCAATATTTTCTTCACCTGTTGTAAGGTCTGTTAATGCTATATGCCCAAAAGCACAATTACTGTTTGAGGTAGTACAAGCATCTAAAGCACCATGTCCCATAGCTGTATTTTTAATACCTGTTGTTAAAACTCCTAAAGCATTTCTACCAAAAGCATTGTTGTCTGTACCAGTTGTACAAGCATCTAAAGCATTTGCACCAAAAGCCATGTTATCGTGACCTGTAGTGACCGATAATAAAGCAGCAACTCCAACTGCTGTGTTGTTGTCTGCTGTGGTGTTAGAGCCTAAAGCAGAGTCACCTATTGCTGTATTATAACTACCACTTGAATTAGCATCTAAAGCTCCACGACCAACAGCAACATTTTCCGTTCCTGTACTATTAATTGCCATAGCATTTTGACCAACTGCGGTATTTCTATTACCAGTTGTGTTGGTTGTTAAAGCACTTTCACCTACGGCAACATTACTATGAGCAGTAGTATTAGCATCAAGTGAGTTTCTTCCTACTGCTACGTTATCGTATCCTGTAGTGTTTATTAATAAAGCGTTTTTA
>Ga0208134_1001605_pt1 | contig 12835 bp, 17 predicted proteins | sample VirMetDEL_Mar_31_FD_184515 | JGI IMG/M metagenome (GOLD analysis project Ga0208134, IMG submission 184515) | Aqueous microbial communities from the Delaware River and Bay under freshwater to marine salinity gradient to study organic matter... | ecosystem: Environmental > Aquatic > Marine >... | reverse complement strand
AAACTACGTGACTGAGCGGGCCGTACCGGCTCAAATAGCGTTCCACGCCGGCTTTACGACTGTGGAGGACGCAAGCACCATATCAGACACGTTTAGCCCACGTGCGGCGCTGGTACTGCCCTACTTCGATGAGCACGGCCAACCGATCGACTTCGAGCGCGTCCGGTACTTCGAACCGCCATTGGGCGGAGGGGTGAAGAAGAAGCCTATCCGGTATCAACAGCCGAAGAAAACAGCGCCAGAGATATATCTACCGAGGGTTCAAGGGCTCGATTGGGCTCAAGTCATGCAGGACACCACGATCCCGATCGCCATCACCGAGGGTGAAGTCAAAAGCCTATCGGCCACTGTCAACTCGGGCGTGCCGTTCATCGGGCTCGGTGGCGTGTTCATGTGGGCCGACAACAAACTGCCCATCAAAATGTTCGAGCGGTTCAACTTCGAGCGTCGGGAAGTCATGATTGTATTCGACTCCGACATCGACACGAACCCGCAAGTTCAGTTGGCCGAGGCTCGGCTATCGTCATACCTCACCAAACGCCGCGCGCAAGTCAAACGCGTTCGCCTTCCAACCGGCGTAGATGGCGAGAAGATGGGAGCCGATGACTTCATCGCTGCCCGAGGACCGGAGTCATTTCAGATTGTTCTCAAGTCGGCCGAGGCATTGTCGGAGATGGACTTGCGGATCTTGGAGATGAACGAGAAGGTTTGCTATCTCGAGGAAGAAGAGAAGCTGATGACTTTCGAGGGTGGTATGCTCACCAAGTCGGCTTTCGTCGACGGCTCGACGTTCTCGACACTCAAGTCGGCAGTTACATCGGGTCAGAAAGTCGTCATGAAAAGCGTGGCGCGCGAATGGCTCACGAGCCCGCTTGCCCGACGCTACAAGAATACTCTATTCCGTCCTGGGTACGATGAAATCGTGCGCACCGATGACGGCATATTCAAGAACGAATGGCGCGAACAACCATGCGAACCGGGCGATGTCAGCCAATTCATATCTTTGACGCGTGACCTATTCGAATCGACGATGCGCGATGAGTGGGATTGGCCGATCAAATTGCTTGCCCACAAGGCGCAAAACCAGATGCACAAGCCACCGCTTTCCATCATGCTCATCGGCGAACAAGGCTCGGGGAAATCGCTTTGGGCAAAATTGGTTTCAGGGGCGTTCGGCCGCTACGGGACATCTAAGTCCGGCGCTGATCTAAATCAAAACTGGAATGGGTTTATCGAGAAGTCACTCGTGGCCACGATCGACGACGTTTCGGCACGCCAGATGAGAATGAATATCGAAACAATCCGAAATTGGATTTCAGAGAGCAAGGTAGAGAGAATTGAAAAGTACCTCAAAAACCGTGAGGTCGACAACTTTTGTTTGTTCATCTTCACCACGAACCACCGAGACGCTGGAGCGTTTGCGCACGACGACCGCCGTTTCCTTGTCGTGGGATCCCCACCCCGTAAGCACGGCAAAGATCACTACCAGCCGATATGGGATTGGGTCAACACCGGCAAAGCGGGATCCAATGTCTACCATTACCTTCTTAACTATGATCTTAAAGGCTGGACCCCACCGATTGCCGCGCCAGTAACGGCCGAGAAGCGGATGGCATACGAGGAATCGCTCACCGACTTCTCAAAGTTGGCTCGGGACATGCGGAAGTCCGACAAGAACATCATCGAGACATGGTTGGCCACGGCCGAGCAATGGGCGATGAGTGTCATCGGTGCGCAAGGTCACCAAGACACGATGAAGGCAAACGAGATTTTGTCGGCAATCCAGCACTTCCCGGTCCGCCCATGGTATACCGCGCACGAACTCACGCAAATGTTCCCGCATATGCTCGGCGACCTGGATAGGCGCACGCGGAATTGGAACCACGCCACGATCGAGGGGAAGGTCTCGGCCGAACTACGTGGCCACGGCATTTACTTCCTGCAAAACATCGACGATCACGATGGATTTAAGTGGAAGGGCGACAAAAAGCAGTTCCTCCTCGTATGCCCAGAGATGGGATTCCCCGAGGCGATGACGCAAGTGGAGTTTGATAATTATATGGCAACCTTCGGGAATTATACGCCTAAGTTCCAAGGGATTGCTTGACACTTGACATAGTACAGAATAAGATCAGATCAGGACAACATGAGGACGAATCAATGAACCAAGCCAACTTGAATACCGCGCGGGAAATGGTCAAAGCCGTCTCGGGCGACCCGAACACACCTGCGCCAATTCTGGCATGGGCGACAACGCTCGTCGACCTGCTACATAGCCTCGACACGCCGGAAGAGCGTTTCGTGAAGGGCTCACCAATTCCAGAAAGCCTCGGCGCTATGGCCGATGAGTACAGTGATGTGCGGAATGAACGGTTGCGCATAGAGAAAGTAGCCGCTGGCGTAAAGGCGCGCGAAAGCGAACTTTACAACGTCATCATGTCGGTGCTCGATGAGAGTACGGATACCGGTGCCTCGGGTAAGAGTTATCGTGTGCAACGAATAGAGAAAGAACGCCAGAATGTGAAGGATTGGCCAGCACTTTGGTCATATATTCAACAGAATGGTGCTTTCGAATTGTTGCAAAAGCGGCTTAACGATAAAGCCGTGCGCGAGTTGGCCGAGGGTGGCGAAGTGCTTCCCGGCATCGAGGCAGAGATGGTCGCTACGCTGTCTTTCACCAAAGTATGAGCCCGCACGCCGCGGTTCTCATCCTCTTCTTTTCAATCCTGTTGTGGGCCTACGCCATCACCGGCTTCATCCACACTCACTTTGAGGTACTACCATGAACGACCTAGTCTCCAAGGCTCCCGATCAACTGCCGAGCACGCCCGAGGACATGCAAAACTACTATCGCAAGATGGCGGAACAGTATGCGTCCGTGGAATCGCACGCCGGCAATACAATCTCGGTTCGTAACGGGATCATGTCGGTCTCGGATCAGCCTATTCCTGGTAACCAGTTCGCGGCCGTCATCCTCGACGCTGCGCGCCTGAATACCTATTACACCGCCGCGTACAATCCACAGGCCACCGATCCACCGGTATGCTACGCGATCGGCCGTACAGATGCCGAGATGCGCCCGCATCCCGACATGCAGAAGGATCCGTACTTCAAGCCACAAGCAAACCAGTGCGTAGGATGCCCGCACAACGAGTTTGGCAGCGGCCGGACGGGAACAGGCAAGGCGTGTACCAATCGCCGGCGCATCGTCATGCTGTTGGCCGGCACGTATAACCAGACCCAGACAGGGATGCAGATGACTCCGTTCATGGAAGCGGACCACTATGAGACGACTCCATTCCTCCAGATGCAGTTGCCACCCACCTCGATCAAAGGCTGGGGCGAGTACGTGCGCACATCCGCCGCGCAATACCAGCGGCCGTTCTTCGGGCTCGTGACACGGGTTTACCTCTACCCACACCCAACTCACGGCAAAGAAGCGATCGGCTTTGAGGCTCTTGGCCCAACACCGCCAACATGGGATCCGATCCTGATGCGTCGTCATAACGATGCGCTGGCCGAGATTTCTCACGGCTATGAGCCACCGCGTCAGATGGGAGCGTACTAATGTTTGAGTTCATTGTAGTGACCCTGCTAATCATACTCGTGCTTTCGGTGAATTACGGATGATTGACGCATGGACTCTTGACTTCGAAACGATGCCGATCGGGCCGCGGCCGGAACACTATCCGCCAAAGCCGGTCGGCCTCGCATACCGCGACCCAGACGGTGGCACCGGCTACGTCACCGGATGGGACCAGATGCGGAATGTCTTGCATGGCGCGAAGCAATGCCAAGATCGAGGCGTCACAGTGGTGTTCCACAATGGCAAGTTCGACATGCACGTCGCCACCAAGTTCTTCGAGGTGCGCTTCCAAGATAATTGGAAAGCCTTCGATGACACCATGCTGATGGCGTTCCTGATCGACCCCTATGCTCGGACGCTCGGGCTCAAGCCTTTGGCCGACCAATGGCTCGGGTGGCAGCAAGAGGAGAAAGACGCGTGCGTCGAGTGGATCCTCGATCACAAGGATGACCTCCCAACCTTCGATTGGCTGAACAAGGGCAAACGCCCATCTAAGTCGACCGCCGGCGCATGGCTTGCCTGGGTGCCAGATGAAATCGTCGGCCCCTACGCGATCGGTGACGTCGAGCGCACATTCGCTTTGTTCCAGATGTGGTCGAAGATCATAGATTCTTGCGGTATGCGCGAAGCGTATGACGTCGAGCGTCAAGTCCTTCCGATGTTCATGGAGAACGAAGAGAAGGGAATGAACCTCGATAAAGATAGGCTATCTTCTGACATCGAGCAGTACCGCATGGCGTTCGATTACGTCGAGGAATGGCTACGCTGGCGCCTGAATGCCGGTGGCCTTAATTTGGATGCCGATGCCGAGGTCGCAGCAGTTTTAGAAACCCAAGGTATGGTAAACGAGTGGACCTTGACCAAAAGCGGAGCGAAAAGTGTCTCAAAGAAAAACCTACACCCAGATCAATTTTCTGACCCGACGGTCGCCTCTGTCCTCGGCTATCGCAACCGTCTTAAAACCGCTCTTACGATGTTTATGGAGCCTTGGTTGGCTCAAGCCGACGCGCGCCCAGATGGCCGAATCTCGACTGATTGGAACCAAGTACAAGGTGACCAAGGTGGAACTAAGACAGGCCGTCCTTCGACTAGGAACCCCAATTTCCTCAACATCTCCAAAAAGTTCGACGGCAAGTTCGACGGATACGTCCATCCCGAAGGTTTTGGGCTTCCTCCCTTGCCCTTGGTGCGGGAATACATTCTTCCAAACGAGGGCGAAGTCATCCTCAAGCGGGATTTCTCAGGCCAAGAGTTGCACGTTTTTGGACACTTCGAGCATGGCGAACTTGCCGCTCAATATCGGGCAAACCCAAACCTCGACGTACACAACTTTGTTGGCGAAAAGATCGTGGCATTAACCAGCGATACCAAGTGGATCGAGCCGGCCCAGCGTACACCTCTCAAAGTCGTGAACTTTCAGTCGATCTACGGCGGCGGCATCCCTGCCTTGATGAATGAGTTGCGGTGGGATGAGGCTCGGACGCGTGAGTTCAAGAACTTCCACGAGAAGGCTCTTCCTGGGCGCAAGATCCTCGCCGATCAGTTGGGATACATTGTACGTACAGGGCAAGCCATCCGCACCTACGGCGGTCGCCTGTATAGCCGTCCACCGTTCATCAACCGCGATGGGCGCCCATCACCGGCCGACTACCGTCTCTTGAACTATCTCGTACAGGGATCGAGCGCCGACATCACGAAGCGCGCGATGATTAACTTGAAGAATGACTCCGCCTACAATTCGTTTTTCATGCTGCAAGTGTACGATGAGATGAACATTAGCAGTCCCGTGGATTGCGCATTTGAGCAGATGCACGTCCTCAAGAACGCCATGGAAAGCGTGCCTCTGCGCACATCCCTGCCCACCGATGGTGAGTATGGTTGGAATTGGGGCAAGATGAACAAGCTGAAAAGCGAAGATGATCTGAAAGGATTGCAGAATGTTACAGTTTAAATCGACGGTTCAACGTCCGACGTTGACCCAAACCGAGGTGCAGACATGGGCCATCCTCGGCTCTAAGTTCACCGATGCCGAGTTTCTCGCCCAGACTTTCGACGTGTCGTCCCAGACAGTGAGGAACATCAAACTCCTCAAGACACGTCGGGCTCGGCGCATCCGAGAGATGATGCTTGCCGACGGCGAGATAGTCTACACATGGAAAGAGGCGCCACGGTTCTCACCCAAGCAAGTCGCCGACATCCGCGCCTCGAAGCAGTCGTCATCGAAGCTAGGCAAAGAATACGGCGTGTCATCCTCCACCATTCGCATGTTGAAAACAGGGAAAACCTATGTCTCATAACGACGCTCTAAACTGCCCAGAGTGTGAAGAAGTTCGCAAAATGAAGGTTGTGCAAGGATCAATGTTCATCCACGAAGGTGTACTCGCATACTGGCGCCGCAAGAAATGCGCTTTCTGTGGCTACACAATGAAAACCGTCGAAGTCCCTGCCGATCGCGTGGCCGACTTCCATACGGACCCAGAAGCATCGGAGATGACCAATGGCTCAGTCCACTACTAAAAAAGCATTCAATTTCGCGTTCTCGTACTCGCGCTGGGCGACGTGGTCAAAATGTCCACAACAGTTCAAGTACCAGCACGTGGACAAGATCGACACCGGCCCGACACCAAAGGCATTGCTCGAGGGTCGCAAGGTCCACGACGACATCGCCCATTACATCGAGGGCAAAGAGAAGGAGATTCCCGATCGGCTCAAGAAGAACTTCTCGATCCTCGGCGCCAAGCTGAATTGGATGTACGGCGAGATGCAAAAAGGCATCGTGCAGGTAGAGAAGCAGATGGCCTTCGATCGTGACCTCAAGCCGGTATCTTGGTTCGGCAGGGACGCGTGGTGCCGGTTCATTTGGGACGTTTTGGTCGTCGATGCCGCAAAAGTGCCGCAAGTGACCAAAGCCGCTGCCCTCGATTGGAAAACAGGCAAGCCATACGGCTCATATGATGACCAGATGGCCATCTTCGCGCTGCCGGCGTTCTGGACCTACCCGAACCTCGAGACGTTTACCGGTCACCTGCTATACCTCGATAGCGGCGAGGATGCTGAGTTCGAGATTACGCGGGAACAGTTTTACGCCCATGTCGAGAGAACCTGGGTGGGGAACATCAAGATGATGGAAGCCGACAAGTCTTGGCCCGCTACACCGAGCAAGAACGCTTGCCGGTGGTGTGACTTTGGTCCGAAGAACGTCGGGATATGCAGGGAGCATGTGGGATGAAAAAAGAGACTGAGAAGCAGATCCTCGCGCATGTGAAGAAATACTCGAAAGAGTTGGGTCTCTACGCACTTCGCGTATCCATGCGGCCGGGGGTCGAGGCTGGATGGCCAGACAACCTTATATTCGGACCCGGCCACGTGCTCGGGCTCGAAACCAAGTCACCGGGGAAGAAAGCCACACCTCTCCAACTGGAGCGTGCCAAGACGATGATCGCATACGGCCAATACTGGGCAAAGTGCGATAGCAAATTCGACGTGGAGTTCACTTTGACGAACTTTGCCAAGGCTTGCATCGGCGATCGCCCGCTCTCCAAGAATGCTTTTAAGATCATGAAAGGCGTCGATTGATGCTAGACTTCGCTAGTCACGCGCACAACTACCAGCGTTCCGCTGCCGCGCATCTTTGGAACTCATCGTCAACCGGTGGTGTCGCTGCCCTATGGCTCGACCCAGGATACGGGAAGACAATGATCGTTCTGCACGCTTTCAAAGCGTTGTACGATGCCGGTCTCGTGAAGAACATGCTGATAGTAGCACCATTGCGCGTGGCTCAAACCGTGTGGGCGCAAGAGATTGATGAGTGGGCAACTCTTAATGGATTGATCGCTTGTCGCTTACACGGTACGAAAAAAGAGAAGTGGCTCGAGCGCCGCGACGTCAATATCTGGATCATCAACTATGAGGGCATCCCTTGGTTCGCCAAGAAGTGCAAAGAGGGTGTGTTCGATCGTCTCGATGTCGTGGTGTTCGATGAGGTTCGCCGCATGAAGAACGCTCAAGGCAAGCGTTTCAAAGCAGCACGCCCCATCACCGCTCTCGCCAAGTACAAGTGGGGATTGACCGGTACGCCAGCCTCGAACGGGCTCATGGACCTCTTTGGTCAATTCCTGATCCTCGACGACGGCATCGCGCTGGGCAAGTACATCTCCAAGTACCGCGCGGCATACTTCGAGCAAGGTTACGACGGGTTCACCTACATCCCTCGGCCGGGATCGCAGGATATGATCGAGGAGCGCATCGCGCCGTACATTTACCGTGCCGACGGCTTCCTCGACCTGCCCGAGTTCGTCAACGACATCCGCCGCGTGCCACTCCCTGCCCCAGCTATGAAGAAGTACAAGGAATTGAAGCGCGACCTTATCCTCGAGATTAAGGAAGACGGCGACAAAATCACGGCGGCGAACGCGGCGGTGTTGGTCGGGAAGTTGAAGCAGATGGCCAATGGCCGGGTATACGATGAGGACCGGAAGATCATCGAGTTACATAGCGCGAAAAAGGAAGCGTTAGAGGACTTGATCGAAGAACTCGGTGACGAACAACTCTTGATCGCCTACGAATATAACCACGACTTGACCCAACTCCGTGAAGTCCTGGGTGAAGAAGTGCCGTACCTCGGCGCGGGCGTTAACGAGAAGACGGCTCAATCGCATGTCGATCGGTGGAACGCCGGTGAGATAAAAATCATGTGTGCTCATCCGGCATCGGCGGGCCACGGCTTGAACCTACAGAAAGGGAACGCGCATCACATCCTATGGTGGGGGCCAACAGTCGACCTCGACCACTATATCCAGTTTAATATGCGACTTCTACGCCAAGGCAACAAAGCCTCGCACGTCGTCGTACACACATTTGTCGCGGAAGGAACCGTCGACGAATCCGTCATCATCGCACGAGAAGTTAAGGATGGTTTACAGTCCGGCCTTCTTAGTGCCTTGACGGCCGAGTTTGGTGCGGCTATCGTCGACACCGAGGAATCAACCAACGAGGAAATTGAACCTATGACTGAACTAGCATTTAAGTCCGACGCCAACCAAGGCTCGAACCCATTCGCCGCGCCACAGGCCGCTCCAGCGGTTCAAACGGAGCCACCGGCAGCGAACAACCCGTTTGCCGCTCAAGCCGCTCCAGCCGCCGCACAGGCAGCGCCAGCCGCCCAACAGGCCGCTCCAGCGCCAGCATCGAACCCATTTGCCGCCGCTCAAGCCGCTCCCGTGCCACAGGAGACACATAATGCACCGCAAACCGTGTCGAATGCTGCACCAACTCAGTTCGAGCAAGCACAAGCGATTTCAGCGGATGTTGCGGCGCCACCAGTGCCTCAGCCAAACCCTGCGACTGCGCCGGCAAACCCGTTTAACGCTCCAGCGGCTCAAGTCGAGGAAGCTGTAGTCGTTCCCGAGACACCGCCAACAGCGGTCGAGCAAGCCCCAGCGGTGAGCGAAGAGGCCGGCCCAGAGGTGGCAGTCGCGGTACAGGAGCCCGCACCACTCGCAGCGTCGACATTGGTGTCGCGCATATCGCTCGATGTCCCGCTCGACAAGATGGACAAGGTTCTCGCCGCGATCGGACGGGCGCTGAAATGACACCGGTTGAAAAGTGTAGGAACGATTTCCAAAACCTTCGGCAGTTTGTCCGAGAGACAATGCCGGAAGGGACCATGCGATGGGACATCCTAGTCGAGATTAAGAAACTCGAAAACAGGATGCTCATCGGGCTCGGTCTTGAAGAATAGCGTAGACGGTCGTATGCGCTAAACTAGCCGGGGTGGTGTCTCCTCCCTTCATCATCCCGGCGCTTTTTTGAGGAATTATTGTGACTGAGGAAACCAAAGGCCCTATGGGCTTTCAGACCAGATCATCGCCAAAGGACGGGCTCGATGATTTCCCAACTCCACCATGGGCAACACGGGCGTTTATCGCTCATTGCCTTCCAGATGACTTGAAGGAGTCGAAGGCATGGGAGCCGTGCGCAAACCGCGGCTACATGGTCAACGTGCTCCGCGAGAGTTTTGGCGACGTGTGGGGATCCGACATCGAGGATTACGGTGCCGGCTTCCCGATCGCCAACTTCCTGGATATGCCGGACCCTACAGAGTTTGGCGTCGAGGTGGACTACATCGTCACCAATCCACCATTCAACATCGCCGAGGACATCTATGCCCATTGGCGCAAGAACATGCCGAGCGTGCAGCACCTATGCTTGCTCCTCCGCACGTCATGGCTTGAGGGATGGTCGCGGTATGAGAACATCTTCCAGAAGGGGAATAACCCCGCGTTTGTTTGCCCATACGTCGGCCGCGTGCCGATGGTACGGGGGAAGCTACAACGTAAAGCCGCAACTCAGATGCCCTACGCGTGGTTCGTGTGGGATCGAGAGATGTCGAGGTACACTCAAACTCGCGTGAAGTGGATACCTGCGAAACGCAATGAGTGGGAACGTGATGGCGATTGGCCAGAAGGGGAAGAAAATGACACCGACTGAGAAAACGGCACATTTGTGGGCATCGGGGTTCGTGAACCGCTGGCACAACAACAAGCACGCCGAACTGAGGAACTCGGGCGACATGGTGGGCGGTCATGCCCAGCGCGTGGCCATCCTCTACATGGAGTTGTTTGGCAATGCCCTCGGCATGGTCGAGACGCTCCGCAACCTCACGGTTTGCATCCTACACGATGCGCCCGAGTCCCTCAGTGGCGACATCCCGAGCCCTGCCAAGCGAATTGTTCCGTTGCTAGGCACGGCCGACAAGGAAGCCGAGGCGGTGTACTGGGACGACATGGAAGAGCCGAACTTCTCGGTGAAGAGCCGGGAGGTGGCATTATGCGACTTTCTGGACGCCATCCTGTTCATGATGATGCACAAGCCGCACCTTATGAAGCGTGCAGATTGGTCGGAAGACATCGAACTCTGCATTGAAATGGCCCACGGCCTTGGACTTGGCGACGAAGTGGTCGAACTCATCAACTATGATTGGCACAAGATATGAACAACGTAAAACAGAACCTTCTCGATGAAGCTGGTAAAATCGTAAACGGCGCACGCCGCAAGGACTATGGCACGCCCGAGGACAACTTCTCGCGCATCGCCAAGTTCTGGCAAGCGTACATGGAGAACACCGGACGCGCCGAGGCGAAGATCACCGCTGCCGATGTCTCACCGCTCATGCGTCTCATGAAAGAGGCACGCCTATGCGAGAGCCCATCCCACCGCGACTCCTTTGTGGATATTATTGGGTACACTTTGACAGGTGCAGAAATAAACCTGGATGAAGAGTCGGACCACTGGGCGTCAGATTTGACCGATTCTGCGGAGGAAGCCGCCATATTAGACGACATGGTGGACGGTAAGGGCGTGTGGTTTTCGTCGCAGGAGGAATACCAAGCCTTCTTAGATTCTCGAGCGAAGATGTCGCAGGATGCCGAACGGCTCGGGCTCAAGTTCAGCATTAGCAGGGAGCAAGCTGGCGTAGAGACGGCCATGGCGATGCTCAATAAAAACTGGCCCGGTAACGTGGACGGAGACCTCTGATGCCCGACATTACGATGTGCATAAACGAGGACTGCAAGGTGAAGACGCGGTGTCACCGGTACACGGCGAAGCCAACACCCGGCCGGCAATCGTACTCACTCTACACGTGGGACGATACCGGGTGTGACCACTTCTTGCCTAACGGCGGCGTCGTTCGACCGGCCGCATTAGAAAGTACACATTCGGAATAGCAATACAGAACCACATCACGTACTCGCCGGGGTCGGGTGTGGTTCCCCATCCGAGGACAGTGTCCCAAACTATCAACTTCCACCAGAACACGACGACGGGAGCGGCCATAGCCGGCCGTATCCACCTTGTCATCCAAGAGCCTTGTTCGGCGATGAGTACATCCCGACGGCTCTCTAGTGTAGAGATCTGCTTATCGGCCATGATGCGCTCTTTGTCATTCATGGCCAAGAGTTTGGCTTCATATGCGCGATTGAGTTGGTCGCCGATCGCTTTCAGCGGGTTCACGAGCCCGAGAAGGAACTGTAACATTATCGCTTACCAACTGGCGTCGTTGTCACGATGCGGAGAACGATGTTCGCCGCCAAGATGGCAAGCATGATGTACGGCATAAGTTCCTCAGTCGCGAAGAACTGGAGTTCCGGCGAATAACCGAACTCGGTGATAACCTGGGCGAGAATAACAAGGAAGCCTAGACCTCCGTTGAACGCCATTGTTTTGTAACCCTTCATCACACATTCTCCTCTTGCTCATAAGCCTCGGCCGCGCGTGACATGGCGATCGCCCGGTCCTGCTCCGCGGTGTAACGCTTAAATGTTATGACCGCCAAGATGGCGACCAGTGTTAACCCTGCATATATTACAAAGGATGGAAGATCTGCAATGGAGCCCAGTGCGCCGGCGCCGCTGCCTGTACCGACAACGCCCGTAACCTCATGCTTCATCTTGGCCTTCGAGTCTTCTGCCTCGGCTCGGAGTGAAGCCGGTGAGACCATGGCGATCGAGGCCGCTTCCACCTCGGCAACACGACGCGCCCAGCCTCGGCCGAACGTAGACCAATGGCGTAGACCCTTGAGGAAGCCCAAACGATAACGGTTGGCGTCCTTGATTACTTTGATATGTGTCTCGATCGGCAGGTCTCTTGCGGACATCAATGTGTTTGCTCCGACCTTACCGTCGATCTCCACGCCGAGAGCACGTTGTATCCACTTGGGACCACGGCCGACACCCGAGTTCACGCTTGCATCGAACACGGTGTAGTCCATACCAACCGGCCACTCATCGCCTTTTACGCGGTTCCAATACTCTAAGCGGTAAATCTTGGCCGCTTCCGCCTCGGTCATGTACTTCACATGCTTGGGAGTCTGGGCCATCGAACGGAGGTACGCCTTGTAGGTGTTGTTCGTCACACCCCATTTAGTGGCGCCGCCGGGGTCTTTCGGGTGGTCTACGTAACCGCCCTCATGTTTGAGCACGAGTGCGAGACAGGTTTCAAAATCAGACATGATGTTCTCACTTCGATGGAGGGTTTTCGATCAGCGTCGTAATGCCGAGCCACAGGGCTCCTAATAGACCAGCGATCAAAACCGTGACTATTGTCTTAACGGTGGTGCTCGAGGCCGCGTCGACGGATGTGCGCCAGCGACGTAGGTGAGCCATATCACGCTGCACCTCTTCCGCCGCGCCGCCCATGCCGACACGATCGAAGGCTTGGAGTACGCCTTCCCTAACGAGGTCTTTGATC
>Ga0208134_1001602_pt1 | contig 12843 bp, 10 predicted proteins | sample VirMetDEL_Mar_31_FD_184515 | JGI IMG/M metagenome (GOLD analysis project Ga0208134, IMG submission 184515) | Aqueous microbial communities from the Delaware River and Bay under freshwater to marine salinity gradient to study organic matter... | ecosystem: Environmental > Aquatic > Marine >... | reverse complement strand
ATAATTTGACATAAGCTTATTAACAATAGTGTTTTCTGCATCTGCTTTTCGTAACTTAGCTAACCTTGCAATCTCTTCGGCTGCCAATGCCCTACTACCTAGTTCATCCTGTATTTTTAAAATTCTAGACTTTGCAGCATTTAATTCTTCTACAAGAGGACTATCCAATCTTCTTAGTTCACCAATAACACTCTCAAATGAATCATCAATTAACTGTATAGTTTGATCGTCATTATTTCGTAATGCCTTTGCAAGTAAGTCTGTCTGCTTTGCAACAAAAAGATCTATAAACGGTTTGTTTACTTCTCCTTTACTTAAAGCATCAGACAAAGCAAATTGAAGCTGTTCTAATTGATTGCCTGTTGCATCTGTTAACATTGCCGCAGTACTTGCAACGGAAGTAGTTTCTAAATCAGGTTGCCCTTTTGTTTTACCACCAGGAGGTACATCTATTTTGCTACCTCTATATACAGGAGTAAAAGATGATTCCGAAAGCCGTCTTGTAACATCTGCATTTTGAAATTTACTTTGTGTTTTAATAAATAAATCATCAGCAGCCTGTGCTAGTTCAGCAGCCTTGCCTCCATTATTAAGTACATATGCTAACTGACCTGTTGCTTCTCCTGAAGCATCTACAGCTTTTGAGGTTATGTGTTGTCTTAGCGCTGTTAAAGAGTTCGTAACATTTCTATTATTACTAGATGTTATTAATTGGTCTAATTCCCTCTTTAATAAATACAAATCCTGAAATCCTAAATCATCAGATAATCCATCAATTAACTGTTGAGGCGTTAATTCATCAGAACCTTCTACTTTTTTAGCTGTTATTTTATCCCCAAATACTTGTTTAATTTTGGATAATATAGGCAAACTATCTTGTGTAATTTCTCCTAATCCACCTGTAGATGTAAACACATTAGCCAACTGTGTTTTGAAAGATATCATATCAATAGGATCATTAGGTATAGCTTCATAGGCTTCTCGTACAGCTTTATATGCTGAACTATATTCATCTACGAATACCTTACCATATAAGTTAGTAAGTTCTTGTATGTAAGCAGTATCGTTAAAGAACCTAGATGGATCTACTTCGCTAATTAATTGACTGATGAAGGGGTCTTTACTAACAGCCGTACCGCTTTCATCAAGAAATCTTTTGCTAGTATTTTCCGCTGTAAGAATCTCAGCATTTATTTCTTCTAAGTTATCTTTTGTATTGCGTACTAAATCATCCGCAGTATCACTAAACTCCAAACCATCTGGATTAATTCTATCAGCTTCTTTATCAAAAGCAGATGCAATATTAGTTGTCATACTTGCTTGCTTACTTCTTAAAGCAGCATTATCTAAATTACCACGAGCTATACCAATAGTGTTAGCTACTATTAGATTAGCTTCATTCTCTATATACTCTTTCCAATTTTCAGGAGACATAGTATTTTGTAAGGACTGACGTGTAACTTCTATGTATTTTTTTGCACCTGAAGCTAAAGCATTAACAGTATCAACAGGAACTTCTACGGTGCTTTCTCCTACTTTTGCAAGTTGGGTAGCATTACTGTCTAATATTTTTGCTAATGTACGAGTTGCTTCAGCTATTTCTTTGCCACTTTTACCAACTAGGCTAGGATCAATTTCGGTGAGAACGCCTAATAAAGCTGCTCTCTTAGCGTTATCTTTAACAAAAGATTTATCTACAAACCCTCTTGTACCCCCAACATACTTTTTACCTGCTTTAATTGCTTTTGAACCAAGACCCAATATAGTATCAAACGCACCATTAATTACAAAACCATCAAAAATCATTGCTAGATCAGCAGCTTCTTCGTCATCTAACCCTGTAAATAGTTTTTGTACCTCTCCAGAATCAAAGATAAGACCTTTATCTCCTTCTTCAGAAAGAACTCCTTCTGTAAGGGCAATAGCTAAACTACCACCAGCGTAAGAAATTGCGTTATCAAGTACGTTACCAGCCGACTTTACTTTAGACCCTATCTTACCAGTACCTACAAACCCATCTACCTTTTTACCTACATTTGAATCTTTGAGTATATCTATCCCAGCACTTGTTGTTTTACGTCCAAATCTTTCTGCGCCAACTCCAGGAACACCAAATACTAAAAGATCTGTCAGTAAATTTTCACCTGCACTAAGATCGTATTTAGGAACTTTTTTTGAATATTCACTGTCTTCTAAATAGTTTAAATCAAGATCGCCCTCGCTATCTCGCTCTACTAAACCTACTAACTCAGTAAATATAGTCCTACCTGCTTGTCCTATTACACGCTGAAACGCATTACTCTTAGGATTAGGCACTAAGACCATAGAAACTTCATCATTATCATCTAGATACTTGTATATTCGCACCTTACCATCTGAAAAAAACTCGTCATCTGCCATACCTGACAAATCCACCCCCAATAATTCAGCTTCAGGTAAAGTGTATTCTACAGAATCTTCGTATATTTTCTTGGTTTTTTCATCAAATTTTGATAGCTCTTCCTTATAGGTATCTCTTTCTTTCTGTGATGCGTTAGGCATATCAGAAGGGTTAAAAATGTCTCCTAATGTAGCACCTACACTAGAAAACCAACTTAGCTCTGGAGGTTCTCCATAGAACCATTCATAGTTTCTGGTGGGTGGTGCTGCTGCCTTTACTTGATCAGTAACCTCTATAAATCCACCAGGATTTTCACTAGACACAAAGCCTTCTGGTACTTCATCTAAATTTATACCTTGTTCTGCTGCTTTAATCCTAGTTTGTTCAGACCGTTCTAAAAAGTTTTTAAATTCCTCATTGTCATTTTCTAACCTTTGATCAAGAGTTTCTCCGTTTTCATCAGTAATTGGTTCATTGCTATCAGAGGTAAACTTTCCAATAAAATCGTCAAATGCACCCATAATTAAATCCCCATAAGCTGTTTAAATTTTTCAGGAGTTGTATTTAACAAACCAGCCATACCTGCTATTATATCTTTTTGAGCTTTTAATAATTGTTCAGCGTCAGGATATAGAGTACTAAGTTTGTTATATTCTTCATTAAAATCAGTTACAGTCACTGGGATTTCATCAGATAGTATTGTATTCCCTGAGTTCACCCATTTTTCAAGATTATTAACCGTTGGTGTTTCTATGCTACTTGATTGCTGGCTTGGTACAAAGGAGACTGTATTATCATACGCAGTTTGTAACTCTGGGTCAGATCTGTTTGTAACAAAATCTTTAAAGGTCATAGGTTCTTTTACAGGGGTATAGCCATAATTATAGTTGAATGAGTCTATTAAACCCATTTCCATTATATTATCTGCTAAACCATCGTATGATTTTATTTTACCACCCATATATCTTCGTAGTGTTTCTTCAAACGCAGCAAAATCACCTTTTACATCTAACATAGTTTGAAGTCTAATAAAGTCAGCATTTGACATTGCGTTACCTGTCTGGCCTTCCATTTTACCTGAACGGAAAACAAGAGAAAGTACAGCCGCTTCGTATTTAGCAGTATCACTTGCTAATTGCTGAACGTCACCACTGATAATAGCATCTACCAGTGCTTCTTTATCTGAACCTGCTGCATATCCTGTAGCGGCTCTAAGTTGATCTTCGGTAACAACATAATCTACAGGTTTACCTTTAAAGAGACTTTCAAGTACTTTAAATGTACCAGAACCGCCTCTAATAAAGTTAGTAAGTCCTTGAGCAACATCGCCACCAAACTCACGTACCATGTCGTTATTTCTGGCAAGATCAAGAATATATTCCGTAGTTCTAAGGCCTTCTGCAATAGCAACATTAGCCTCACTTGCAGCCATATAATATTTATTTGATTGTACCGCTATTTTCTGGAACTGTGCTGTTTCTGAGTCAGTCATACTACGAGCATCTTCAACTTTTATACCATCAGGATAAGTCTCTCGTGTTCCGTCTGGTTGTGCTATGAGTACTCCATACCGTAATATTCCTGTATTAGGATCTGTATATACGGAATCAACTGCAAATGCACCAACTTGTCCATTTTGTGCAAGTGCTACATTTATATTACCCTTTTGCTGTTCAGTAGCAAGTTCTTCTAGTGCGGTAATAATATTTTCAGATGCACCATTTTCTTCAGCTAAACGTAGTTGAGAAAGTGTTTTATCTCTAGAAGTGGACGCTTCAATATATTTTCTACCCTCTTCTGATGCTTCTATACTTTTTATATTTTCAATTTTAGAAACTATAAATTTTAAATCCTTATCAGTAGCACCTAATTCAACAGCAGCATCTTTAATTTCTATTAATGTTTTGGAATTTTTACCTATTAAGGTGTCTACTTGTAATAGAGATTTATAAGGAACATCATTGTCTACAAATGATGTATACATAGCTTTAGCAATTGCTAATTTACCAGGTTCATCAAGTGCCGTGTACTGTACTATTGCAGAGAATGCATTGTCTTTTGATTTAGATGCTTCCGCAATCCATTCGGCTTGTAAGGCAACTTCATTATTGTCTCTTAGGGCAATTAACTGTTCTTTTATAGTATCATTATTTTGATATAGTATTGCTACTTCAAGAACAGCAGGAGATACGTCTTTCCAATCTTTTATGTCAAAAGTAGTTTTACGGCCTTTGAGAATTGCATCAGCGGCATTCCTGTTCTCTAGAGGTTGGAAACCAATGTTATCCCTAATACCCTGTAAGTCATCATCGTCTAATTTAGATAACTCTCTACCTATTTTGTTATACTTAGATGCAATAATTTGTTTAAATAGTTTAGCCTGAGATTCTTCTAACTCCCCTGCCTTAACACTTCCTTCAAGTACATCTAAATCTAATTGATTTATTTCTGGTAGAGTTAAAGGTTTGTTTGAAGATTGTACTAAGATTTTTCCAAGAGCAGTAACTTTTTGAGCTAATTCTTTTCCGTTTTTTAGTCTTGGATTATTTTCAAACTCAGCAGCTATTTGTATATAATTATCTATTTTTATATCCCCATAAGGTATTTTTTCTGCTTCCGCATCAAGTATTGATTGGTTTGCGGTTTGCCAATTAGTAATCCGTTTTTTGTTTTCGGCTGAAACAGTAGGATCGTTCAATGCAGCAATTCTACCTGCTTGTTCTAATTCTATTATTTCCTTTGTTGTTATAGCTACGGATTGATATTTTTTAACTTCTGTAGGTTCAACTTTAGGAAATGCTAGATTAGTCTGTGTATCTAGATCCGTTTCTTCTTCTTTATCGGCTTCATCTACATTAAACGATAGATCTGTAGATGCTTCAGATAACATAGTGTTTGTATCACTATTTCCTTTAAATACAGTTTCATTAGCATCTGTTCCAACAGGATATTGTGCAGGAGCAGAAACTTGATTCATATTTGAAGTAGTTTTGCCGTAAGCATATTCTTCAGTAAATTTCTTAGCAGGGTCTTTATATATATCCATAGCACTGGAGACACCTAGTGCTTGAACATCCTCTAAAATTTCTATTTTTATTTCCGAAGTAACTTGATTAGGTGTTAAATCCATATTGCGTAAAATAGCGTTAACTACTTTTGCATCTTTTTTATCTTGGGCATCTTTAGCCGCCGCTTTATCAGCCGCTTCAGCGGCTGCTTTAGCATCTTCCTTTTCTTTTTCGTAAGCCATTTCAGCTTCACGCTTATCTTTAGCAATCTTTGCAGGTACATATACACTGGCAAACCCTGTTAGGGCATCGCCGATAGCATTACTTTTAGGTGCATAATCAGAAGGGTTTGTATTACGCCATGCCATCAATATTTTCCTCTTCAACTGGTTCTTCGCTATCTGCGTTCATGCCAAGCATCGAAGCTTGTTCTTCATCAGTAGCGGTCATTTTATCTGCATCTGTAGGAGCGCCCATAAGACCTCCTTCAGGCATAGCTGATACCACTTCTTCTGGTGTATCTTCCATTTCATCTTCATCATCATCTTCTATGATGCCCATCGCCATTTTAAGCAATGTAGGTGTGATCTTAACCCTGTCAGATGTATCTGTACCCATGTCGTACTTGTAGCCATTGGTTTGAGCTATAACCTCAATGTACCTAGCTACTGGCCCACTAATAAGTATAGCCAGATCAATTGGTATTTTACCTTTAGCAATTGATTGCATTAAAAGACCTGAGACAATTGTCGTAACTGTCGTATCAATCTGTAGTAACGAGTATACTAACTCTGCCTGTTCTTCTTCAGAGATACGAGTAATCATGTAGCTTACTGCTTCATCATAATCAGTAATATCAGGTGGGCGATGCCAAGGGTAATTACGTGTGTCAGCTAATAAATTAGCACCAGGTACGGGCGCATCAAACTTCATCTGTAGTTTCCTCTACTTCTGGTGCATCCCCTTCTTCTTCCATAGCCTTTTTAAAGCCATCAAAATATTCAGGAGTGTACTTTACTTCGCCACCATTAACCTCCATGAGGTTCTTAGGCATTTTACCATCCATAAATTGTTTGATGGATTTCTTTACTGCTTCTTGAAATGTCATTGGATCATCCCGTATTAAAATATATTATTTAACTGCTAATAAACGCAGCACCGATTTGCCCGATAGCATTCCACATACCGCTTTTAGAATCACCGCTTTTCGAAGATGCGGCAATTTCAGAAGCTAAGATTTGTGCTTCTAATGTGGCTTCTGTTTGTGCGCCTTTGAACATGAAATCTAATAAGCTATCTACTCTATCCCACATTCTATTCAGACCCTCTTGATTAATATCCATAGAGTTTTTGATATCAGCAGAATATGCATCAAATAACATTTCAGAGTTTGAAGTTAGGACTTCTTGCCGCCACTTGGCATTAGCAGTATCCACATTAAATTGCATATTTGCATAGAACTGGTCACGGCTATCACGCATTTTTGCATTAAACTCAGATGCATCATTAATTTCACCTGCATTAAAACGCTTCATAATGTTAATTTGCTCACTATTATGCGTTTGTACTTGCACACTCATAGTGTCGTAAAACTTTTGAAATTCGTTAGCATTTTCTGCGCCAAAGATACGAGCCGCATTAATAGCTGCCTGATCATTAAAAATAGCATCCATCATTAACTGGGTGTTTACTACTTCAGCTTGTTGCTCATTTGTTAAATTATTCAAGTCCATTTCTAAGAAGTTACGTGCATTCTGTACGGCAGCTTCTTGTCTAGCATCTAGGTTAGCTGTTTCAAAATTTGCTAATACGCTTGCTTTATTAATTATTGCTTGTTGTCTATTATCTAAGTTCTTTGTTGTAATAGTTTGAAAGAATGTTGCTTCTTTTTCTGCAATTCCTAATACAGCTTCCATAATAGCATTAGACATAGCTGCTGTTTGAGCCGTGCCTGTAATACCACTAAATGCCATAGTTCTCTGTACATCACGAGATAGGCCTTGCGCCCAAGCAGGTATTATAGGTTCACCTTGTGCATTTTTAAATTCAGCAGATATAATTTCCATCTGCCCTAGAATTGTAGCCTTACTATCTGTGTAGTTACCTTCACCTAGCTTTTGTGCAAGTAACTTACCTGCAACAGTGGAGGTATCAATAATTGAACTGATATTTTGCGAAGCAAAGTCATTTAGAGCATTACCAACAACACTCGTTGTGCCATCAACATTTACACCAGTAGCAGCACCTACCATATCAATCTGTTCTGCTTCTATCGTAGTGTCTGCATCTATTTCGCCTGTAGCTGCATTAATACTAGTCGCATCTGTACCCATTAAGTCGGAGGCAGTAGAAGCTTCATAATTAACAGGCGCTACCGCATCAGACGCAGTAACTTCTGCTACATCTGACATCAATGCAGGGTTAACTACAGGTGTATCGCCCAACGCATAATTAGGATTATTAGGATCTAGTAATGCAGATGCATCTTCAGGATCAATTAGCACACCATTCTCGTTAACGATGTCTGCTAGGTTAAGACCTTTTGTCTTTAAGTATGCCGCTGGGTCATCTGTAATAGCTTTTAAATCAGCATTAGACTCAAGCACGCCCGCTTTCTTAGCCCATTCTAATATGTTGTCTGGGTTAAGTTCCATATTAGAACTACCACCACCATCATCATTATCCTGGTTGTTTTGCTGTTCTTGGCGTATTTGGTTTGCAGTATCATTATCACCACGAGATTCTGCTAAACGAGCTTGTCGTTCATAGCCATTTAAACCATCATCGCCTTTTATACTTAATGTATCAACAACAGTATTTCCATCAACAGTTACTTCGTAAGGCAAACCTAAAAAATTGTAAGAGTAGCTAAACCCCTTTTCGTTGGTATACACTTCTCTATTACCAACTGTCTTAGATGAATCTACTTTAGGATCAATTCCGTTTACCCAACCTGCAATTTTCCCCATAATAGGAATTATTGGTGAAATAGCCCCTGTGACTGCTTTCGTTAACTTGGTCGGAGCTTTTCCTTTTACTTTATCCCCACCCCCAAAAACAGCACTAATAGGTTGATTATCAACAAATCCAGTTGAGGTTGAACCAACCTTACTATCCTTCTGATTGGTAGCTGTGGAGTTCATTGCTCCACCTTGAATAACTTTATTTGTATTTGTATTTACAAGACTGCCGCCTTGATACTGTTTATTATCACCAGGCGTAGATATATTGGCAACGCTCTCTTTAAAGCTATTTCCACCGCCAAAGGTGCTAGACCATAATCCCATTTATTTATCCTATCTCGTTGCAGCAAACGGTGAAGCAAACCCACTCGTAGGAACGTCACCCGACATCGCTGGTGATAAATTTCCCATAGAAGCATTAGCTCCCTGCTGACTTTGCACTGCTTGTAAATCTCTTAGTGTGCTACGGATATTGAGAAACTTTTCGCCTATTGCTCCGCCAGTGATATCAAAGCTTCGAAGTAGTAAATTACCTTGTTCGTCTACGGAACGTGAAATGGTATTACCCTGCTCATCAATACTGTTTGCTATTAGCTGCCCGCTATCATCAAATGCATTACCAAGTTGGTTAAAGTTTTGACGTAACTCCATATCAATATCATTTTGTGTAGAGGCTACTTTAGCTAAGTCTCTCGCAGCAACAACTTGACCTACACTTATGTTTTCTAAACCTGTATCCAAATCATACTGTAGCTTATTAAGTGCATCAGTATTATCCTTGGAGTTTGCAACTATAGCTGATCGAGTGGCTGCGTTAGATGCACTAAATCCACCATCAACTGTATTACCTAGCTCTGCAAACTGCGTATCCATATCATTTGAAATATCTTGCCTGTCAGACGCAGCAGAGTTTGCAAAGTTACCAATATCTTCTCTCATACGTTGGTTGGCGTTAGCATTTGCTAATTGCATATCTGCTCGTGTTTGTTGAGCTAGTTTTGTATCTTCGCCGTATCTCTGTGCGTAGGTATCAAAGTTTGATATAAAGCCGTCTTGAGCAGAACGTAATGCACCTTGATTTTCTAATGATTGAGTGGCGTAAGCATCCGCTGTATTAGACATAGTGTCTAGATTACTTTGTATGGTGTTTTGCCCACCTAATACGTTTGCTTGATTGGTAGCTCTTTCAGTAGTGGCATTACCAAACCCTTGATTTAATACATCTCCTGTAGTTGCAAAATTAGCTGCTCGTGCAGCTTCAGCAGTAGCAAACTGTGCATCTCTATCTGATTGTGCGTCAGTAAATCCCTGGGCTTGATCTACAAAACCCTGATCAACAGCACCTTGCATCGTTGCATTGGCACTATCAATTGTATCAAATCTAGTATTAGACGCATCAAAACCACCTGTAACATCAGACTGAAGATTAGACAGAGTATTAGCATTTGTTGTTGCGTTGTTAGCCATTGCAGTTGCGTTATTGCTTACACCTGCATTAACAGCATCAAACTGTGTATTCATGCCTTGATTATACTTGTTAATCAGATCTTGCATATTTGTGAAACCAGTGGTCACGCCTGTATTAACATTATCAACTTTACCACCTAATCCAGATACACTGGAATTTATGGTATCTAGTTTTGTACCCGCACCAGTAAAACCCTCTTCTACTTGAGAGCCTAAACCTACTTGATTAGTTTGTAACTTCTGATATTGAGCATCACCTAATCCAGTATTTGTAACTGTTGTTTTTTTCTGAAAACACATATTTTATCCTTTTACTGCCAAGAAACCTACGTCCCTGTACCCTTGTCTTTTAAGAAACTTTTTATAGCCAGTTCCGTATGCTTCTGTTGAAGCACCTATTGATACTTCAACTGCTCCATTGTTTTTTGCCCACTTTTCAAATTGTTGAATCATGAGCCTCAGTAGTTTAGGAGCTTTTCGTCTATACTCAGGGAGAATGCATATTGCCCAATCACCTGCATATTTTTGATCACTAAAATAGTGTTCGTCTATAAATCCATGAACAAAGCCAAGGATTTCGCTAGAGCCTTTTTCTAATGCTACAGATGCATATACATCTGAAGAAGGATCTAAACTCATTGAAAGGAGGGTTTTAACTTTTGCTTCGTTCCAATTAAATACACTGTATCGAGAGTTTTCGTGTAACCACTTATAAACTACTAATACTTTTGGTAGATCACTTTCACGAAGCCTTCTAACGTAAACTGACATTAAGGCCTTATTAAAAGATAAAATAAACTTATAGTATTAATAGTACCACTTAACTAAGGTAAATACAAGAACTTTATTAATTACGCAACTAATGCCTTGTACGTCTTTGGGCCTACTAAACCATCCGCAGTAAGTCCATTTTCTTCCTGCCATGCCTTAACAGCCTTTTCAGTCATTAGACCAAACACACCATCATCTTCCAATCCTAATGCTGCCTGTGCAAGCTTAACAGCTTCTCCTGTAGAACCTACTTTTAACATTATAGGCGCTGGGCTTGGGTTGTATTGCCCACCTAAAATATCCAAAGCATTCTTGTAGTGATGCTTTCTGTCTTCAAGCCCTATTGTGCCACCATTGATTTTCTTTGTGGCTCGTAAAATATCATCTGCATATCTATTCAGACCGTTCTCTTTCCAGAACCAACATGCACTTTCTAATGCACCTTCTTTTGTGCCTAGATACTCAAGTGTACGCTCAAGAGTTTTATCTATTGAGTTTGCAAATGCAGTTTGATTATTTTTACCAGTTAATTGGATTATACCAATTCCCTTGTGCGTCCAACCATCACCAGTTTCAATTGGCCCATTGCCCATACGATTTGCATAGATCACATTAGCAATCTTTTCTGGCTGCCTATGATACTCTTCAGCATCACGTCCTGCACGTTCAAAGTACTTTGGAAATATTGCATTCAAGGCTTTTGCTGAATAGTTTAGATTTTCATTAAGCACCCTGAAGTTATTACTTTCGTGACCACATTGAGCCATGAACATTGCAATACGTTCAGGCGTATCAATCTCATAAGCAGGAAGCATCTTCTGTAATGGTTCTACCCAAGATTCCCACTCGCTGTTGCCGTGTAATAAGTTATGTACTTGATCAGAAGTTACTTTCATTACTTTGCTCCCATGAATTTATTTACTGAGCGTTGCCCAAACCAAAATGCTATGATTGCGCTGAATAAAGCTTGTGTTTCATTATCAAACATTAACGGAACTGCGTCTTTCCAATCAGCCCCACTTTCCATTGCTTTTAGTAAGATGACCGCTTTGACGGCAAGGAATAAACCAAAAAACAGATAAGTAATAACAGGTCGTACACTAGCGGATAAGCCAGCAGCAAATCCAGACTTTGGGTTAGCAAATTCATACAATGCCTTTGTTTCTGCGATCTCTGCCTGTTTATCTAATTTCTGGATATCATTCTGAACACCCATCTTTGCGAGTTCGCCTTGGAGTTTCAGTTCTTCTAAGCGGTTTTTATGATCCTGCTTCTTCTGAAAGAAGCTAAGAACCTGTGGCAAGAAGCTTGTACCAAAGCCCAGCGCACTTCCTAATAAAGCGATCATTTCTTAGATTCCATTGCATTGAAGCCAAAGTATGCAGCTACTACACCAGATGCCGCTACAACATATACAGCAGCGATATCTGCTATTAGTCCTGCCGCCCCTGAATGTCCCATGATGGACGATGCCAGGATAACAAACGGATAGAGAAGCATACCTGCACAAGTAGCCACAACTAGCTTACGCTGCGTGTCTCTCTTAGCGTCTGAATCTTCCATCTGTCTGCGGCGATCTTCAAGCATAATCTCACGCTCTTCAGGATCAAGTATTCCGTTACCATTCAAATCATAATCAGTCATATTTATTCCTTAGTTAGCTAAAGGATTGTCTAAAGCTCTTTGCAATTTCTTTGTTAAACGAGCTTCTAATTCTTTCATCTCAGCATCTTGAGAAGTGCGTAATCTATCACGCTGGCTTTCAAATCTGACATCTGCTGCATCTATCAAAGTGCGTATCTTTGCTTCGTGATCTCGTAGTAAAGCATCAACGCTATCCTCGATTAATCGTACTGTATCTTCCACACGATCTGTCTGCTTCTCTATGCCCAGTATATCGTCCCGTAAGCCGTTCTTGATGTCCCTTGTGTACTCGACACTCTCTTCGACCTTAGTGCTGATACCAGTGACTTTAGCGTCCATTACGTCCATAGCCTGTTGGTATTCTCCTAGATCAAGACCTGCTACTTCTTCGATCTTCTGATACATCACAAAGCCGCCGTATAAACCGCCTACTACAGTGGATAGGAAGGTAATGATTGCGAAGACTGATGCAGGAGTTAGCTTGATGCCACCTGCCTTAATTTGCCTGTCTGCAAGCCCATCAATGTTGTCTGCGATCTTGGTTGTGTCCATCTTAGTTCTCGAACTCCATGCCGCCTTTTTGTAGGTCTTTTAGGGCTTCTAATTCATT